>Ga0315279_10002844_pt1 | contig 25122 bp, 25 predicted proteins | sample YL17G06_20_MG_FD_203694 | JGI IMG/M metagenome (GOLD analysis project Ga0315279, IMG submission 203694) | Sediment microbial communities from Yellowstone Lake, YNP, Wyoming, USA - YL17G06_20 | ecosystem: Environmental > Aquatic > Freshwater > Lake > Sediment | place: USA: Wyoming | collected...
CTCCAACATCTTTCACAAAAGCATAGAAACCGACGAGGACGCTCCTGATGTTGTCTTGCTTACATTTGAAAACCGCTACACACCAATCATCACTTTCCATAGCAGACACCACTCTATCTTCGAATTTCTTACTATAAAACGCTAGCGCGCGCTTTGCGGGTGGACTAATACCTGGAAGGGTTTAGGCTTCTATCGTACTCATACCCAACTGGGTTCGGGTCCGACAGTGGGGCTGCCCGGATTTGAACCGGGGTCTATAGCGCCCGAGGCTACAAGCCTAGACCAAACTAGCCGACAGCCCCTTTGGCTGCAGACATTTATGGGTTTGAGTTATAAAAATAGAGTGTTTCCTTAAGCTTTAAACTCTTGTCTGGTGTAGTACTTCTGCACTCGGGGTGGTTGGGTTGTCTGTTTCGCGTCGTACGCGTGGCGCTAAGGTTCTTAAGGCGGTTTCGTCACCCATCAGGTTGCAGATTCTGAACTTGCTCTTTGACAAGGGGTCTCTTTCGTATACTGAGTTGATGAGCGCGTTGAAGATGAATCCGAGTCGGGATGCGGGAAGGTTTGCGTACCACCTGAAGTTCTTGCTTAAGGCGGATTTGCTTGAGGCGGATGTTGAAGCGCGAAAGTATCTCTTGACTGATTTGGGGAAGATGGTTATCGACGTTGCGGACAGGGTTGAACAGAAAGCGTCCAAGCAGAAAGGGATGCTGGTTAGGACCAGCCGGTTTGCGCTTGAAGAGTTTGACGCCAACAAGATCGCAACTTCGCTGACAAGAGAGGCGAAAATGCCTGCTGATTTGGCTCAGAAAGTGGCTAAGGAAGCAGAAAAACAACTGTTAAAGTCGAGAACAAAATATTTGACTGCGCCGCTGGTTAGGGAGGTCGTGAACGCCATTCTGATCGAGAAGGGGTTGGAAGAGCACAGACACAAGCTGACGCGTTTAGGGCTTCCAGTTCATGAAGTTGCCGCCCTTGTGGAAGCAAAAAGCAAAGCATCCGAAGGTTCAGCATCCATATGTGAGACTGCCGGAAAAACAGTCCTCCAAGAATATGCTCTGCTAAGCATTTTTCCCAGAGACATCGCCGATGCGCACCTGTCTGGAGCGTTGCATATCCATGGGTTGGGCTCATGGATTCTCAAGCCAACCGAAGTGTTTCATGACTTGAGGTTTTTCTTTCAAAAAGGCCTAGACTTAGAACAGATCAGCGCACTTCAGCCTTCTTACCCATCACCCCAGAATCTTGAATCCGCGCTAACCATGGTTCTTAACGTGCTTCTTCATTCAGCCAAAGAAGCAAGCGATATGCAAACGCTTGACTACTTTAACGTTTTTCTGGCACCATTCACGAAGAGTCTGGATGCACCCAGAATCAAAGAAACTCTACACCTGTTCATATCAAGCATAAGCCAACACGTAACCGTCTCTATAGCGCTAGAGCCTACTATCCCAGATTTTGTCTCTGAGAAGCCCGCGTTCGGACCCTCCGGAAGACCCGTAGGCAAGTATGGGGATTTTGTCGGAGAAAGCCAGTTGTTGGCTTCTCTTGTCCTTGAGGTTGCGGCTGAGGAAAGCGCAACTAAGCCGCTCTTGAACCCGAAGATCATCGTGAAAGTACGTTCAGAAGCATTCTCAGATGAAAGGGCAAAGGCGATCCTTCTGAAGGCACATAACTTGGCGTCAGAGAAAGGCATGCTCTATTTCGCTAATCTTTCAAACAGAGACCGAAGGCAATCGGTTTTCTCTGCCTCTGGTTGCAAGCTTGATTCGGACCTGAGTGGAGATTGGGAAATCGACACTTTGCGGACAGGCTGTTTGGGCAGTGTTTCAGTCAATCTTCCTAGGGTAGTGCAGGAATCTGGACGAGACAAGACAAAACTCTTTGAAACTCTGAGGGAGAGATTGGAAATGGCAACCCGTGCTCTGGAAATCAAGCACAGAGCGGTCAGGCAGCACGGTAAGGGCTTGGCTCCTTTTCTGATGCAGGAGGTTGGCGGTGATCAGTACTTCAGGCTTGACAACTGCTCTTGGATAGTGAACCTAACAGGATTCAAAGAGGCTACAGAGACCTTCTGCGAGAAGAGCGCGTGGGGCGACGAGAAGACTCTGGAATTCGCTGAAGAGGTCATGCAGACCGTCGTCACTTTCACGCAGAAAACTAGGAGGAGACGCGGAAAACGCTTGCTCCCGGCCACATTGCCAGACGTCGACGCTTCTGAGAGACTGGCTCAGCTAGACATTGAAAGATATGGCGTCGGGAAGATACGTTTTTCAGGAACAAGAGAGAAACCCTACTACTCTACGGCCAACAAGATAATCGTTCAAGACGGCAAGCTCTTCTCAAACACGCTGGAGATTGAGCAAAAACTGCAAGGTTCACTCGCGGGGGGCAGTTTTTCTGTGTTGGAGCTTGGAGAAGCTGAACACAAGGCGGACGAGCTCGTTACCCTAACTAGACAGATGGCCGAGAGTGGCATTTTGGAGTTTTTCATGTATGACCGCAAGATGACGTATTGTGCCAACTGCAAGAGAAGCTGGTTTGGCTTGTTGCACAAGTGTCCTTCATGCGGAGCCATAGGCACGTTGACGCTTTTCGATAGGTTTGCTCTTGTTTGAGCTCTTGAATAGTTGAGTTCGGGCTATTTTGCCGCGCCTAGTATCAAGGCAAGGAGTGCCATTCTGACGACTATGCCGTTCCAGACCTGCTGGAAGTAGCGTGCATATTGCGTATTGTCGACTTCAGGGGCAATCTCGTCGACCCGAGGAAGCGGATGCAAGATTATCAGGTCTTTCTTGGCTTCTTGCAAGGTTTCGAGGTTGATCTTGTAAGAACCTTTGACTTTCGCGTATTCTGCAGGGTCTGGAAAGCGTTCTTTCTGTATGCGTGTGACGTACAAGACGTCTATTAGAGGGATGATTTTTTCGAGTCCGGTTCTTTCAGTGACTGTAATCTTGTCTTTTATCGTCTGAAGGACTTCCCGGCGCATCTTGAGAGTCTCGGGCGAAATCAAGTATAGTTCGATGTCGTACAAGCTCAAGGCATAGGCGAGTGAGTGCACGGTTCTTCCGTATCTGAGGTCGCCCACAAGGGCTATCTTAAGGCCGTTGATCTTGCCCTTCTCTTTTCTTATGGTGTACAGATCTAAGAGGGCCTGTGTTGGATGCTCCTCTGCACCACTGCCACCGTTGATTACTGGGACCTTGGCGAATTCCGCGGCAAGTCTGGCAGCGCCTTCGAGCGGGTGCCTTACGGCTATTACGTCTGCGTAGCTTTCAACAGTGCGTACGGTGTCGGCGAGGTTTTCGCCCTTTTTGACTGAGGCCATCTCGGCTTCTGCGAAGCCTATTGCCGAGCCACCCAATTTATGCATGGCTGACTCGAAGCTCAGTCTGGTGCGCGTGCTTGCTTCAAAGAATAGCGTGGCGAGGATTTTTCCCTGTAGCATTTGTGAACCTCTTGTGGCTAGGGGTTCCATGGTCTGAGCGGTCTTGAAAATGTGGTTAATTTCCTCAAGAGAAAAATCTTTGATCGATATAATGTCTCTGTCTTTGAATTCCAATTTTTCTTGCCCAGAACAAGTCTACAATATCTACTAGATAACTTTTTAACCCGTCACGAATCACGGTAGGATTAAAGTTTTTTATCTGTGGTTACTGTATAAGCGTGTTCTTGATTGGGTAGGTTCGTTATGAGTGATACGGAGTTGCGTGTTTCCAAGATTAAGGATGGGACAGTCATTGATCATATCACGGCTGGGCATGCGTTGGATGTTGTGAAAATTCTGGGCATTACTGGACGAGAGAAGGGACCTATCACTATTGCGATTAATGTGCCGAGTAAACAGTTGAGGGTTAAGGACATCGTCAAGATTGAGGGGCGTGAACTGAATCCACAGGAGGTTCACAAGATTGCGTTGCTTGCTCCGCACGCAAGCATCAACATCATTCGTGGCTACAAGGTGATTCGGAAGCAAGAAGTCAAGCTTCCCAAGGTTATTGACGATATTATCAAGTGTGCTAATCCAGCGTGCATCAGCAATAGTAATGAACCTGTGACGGCGAAGTTCTATGTGGATTGTGGTGAGCCTTTGCTGTTGAAGTGTCATTATTGTGGCTATATTGTTGAGAAGAAGGATGTGCTTGAACAGTTTTAGGGTTGCTGCCGGGCTTATTCGGAACGTGAGATAATACTTATATCGTAAGATACCAGAGTCTAGTATAGTCGCCTGTCGATATGTCCAGAAACGGGCATATTGTACAAGTGTAGAACACAAATACACACGGTGAATAGTATGTTGGAAATACTCGCGTTTACATCATGGACAGGTTTTCTAGCCTATGCGCTGTGGTACACGACATGCGCGAAGCATTATGCACCTATCACTCCTAAAGATGCGAGGACGCTCTTGAAGATACACCGACAGACCACACACTGTGACGCAAGAAGATGGCGAGACGTGAAACATGGGAGCAAGATCGTAGGTTTCGAATGCGAATGCGGATACAAACACATTCAAAAACGGCCCCTAATAGGCAGAGCACCCGCAGTTCAGGCAAGCCCCGAAGCTCCCATTCTTGGCCACTTGGTCAACATGCCGAGACCGAGAGCCGTTTCTGAAAGCGAATACTCTCACTGAAAAAGCTTTTGCTGAGTCTAGTTTCCCACTTACGCCGATCCTAGAGCGTACATTCGCGTTATTATAGACAGAAAAGCTAACTAAAAGATATCGTTCAGCGATCCTCAATTAAGTTGCCAAGACATCACCAAGAACTCGAGCGTCCATCTAGACCTGGCCCACTTCTGACTGCTCTCCGATGTTTCAGCAGTTGTGAAGGAAGAGTGCCTTATAGCTAATCTACGTGAAGACCTAGGAAGCGCCTTCTTTTCGGCACATGACTACAATCGCGGAGAAACAACGTGAGAACTCAACCTGAAGTCAGACCCTGTTAAGCGACAGTCTGATGGTCTCCCAGTGCTTTGGTTGTCATTTTTCCTTAGGTGTGGTGGTAAGCGCTTTGATTTTTGTCAGGATTAGCTCGTGTCTTTCTTCATCTTCGACAATCCAACCTAGAATTCTTTTCAGATTTGCTTGGTCTATTCGGGGGTCCGGTACAATGAGTTGAATGGTTTTGAGATGCAGAGTTGTCAGATATTCCTCACCAACAAAGCTTTCGAAGTTGACCATCTTGTCTATAAGCGACGCTAGTTCGCTGTCTTCTATTTTCTCTTTCTTGATCGTTTCCTTTTGCGCTTGGAAGACTGACCTCCTCCACGCTTTTCCCAGCATAGCCTCGCATTCATTTGCCGTTACGGTCGTTTCTGCAATTAGCTCGCTTAGTGCTCTCAGGATTCTTGAATGTTTCAGGCTATCGTATGATATGAAGAGAAGCAGTGGCTTTATGGAGGGGTTTTGGGCTCTTTCTGCGAAGCTTTCGTATGCCGCTGCCACTTTTTCTTCAAGAATGCTTGAACACTGCAGAAATTTCGCGAGATCTCCCTTGTCCTTCTTAACTGCCGTGTTGGTTCACCTCGTTGACGATCATTCATTGTGCTTTCAATTTGGTTTCTTCTTCGCGGACTATGGCTTTGAACACATCCAGCAGTTTTTGAACTGAGGATCTGCCGTTGCGCGTGAAGAGTTTAACGAATTCCTCTGCTGCGCAGTTCACATTGTATTTTGCTGTTATGTAGGTGCCGACTAGGTTTATGACGGCTTCAGCGCCTTCTCCCAGGACTTCCCTGAGGCCATTGTAGAAGCATTTTGGGTCTCCTAGAAGGATTTCGTAGGGGTCTTTGCCGAATTTCTGTTTCAAATGGAAAGATATGATTAAGTGGAAGGTTGAGCCCAGGCTTGAAGCTGTCGCTTCCTCGAAAATCTTTCGAGCCACCTTATGAAGCAAGGCATTCTCTTTGTCCAAAGCCAATGGCGCACCTTCCCATCGATCGAGCATCTTTGCTACCTTCAACTTGCTGATCTCTCCATTGCATATTTGCCCGCGCTCCGAGAAGCTTGAACAGCTATGAGGAACCTACCTTCTTTTTCCTCCGGAGCTCTCAGCCACACCCGTCTTGTCTTCGCGCGCGCTAATCTCTCGACTCTCTGCAAATGACACGTAGATGCCAGGTTCATCAAACCTCGATAATCCATGATACAGGTACTGAGCTGCAAAGGCTGTTTTGCCTGAACCTGCAGGTATCAGCCACAAGAAGCAGGTAGCCTCTCGGGATCCCGCCCTCAATGAGATTGTCGAAGCCTTCAATTCCTGTTGGCACTCTCCCGTTCTTCAGGTTTGGCGAAGATTCTATCTTTAGCATTCGAGAGAGTTTAGATGACTCCATTGTCCCACCTGTCTTTGCATCAAGAGTAGTTGTATGCTCAACTTAGATTGAGTATTGAATATTAATACTTATGAAAATGGGATAAGAATTACTACTATTCAAGATTCAGATTCCGAATACGAACTGGCAGAAGCATTCCGCGATCCATGCCTTTCCTCGAATGGAGTGGGCTCGCAGAATGACAAACGACATGAAAACCATGTTGTCTCAGATAGCCAAGCCAACGTTGCTGTAACGAATGGGACACTTGAAGAAACTTGCTGCAGTGTTCGAGTCAAGATGGGTTTAATTCTGCATCATACCGTAAGCTCTCCACAAAGTATATAAACGCGCAATAATTCAATGGAAGATATCGAGGATTGTTCTATAGCTAACCTCCACTGGGACGCTTGTGAAAGATGCAAAACAATAACCGCAAGAACGTTTGCGAGGATATCTTCACGTACAAAGGAGCAAGGACTGAAACCGCGTCTGAAGAGACATGTCTAGAGATGAGATGCCCCGACTGCGGTGATACAAACCTAATTCCAGTAAACAAGATTGTCTACCCACAAGAAGGCGAGACGCACACAACAGACAAGTCCACTGCGCTATACGAACCAAAGGAAACAACTAGATGCAAAAAATGCAATACCATAATCGCAACACCAAAGGAACTAATAAAAATCAAGGACTAAAAGATCTTTGACGAGCCTGAAAACCAAAAAACGAGATGCCTCAGCTACATCACGACCACTAATTTAGTCCAACCTGTGCATAGACGAGCGAATGAATCGGCCCAAGAGTTACAGTGCAATGTCATCACGATTTCCGAATAGCCTCGCCTGAACCGACACTCAACGGAATCAGAGAAGACATGAAGCTTTCAAACCCGTCAGGTAGTTTCTGATCAGCCCTCGCTTTGAAAACCAGTATGCCGTAAACTCGCCCGAGATTCGTTAACTCTTCAAAACCCGACAGATCAACAATAACCGTCACGGTGGGGTTCACATCCACTTTCTTCGCTAACAACGCGATAATATCACTCTTATCACCACTGACTGAAACGTCAAAGACAAGTCGCATCTGTTCCTTCTCTGCCACAATGTCAAACGTCGACTGCACGCCTGAAACTCCAGTCACTGGCGTCCGCAACCTGACCTTGAACCCACTATCAGTGAGCAGCTTCCGAACATTATCCAGAACGGGCAAATCCTTGCTGAACTCCTTGACAGTCAAGTCGCTGACCGCGTAGGTCAGCACCTTCACATACCTAGCTTCCTGATAGGTTGACAGTTGGCCACATCTCTTACAAATATGAACAGTCTCAGGCTTGTCGAAACGGTAGTTGCACTTCTCGCACTGATAGAAGTTCCCAATCACCCGGCCGTGCGAACCAGCAGCAACAAGACTCGCCTGACACCTAGGACATACCAGATCATGATCCTTGGCAAAATCATTTCTTGCACCAATGAAACCACATTTCGGATGTTCCAACAGCTGCGTCAAATCAACCGCGTTAGAACTGCACTTCGGGCATGTGTAGCGCGAATGCACTTCGGGCGAACCACAATGCGGACACATCAGAATGCGATCAGCAATCTTAGACTTCAAAACTCCCTTCCTCTCCAAGTCCTCCAACATGGTCCGAACCTCGCCCAGATCAGAAACGCCTAGAGCCTCCTCAACATCAGCATAACGAACACCCGTGCTATCGAGTGTAGGATTAATCTCAAGAACACCCTTCCTGATCAGCCGACGCAAGAGCTCCCGCTCCTTGTCTGCATCCAACGAGTCTATCTGAACTCTCGGCACATCCTCAACCTTCGGCAGCTCCAACGTCAGCCACCTCCAAGATTGAAAAACACGAGTGTAATCGAAACCAGAATAACCGAATGACGCAAACCCGCAAGCAGATTCCGATCAACGATCTTACCCGCAATCAATCCGCCGAAAAACGCCTCAATTAACGAACCCCAAAACAAAATCGAAGCATAATAACTAATGTCTAAAACACTCACTAGCAAACCGGCTTTCTTAACTCCCTCACTCTCTGAAGCAGCAAACAGAGGAATAAGAAACTGGTGCAAAACCACGAACGCGATTATAAGAAAAACCGCTGAAGACATGTATATCGTCAGCAAATAGGGCCGCATGCTAGTATATTGCTCCTCTTTGTACTCTTCCAAGCTTGTGAAAAGGTCAACGCTTGAATCCAACACATCAACCATCCTACCACCGGCCTGATTCGCCTCAACCAGAATCGTACACAACCGCAGAACACTCGGACGTTTAACATTGCGATACAGAGACATAACCGACTCCTCCCAACTCGTGCCCATGATAAACTTGGCCATAACCTTCTCAAGCTCCTTTGAAAGAGGCCCATAATCCCGCTGAGAAGCCTCCTCCAAAGCCCTAGGAAGCGTCAAACCAGACCGCACAGCCTCAGCCACATCCTTTAGAAAACGAGCGATATTCCTATCCGCTTGCCGAGCCCACCTAAAATTGAAAAACTCCACGACCGCTGGGAGACCCAGCATAACAAGAAAACCCAAGACCATGACGTTGTTCACCTTCTGACTCAAGGGAATCAAATACGGCGCTTGAGGCATGTACAAGCCCAGCAGGAGCGGCAACAGCATTACGAAAGCCCCAACCGCACCCGAAAGCGTCCAAACAACCACTCGAAGTCTATGTTTAAAGTACAACATGACTCTGCTACTCCTCCTCCGGCAAAATCCCGTTCAACATGAGAATGAAACCCATGCTCAATACAGGCAGTAGGAAGAAAACAATCAGATTCAATTGCATCGCAGGCGAAATACCAAACGCCACCGTACCCATAACCGACAGAATTGTGATCATTACAATGAACGTGATGGGAGCCAAAACCATCGCAGTAACGTAAACCTCACCTATGGCGACCAAAGTCCCCAAAGTTCTCTTCAGCTGCTCGCGTTTTGCGCCCAACAAACGTTTAGTCTCGAAAAACAGCAACCCCTTCAAGTCTCCACTGGTTTTAATCGTATTCGCAATTCCAGCTAGAAGCTTCGCAAAAACATCCGAAGGACTGCAGGCCTTGACATCCTCCAAAGCCGAAGCCACATCTAGACCCAGCATCCGAACGTCCGTGATAAACCGTCTAGCCAAGTCGTTTATGGCTGGGCGAGGCTCAACCTGTGTCACTCTGTCAAAGATCCTCTCAATCGAAATGCCGCCCGAAGACAAGACTCCCATGTAACCAGTCGTATAAACAAGATTATTCTCAATCTGCTTTCTCCTCTGACTCTGGCGAAACAACGGATAAACAATGAACCCGACCGAAACAATCAACGAACCAACAAAAGACAAAGTCAGAATCGCCACAGAGCCCTGCAACCAACCTAGCCTCAGGAAGATCGAGTACACCAAGGCACCTGCCGCAAACATGGAAACAAACACGACAACGGTAACAAACAGCATAGCCGATATGTAAACCTCGCACAAAGGCGTAAGCCCACTCTTTTCATAGACCTCCTTGAACGCTACAAAGCGGGGAATCCTGTGACCGAATAACCTGTAACTTGCGGAAAATAGACGATCAGCCAATTTCATTACAGCTCCAACCTCGTCCGGTTATACACGTCACCAGGATTCAGGTAGTAGCTCCTAACCATCCTAGACACATCGTCATAGCTCCTAAGACCCCTGCGAACCAACCACTTCAAAACCTGCTCTCGCTTCGACAACTCCTCCAATATAGCCTCAACTGTCACTTGGCGAAATTCAGTGATCTTCTTGAAGATGAAACTCTCACCAGCAATCTTCTCACTGAAACTGAAGGTATCCGTTACCGGATTCCACTCGCTCATTCTTTTCAACACTGCCCTGCCATTTTTCTCATTAGTGCCCACAATCTCAGAAACATCCATAACTCGCCGAATCACAGTCTCTCCGCGCTTTGCCTACCGATCAAAGCAACAATATTCATCATCGGAATCAACATGGGCGGAATGCTCATCGGTTTAGTAAGCAATCTTTTCTCAACTGCATCTACGTTCTCAGCATGAATCGTACACAAACCGCCATGACCAACCGCGATGCTCTGAAAAAGCGTGTAAGCCTCCTCACCCCTAACCTCACCCACGATTATGTAGTCCGGTCTCTGTCTCAAAGAGGACTTCAGCAAATCAAACAACGTAACCTCCTGAACTCCAGGCTGGAAAGACGGACGTGTAACCATTGGAATCCAGTTCTCATGCAACCTGAGCTCTCGGACCTCTTCAATGGTCACGACTTTCATTTCAGGCTTAATGAACGTGCACACCGAATTCAGCAGAGACGTCTTACCAGAAGCTGTCGCACCAGCAAGAATAACCGAACGCATGTTTTCAACCAGAATCCAGAAGTACGCCGCCAAAGCGGTCGAAACAGTGCCATAATTGATCAAGTCAACAATGGTGAACGGATCCGCCTTGGTCTTCCTAATCGTGAACGTGTCGCCTCGCTTCGAAACCTCCTCCAGAGTGAGGTGAACCCTGAACCCCTCAGGCAGAGCGCCTTCAAGAATCGGATTGGAGACAGAAATCTGATGCCCAGCCTTGTAAGCAAGTCTCGTTACAAAAGCATCCAGCTCATCACGCGTGGTATAGACAGCATTTGACGGAATCGACTCGTAGAACCTGTGCCAAACGTAGATTGGAATCCCAACACCGTTGCAGCCAATGTCTTCAATAGCAAGATCCCTGATCAGAATGTCAATAATGCCATAGCCAAGAAAGTCTCTTCTGACATAATAGATGAATTTGTCAACTGAATCCTCGGAAATGTCGAGCTTAAGACTATCTATGGCATTTCTGATTCGAGACGTTAAAAACTTGTCAACCAAAGCCTCATCCTTCAACACGGACAATGGCACATTAGCCTCTTCCTTCAGAACCGCCTTAAGCTTGCCAAGAATCTGCTTCTCACCTTCATCCATCGACGGCTCAATAATCAAATACTGCAATCTACCAGTTTCTTTCTCAACCTTGATCCCAACATAACCAAACGGCGGATTAACCGGATAAAACTCCTTAAAAGTGAGCGGGTGCTCGTTCTCTGACTCCTCAATCCTCCTCTGACCCTCAGAAGGCAAAACCAGCTTCTTCGACCGCCTAAAAATCCTGAGAATCGGCCTTCGCATAGTCTCAACCACGACCGCCGCTTTACCAGACATATCAAACACCTCGCCCTCTACGGCGACTCCTGCGTTATGGTCTTCTGACCAAGAACGCTCCCAGCTACCACATAAAGAATGAAAGTCTGTGCAGAACCATGCATCACCTTCAGTTCCAGATAATACTCTCCGACCGCGTTCAGACGCACCCACGCAGGGTTCACCACAGAAATTTTGTCTACTCCATTCCTGAGAGCAACGTTCGTTCCGTTTGCATAGATGGAAATGTATGCATAAGGAACAGGGTCACCAATGGCTGAAGTTGCCTTGATCGTGAACCACTGCCAGCTGTTGTAAGGTGTGCTACTGCCATCAGAGGAATAGACTACCTGCAAGTCTATCCAGTTAACCTTCATTTGGAACTGAACGCCTGTAGATTTGACGCCCTTTATCTTGACTCGCCAATATCCAGTAGAGTTTCTGAAGTGATCAGGATTTACGGTCACAGTTTTGTTTTTTGACTCGTCAGTGTTAGGAGTCGCGCTGGAAACGTAGCTCGTATACCCATTTCCGGAAACTGCGTAACCGTCAAGCGTGTAATTGTAAAACTGAATTGTAGCTGTCACTTGACTTGCCGTCCATGCGTTTTCAATTTGCCAGAGGAGATTGGTCCAAGTCTGCATATTTGATGAGCCTGTGAACTCAACTTCCGCCGTGTACTCATTCGGAGGACTCCAGAGGTGCAAAAGTGACACGTCTATGTTCCAACTGGACTGAGAATCATCCCCAGAAGGTGATCCGTCTCTAAACCTAATCGTGAGAGTCGCCGCAGTCAGATATGAGGAGACCGAAACGTTGTTCCATCCGTTAGACAGGTCAGCGAAGACATTTACCCAAGCTCCTGCGCTCCATACATCGACGAGAATATTCTCGGCACTCATCACTCCGCCATAGACGCAGAGCCATTCGTTCGCCTGGCTGTAATCTACACTCGTCCATTGGGCTTCCAAATCAAGCGCATAACTTGAAGAAGACGGTTTGAACTTGACCAGATCGCCTCTCCAGTCGAACTGCGAAGTCCCCGTTTTTGTACCCTTGACTTTCAGTCTCCAGTTGCCGCTTCCATCTCTAAAGTGGGTCGGGTTCACTGTTATTGTCTGATTCTTGGTCACATCGGTGATTCCAATCGTGTCCGTTAAGTAGCCGTTCCCATTGGAAGAATAGGCAGCGGCAGTATAGTTGTAGAGTTGAAATGTCGCCGTAACGCCAGATGCCGTGAAGCTACTGTCTATTGTCCAAATCAGTTGAGTCCATGAGTCTGTACTTGACGTACCAAGAAACTCCACTTCAACAGTGTATTCGTTTGGCAACATGACATTGGTGGCTCTTGTTTGGTCGGTTACCGCTAAAGCGTTGTCATCTATTCTGAGATAGGCGTTTGCGCCAGCTCTTGCGGTAGTCACATCTGCATAGTAGTCAACCTCAAAATAATCAGTCTGATTCATCACGGTGTACGCAACCCAAGAATACGTTCCCGACAAGGTTGCTGCTGATGTGCCCAGATTCGTTGAATTGACTATTTCAGTACCTATCGTACTTCTAATCGTGCCGTCGCTTTTTCGAACCAGAATATCTACGTCCACATGACCTATGGCGTCTGCTGGCTTAAGAGCCACGATCGAAACTGCCCAGTCAGTACTCCCGGACAAACCCCACGACATTGACTGACTTCCTGCAGCAACTGGACCTTTCTGACTCCCATGGCCTATGTTCCTGTCAGCTTGGGCTTGTTGCGTTGTTGTGTTGTCCCATCTAAGAGTCTGACCAGATCCTTCAGAAGAAACCGTATTTGACGAGCCAGAAATGGCAAGATGACCCAGTAGCATGCTGTTTGCTGTATTTGCAGTCACGCTTCCGGAAGGCGAGGAAGAAGATCCTGTTCCTCCATTGCTAGCATCGATTGGCGACACTTGGGCAACGCCCGCAAAGGTACAAGAACCACCGACGGCCCTTGAAGTCCCTGACAAAGTTACCGTGACTGTGGCGGTTCCTGAAGCAGGCGCAATCAGATACCAGAGTTCACTTCTAATGGTGGAACTCGGATGAATATCTGCTCTAAGAAATGTTAGACTTTGGGCCCCATAAGTGATACTCGACACTGAAACCGATGCGACTCTAATAGAGACTCCAACAACCATAATCCTGTTTGAGCCAGAGCCCGTCGTGTGGCTCCACGAAACCGATGATGAACCTCCACCGTTATGACCCGACCGAGCAGCATCAAAAACAATGGTTTGCCCAGCGTCCTTCCATGCCCGATAATACATCGTCCATGTGCTTGCAGGTATCGAACTGACCCCTGCCAACGAATAAACAAACTTTCCCAGAGGTTGTCTGCCTACAGCTCCCATAGAAGCAGAGAGACTGGTTCCAATTCCATCAGCGCTCGTGAGTCTATGAAAATAATAGGATGTGCCACCGATTGTAGTTGTTTCACTGTGCGCGTACAAGACTTGACCGGATGAACCACTTTGGTAACTCCGAAAAATCATGTAGGAGGCATCGTCAGTCTGTAGATTTGCGAGGATCCCTGAAACAAGCTGTGTCGAACCCAGGACATTGTAGCTAGAAGGATAGCAAGCGGTTGAGCTACCAGAGCCTATCGCCTCAGTTAAAACGTCATAAATCGAATCCGGACCATACTTCTGGGCTGTAAAATTGCCATGAGTTCCCTTGTCTGCAGATCCGTCCACATCAGATGAATCATTGTCCACAAAATCGTTAACGTTGGCACCACCCGCTGAACTATACGATTGGAAAATCATGTAACTCGAATCATTGCTTGCCAAATCAGAGATCGAACCACTTACATATTGCGTCGAACCAATCAAACCGTACTGCGTAGGATGATAGGCCGTAGTGCAATTCACACCAGTAATCACTATAGCGCCCTCTCCTCCACCTCCTGGGGAACTGAGTATCCCAACCTCAGACAACGCGTACGTGCCGCTAGGTGCCTGAGAGTAGGAAGCGTTGAACGTTACGGTACCAGTGCTCACAGCGTTGTAAACCCAGCGGAAGAACACACTTTCTCCCTTCTTCAACCCCTCAGCTCCAAATGATTTTGGCTGCTCCTTAACCGATACTAAGCCCGACGGATTCGTTGTGAGGCTCACCGTCAGGCTTTCGATGATGTCCACTTCCGTGTCATTGTTGGTTACAGTAAGCAGTGCTGTAACGTTGTTTCCTTGATAGGCGGTGGGCGGTGAAGCGACCAGAGTAAGGGCGCATTTCACTTGGCTGGCTGGGTAAAACTTGCTCTCAACCTTGTTTCCAAGCTCAGTGACAAGCTGTACGGCATATTTCTTGCCTTTCAAAACAGTGAAATCTGAAACTATGCTCTTAGTCTCGGCAGGCTGAATGCTCTCACTTAGCGCATAGTACCTCTGGCTCTCTGGATTTGTACTCTTATTGAAGATTCCCAGCCAAATCAAACGCGAAGACGCAGAACCAATATTCTCAACAGATAAGTTCAGCCGATTCGTGCCCGTAACCTTGATAGCCTTTATTACAATGCTCTCCTGGTTTCGACCCCAATCATTCTCACCCATCGAACCCAACGTTTCGTTATAGTGCTCTGTTATGTTCAGAGTCAAAGCGTAGAACGTAAAACCCGATAGAAGAATGAGAACGACGAATGTGGCGCCGATTATCGAACCAACGCCCTTATTCTCTCTTCTACGCTTCCCAGTAAACCGCGTTATGACCACCCCTCTGGCTCACAGCTATTATCTCGTAAGTACGGCCAGAAGTAATCGAGACAGGCGACGTGAACTTGACCCGAACCAACTCCCAAACCCCAACTACTGCTCCCTTTCCATTGGTGAAGCTTGACACTGTTGTTCCGTTGATGTACACGGCGTCTATAGCAAACTCGATTTTTCCATAATTTAGCACAGTCAAGTTAAGCTGATTTCCTGTAGTCCACCAGACAGCCACGATGACGAAGCGCTCTCGAGCTTTCTCTTCTTTGCCGATGGTTTGCAGTCGAAACGAGCTACTTGAGGAATTGAAGGCGCCTAAACTGTAAGCATACAGAACTACACCGGCTGCTGACACGACCAAGAGCAGCGTAAGACTGGCTATGATTTCACTAACTCCTTTCTTGTCGCGAAACAGGCGGTCGGGCATTCTGCATCCTACCTTTTTTGTCTTAGAGTCGTAGAAAGAAGAAAAGAGAGTTTTCTACTTCGCTTGCACAGACTGACTTACGAAGGTTCCATCTTTGCACACGACTTCTACTTCGTAGAAGTAGCTCTTCGTCATTGTGTATGTGATTTCCAGGTACTTCACAGTCTGCACCGCAAACGCGACTCCAACCGATGGGAGGGCCGTACCATTTGTTTTCTCGACACCGCTTACGTAGATCTTCGAGACGTTGAGGTCTACTCCTCCGACGTTTCTGACGTAGATTCTGATTCTGCTTGCCGAGGCATCAGCATATATCGAGTCAAACTGCAATTGGCCTTGGCGCTGCGGGTTCTGCGTGGCTCCTCCGATCCATCCCATTACATATGCATAGACTACGACTCCTGCGGCGACCGCTAGCAGCATTAGAATCAGTGACGCTATCACTGCGGAAAATGCTCCCTTCGACTCGAATATTGTTTCTCGTTTCTTCATATTTGATTCGCCTTTGCAATACAAAAACAAATACGCACGTATTAACGTTTTTGAAAACAGAATATGAATTTTAAGAAAGCGAAAGTCAAAATCTGAGTCAGAAAATGAATCATACGAAAACGAAATCATTCTCGGAATCAATGAACTTCTCTAAATCTGTCGGAGCAAACTTTCGAAAAAGCCTTTTTCCAGTGGTTGGCCGTCTCTACCTATGCCCGGGCATTCCTCGGTATATCGAAACTCTTGCCTCCTCCTGTTTGTCAATCTCAGCTCAAACGGATAGAACCTGCAAATCAGCGGTCTAGACAGATAAATATCGCACCGGTTGTCTTCAAGGAAGATGCATTTTCCTTCCTTGCGGGTTTTTCTCATTTTGTAAACGTACGGTTCTCGACCCTCAACTTCTGTGGCAAACGCTTCAATAGATCGTGAGGTGACTTCAGAGATGAGTTCAGCTTCCCGCTTCAGCAAAAGAACGTGTCTGACTCGTGTCTCCGTGTCGCCACAGCAAAGAGCGCACCTCAAACACTGAAAGCAGACCCTTCGTGGATAGTCGAAACTCACTTCGATTCCCAGCATCAATTCATATAACAGTACGGATAGTAAAACCCATACGCCCAGCACAATCAGGATTTTCAGCTTTCTTTCAACGAATCAACCTTCACTCAGAAAACCAGGCCTTATCAAGAACAACTGCACACTGATCGACGAAATACGTCGTTTGTGTGCTGCTTGATGATTTTCGAGGCCGTCGTTCTTCGAATAACAAGGTTTATAAACATCGTTTTCTATTAGATAAACGTCGAATTAAAATCGACAAGAATGAAATTGAAGGGCGTGAAAGTCGAATGTCAGAAGATTTGAAAGAAGAGATGAAGAAGCTCAAGGAAGAGATGGCTGGTTTGAAGGATCAGCTTAGAGACGTGTTGGATGGAGGACGACGGAGAAACCAGGGCATGTACATCGACATCGGCGCACCAGTACACGAATATGTGGAAGACGTGATGAAAGGCGTTGCAGAAGGCGTACATGGCGAGCTTGAAAAATCCATATTCATAGGCCCAAGAGGTGTAAGAATATTCCGGAGAAACGAACCATTCCGGGACGAGAGCGAAGACGAAGTCAGCTTCCCGAAAATGGCTGGAGCAATGAGTGCCCTTGGCCATGAACACAGATTGAAGATACTGAACGAACTCATGAGCGGCGGGAAATACATCAACGAACTGCAAGAGAAGCTTTCTGAGATTACAACTAGCACACTTTCAAGCCACCTCAACATACTTGAAGAAGCAGGGCTAGTGGTTCAGGAAAAAGTCAGAGGACGCTACCTGATCACCATGCCAGGCAGAACCGCCTACAAAATGGTCAGACAAATCGTGAGATTCCTTGAAAGGAGGGACGGCGAATAATGTGGCATCACTATGAACTAGACAATGTGGCAAAGAAGACCACCGAACCACTGACCCTGTGGCAAACCGAAAAAGGCATAGTCGAAATCGGGAAAGACGCATTAGCTATTGCAATCAAGCTGGGTGACAAGCAAGAAGGTTGCGTTTTTCACGGACACGGCAGACTGGTTCTGGACACTATAGTTGAGACTGACAAGGGAGCCATCGGCAAACCTGTTGAAAAGGAAGTGAAGGAACCCTTCCTGATGCTTGGAGACATGGGAAAACTACAGACAAGTCTAAGCGCCGCAAGTGACGATGATTTGGCAAGGATGGGGTATGCAAATCAGAAGGAATTCACTGCAAGATCAGAAGCTGTGATTGACAAATTCTTCACGAGAGGAAGACTGCATGACTGGGGATGCTACGGCGAACAACAAGGCTCAATCTTCGCTTTCCAGAACGAAGCCAACAAGCTTGACATTCTTGTGACAGACGATCACAAGCTCGTCTACAAAACCGCAAGCACAATCTATATTTCAGATGGAAGCAAGGTGGTTCTGAAAAGTCCAGAGCAAATCGTTCTAGTAAGCAGCGGGAAGTCAATCATCGTCAAAAGTCCATGCCACGTTGTCTGCCACCATTCCCACCCTAACGCCATTCTGTAATCTCCACTTCTCTCTCCTCCTTAAACAGCAGCAAGACCCAGCATCCCACCGAGCAGGAAGAACCTGCTCCACATTTTTCCAAGACAATCGCGACTCAACGCGAAAATGAAGCCGGTTCGGCTGTGGCGCCGCCGATAGGGCTTGAACAAATGATAGGTGGCGATATCTCCGCGACACCCCTCTTTTTCTTTTTCACCTACACGCGTCTAGTAGGGATATAGACTGAGATTTTCTTCATGGAGAGATATTCTCGCAGAAAACCCAAGCTGAGGTTCTGATGTTAAAAAAAGAAGGAGATGCTGTTTGCTAACCATGGTAGGACTTTGTATGGTCGCATTATTTCGTTGTTTTCGTGGTCAACAATGTGGCAGTGCCAGATGTATCCAAGTCCGCCAGTTGGGTCAAATGGATACTTCTTAGCGCGGGCGGGGCTTGACACGCGTGTGTTCATTGTTCAAATCCGCAACCTTTCAGGGCAGAGCGAACCGCTTTGGTTAGAGTGGGCTAAGAACCATAGGAAAGTCCAACAACCACTACTGCCAGAAAGCGGGTCGCTTCCGGTTCATCTATGAACGCTTCAATTGGAACGGCTTCGTCTATATGCGGTGGCAGCGCGCGTAGAAGACTCTTCTAGAGGGTTCTCCTAGAAGATTCTACTAGAAAAGGTAACTAGATTTTCTTTCGTGCGGGATTTTAATAGCAGTTTGACTTTGTCTTGGTTATCGTGTGGATGAGGGAGAGGGAAACTAGAGAATTGATGACGGTTTAGATCTCTGTTTTCGTATCCGCTCTCGGTAGAGAGGGATCGGATAAACGGAGTTCTAGATTGTCGATAGTTTCGCTGGGTATCTTTGGTTTCGTTCTCGTGTTGGGTTGTGTGGTTCTCTTTGAAGCATAGGCGGCGAGTGGACATCTTGGCTGACGTCTTGGCGGCAGCTGAGAAGGGAGCGAGAAAGACTAGGATAATGCAGCAGGCAAACCTGAGTCATGATCTTCTGAGGAAGTACTTGGGGGAGGCTGTGAGTAACGCCTTTCTGCAGTCCAACGGCTTTGGATTCGAGCTCACTGAAAAGGGCCAAGAGTTTCTTGAGCAATACAAGCAGCTGTACAAGGAGTATTCGAAAGTTGGGAGCAGCCTCAAGAGCATAATGTCAAAATGGGAAGCACTAGAGCATACGTGCCGGAATTTCCCGAACAATGGGCGCAAGACGGATGCTGGGGAGGATAAGAGGAATCTTCGATTGAAAACCTCCAGGTCCGACAGGTCGAAGGAGCCGCTTTGACGTTGGCAACGTCTCTAAGCAGGTTCGTTGATGGAAACACGCATGCGGGCGTTTAGTCGACGTGATGCTTAGATTCAGGGTTTAGAGGGTTCATGAGTATGTGCGGTCTTTCTGTGAGAACTTTTGAGAATGGTGATGAACCAGCCATTGTTGAGCTTTTCAACAATATCTACAGTAGATATGGCGGTTTTGTTCCTAGGACGGTTGAGTATTGGCGTTGGTGTTGTTTGGAGAGACCTGATGTTGAGAGGGATGGGGTGTTTCTTGCCTTTGATGGTGAAAGGTTTTGTGGTTATCTTGTTGCAGGTTCATCGGGCAGCATTTGGGAGTTCTGTGTTGCCGATGATGACAGAAAGGTTGCAAGGGCTCTCTTAGGAGAGGCTGTGAGTTACCTTGAGAAGGTGGGGGTTTCTTCTGTCAGCGTTAACGTGCCAAGTGGTGCAGGCGTTGTGGAGGTTTTGCGTAAGGCAGGTTTTGGCGAGGTCTTCGCTGCAAAGATGTTCGTTACTACCTTGAATCCTGCAACGTTGGTTCAAGCTCTGGTCACTCCTCGAAAAGAGGCTCTTATGGAGAAGCTTGATGACGAGTTCGGCGTTCAGCTGCGTGATGTGCCTTATGGTGCCAGCGAGGAATTTTCAGTCAAGATTCGCAGTATCTCTGTGGAGGTTGTAGAAGGTTTCCCAAAGGAACCTTCGGTTGTTGTTGAATTGAGGTTCATGGATTTGCTGTTGGTTCTTTTCGGAAATTCGAGTGCTGGTCGATTGCTTCTCACTGGCAAGATGAGGGTTAGGCCATTTTGGAAGTCGGGTGCAGTTTTGACACTTCTGTCTGCAATACGTTTGAGGAATTCATGGTTCTTTCCATTGAGTGATTCCTTTTAGGTTGCTGATGCTTGTGAGTGATTCTTTCATTTGCCGGACTCTTCGAGAAGAGGATGAGAAGGCAGTCAGACAGTTGGTTGAGTCGACTTTTAAGACCTTTTCGACGGGGAAGTTTTGGGATTGGAAGTATCTTCGGAACCCGAAGTTTGACCGTTCGTTCGTGGCGGTTGCCGAGGAAGGCGGGAAGATAGTCGGCTGCAATCATTGGCTTCAGAGAACGGTCAAACTCTCCGATTCGATTGCGGTCGATTCGATGTTGGGCGCCAGCATCGCTGTGGCTCCTGAGTACAGGAAGAGAGGTGTGGGTCGGGCTTTGATTCATTTCTTGAGGTCGCAGCATGGCAAGAGAAAGCCTTCGCTGATGCACATGTTTGCTGATCCTGAATTGCGGAAGCATTTTCACACCCCTGTGGGCGGCTATGTTCCTGCGCCAGACGGCACGATTTCATACATGAAGATCCTGAACTGGAACAAGATCAAGATAATCGCGGCTACTTTCAATGAGAGAGTGAAGCGTGGAGACTTCGGGAATCGACTTGCCGAGGTCAATTTGACTGTTGTCTTCAAAGTGCATGCTGCTCCACCACTCTGTTTACACCTGGATTGTAGAGGCGTGGAAGTTGATGTTTCTGTTGAGAGTGCGGAGGTGACGATCTCAAGTGATGTGGCGACTCTGAGCAGGATCAAAGGTGGGCAGAACGGAGTGCGAATGTTGATTGGCCCATTCTTGATGGGCAGACTGAAGTTCAGAGGCGGTCTGCTGAAGATGTTGGCCGTGTACAGGAACATGTGGGTTTTTAGGGAAATTCTTGGCGGGAAGATCACGTAGCTTTGGTGAAATTGGTATGTACGGGGCTTTTTGGGACAGAAAGATTCAGAGCGCCTCAGGCCAAGATCTGGAGAAGCGCCAGCTTGCGCTTCTGCGGAGGCAAGTTGCGAGGGCGTATGAGAGCAGCAGGTTCTACAGGAAAAAGCTCAAGGAGTCGGGCGTGAAGCCTTCGACGATAAAAAGCCGCGAGGATGTGCGGAGGCTTCCTTTCGTTTCGAGACAGGAGCTTGAGACACATTTTAATGATGTTTTGTGCGTGCCATTCTCGCGAGTCGCCACGGTTCGAATGACGAGCGGCACTACAGGGCATCCGTTGAAAGTTGCGCATAGCCGGAGGGATATCGAGCTGATTGCTGATGCCTCGGCTCGTAAGCTCACGTACCACGGGGTCACTAACAAGGATAGAGTGCAGGTTACTGCCGCCTATGGTTTAGCACAGGGATCGTGGTCGACACATTGGGGTGCGGAGAAGATCGGTGCTTGTGTTATTCCTGTCGGTCCTGGGGATACGGAGAGACAGATCAGAATTGTCAAGCAGTTGGGCTCGACCGTGTTGTATGGAGCTACGAATTTTCATCTGAGAATTCTTGAGGTTGCCAGATCTTTAGGTGAGGATATGCGTGGTTACAAGCTTAGGGTGGGGATTTGTGTTGCTGAGAAGCCAACTAAGACGCAGATTTCAATGCTTGAAAAGGGCTTTGGGTATGAAAAGGTGGCGATTGATTATGGGGCGACGGAATTTCCTGGGTTTTCGTTGAATTGTGAGGATGATGCTAATTTTCATCATGTTTGGGCTGACTATTATCTTGTTGAGGTTGTTGATCCCAGGACTCATGAGCCTCTCGGCGAGGGTGAGAGAGGTGAGCTTGTTATTTCGAGTTTGCAGCGAGAAGCCTTTCCGCTGATAAGATACCTTTCAAGAGATGTTACGTCGGTTTCAGGCTTTGAGAAGTGTGGTTGTGGCATGTCTCATCCCAGAGTTAGTGCTGACATTGACAGGGAGGATTTCATGGTCAAGGTTCGCGGAGTGCCTGTTTTTCCGAGCCACGTTGAGTTCATTCTCGGCGAATTTCCAACGCTTACAGGGAACTGCCAAATTGTCGTGGACAAGCGGACACCAAGCCAAGATGTGGTCTTGAAGGTTGAGACAACCCGAACTCTATCCTTGAGTGAGGAGAGGATGCTTAAGGCTCAGATTGTTGACCAGGTTAAGAACAGGGTTGGAGTTACGCTTGGCAATTTGATGTTTGTTCCGAAGGGAACTTTTGAAGGCAAGTTTCAGAAGACTGTTGCAATTGTCTGAAATCCGCTGATTCTGGCAGGTTTGGGCTATGATTGTTTGTCTTTCGGCATCATACAAGAAGGCCAAGTTGCCTTTGTTGGAGTCGCTTCTCTTCAAAGAAGAGGATGCAACCATGAAGAGTCTCTGTTCTGAGGGTGTTACGGAGGAGTGTGCGCTTGTTCAGACATGTAATCGCGTTGAGATTTATGGCGTCACGAAAAATGCGGCCAATGGAGATTCGGTTGGGAGGATTTTGAAGTTCTGGAGTGCTAATACAGGAGTGAGTCTGGACATTCTGACTAGAAATGTTGATTTGCTGAAGAATAGGGAGGCACTTCTCAATCTTTTCACCGTGGCTTCTGGACTGGATTCGATGGCTATCGGGGAAGATCAGATACTCGGCCAGGTGAGAACGGCTTATGCGAAGGCGAAGAAACTTGGAAGCATCGGATTGGTGCTCGACAAGGTTTTCATGAGTGCCATTAACACAGGCAGGAAAGTCAGGAGTGAGACGCGAATCAATCATGGTTCAGTCTCAATCAGCTCAGCTGCGGTTGATCTTGCTGCGAAAGAGCTTGGGGATTTGAAGCGCAAGACGGCCTTAGTCGTGGGTGCAGGCGAGGCTGGATCCGTCGCGGCTCAGACACTGCGGCGAAGAGGAATCAAGTCAATTATTATTGCCAATCGAACACATGAAACGGGAGTGCAGCTTGCCAAGAAGGTCTCGGGCAAAGCGATAAGGTTTGAAGAGATCTGTGAAGTGATTCCGCGGACCGATCTGGTTATAGTGGCTCTTGGGGTTGATAGGCCAGTTATCAAAGCTAGCAGTCTGCGAGAGGTTTGTTCTAAGCGTCCCGTCCGGCGAGGTTTGCTTATGGTAGATATCTCGCAACCACGCGCTGTTGAGAACGAGGTCGGCAACATTCAGGGTGTGGCTTTGAGGAATATTGACAGTCTGAAAGAGGTCGTTGAAGAAAGTATCAGAAACAGGCAAGCTGAGGCAGAAAAGGCCAAGAGGATCGTGTTTTCGGAGCTAGAGCGCTTCGAGAGACAGCAGTCAGAGTTCTTGATCCAACCATTGATCTCTGAGATTTTCAGGCATGTCGAGAGGATTAGGCAGAAAGAGCTTAAGAGAGCGCTAAGCAAAATGGCGGAGCAGGATGAGAAGAGGGTGGGAATTCTGGACAGGTTCTCGCGGGAGCTAGTGGAGAGGGTCCTGCAGACGCCGATTGATCGGCTGAGGGAGGCCGCGTCGAACAGTGATGACAGTCTGCTTTCAGCTGCTGAGAAGCTGTTCAAGATCAAGCAGGTGAAGGATGTTGACTGAATCTGAGAGATTGTTTGAGAAGGCTAGGAAGCTCATTCCTGGAGGGGTAAACAGTCCTGTTCGGGCCTTTGAGCCCTATCCCTTCTTCACCAAGTCTGCGAAGGGTTCTCATCTTACGGATGCGGATGGAAAGGAGTACATCGATTATTGTTTGGGTTATGGACCACTAATCTTAGGTCATGCTCCTGCGCAGGTGATTGAGGCGGTTAGAGATCAGCTTGACCGAGGCACGTTGTACGGAACGCCTTCTGAACAGGAAGTCGAGCTGGCTGAGCTTATCTGCAAGTGTGTGCCCTCGGCTGAGATGGTCCGTTTGGTGACGACAGGCGCGGAGGCGACGATGAGCGCGATAAGAGTTGCCCGAGGGTTCACGGGAAGAAAGAAAATCATCAAGTTCGAAGGTTGCTATCATGGAGCGCATGATTGCGTGCTTGTGAAGACTGGGTCAGGAGCTACAACTTTCGGGATGCCCGATTCGCTCGGGGTTCCTGAGGAGACGACCAAGAACACTATTGTTGTGCCCTATAACGACGTTGAGATGTTTAAGGCGGCGATGAAGAAGGAATGGAAGGAGCTCGCGGCGGTGATTGTTGAACCTGTCATAGGTAACATAGGCGTAGTAGCGCCAAAGGAAGGATTTCTTGATGCTTTGCGTGAGTTGACCGAACGGCATGATGTGGTCCTTATCTTCGATGAAGTGATCACCGGGTTCCGCATGGCGCTTGGTGGTGCGCAGGAATACTATGGCGTCAAGCCTGACTTGACGACCCTCGGTAAGGTTTTGGGCGGCGGTTTTCCCTTAGCCGCATACGCTGGACGCGAGGAGATTATGCGGATGATCGCACCATCTGGGAAAGTGTACCAAGCTGGAACGTACAATGGCAATCCAGTCAGTGTCGCGGCTGGTTTGGCCACGCTAGGAATTTTGCGTCGTAGAAAGGGCATCTATGCCGAGTTGGAGAAGAAATGTGAGAGAATAGTCAAGTCCTTGGAAGGCTTGTCAAAAGAACTGAGTGTACTTATGCAGGTCAATCATGTGGCCTCGATGTTTCAGATGTTTCTGACAGATAAGCCTGTCTATGACTATGCAAGTGCTAAGAAAGCCGACAGCAAGAGGTTTTTGGAGCTTCATAAGAGGCTTCTGGAGCAAGGAGTGTTTCTGCCACCATCTCAGTTTGAGACTTGCTTTCTTTCTTCTGTCCACACAGCGAGAGATATTGATCGCACTGCTCAGGGTTTCGCCTATGCTCTTCAATCGCAGGATAGCATGTGCTAGTATGCATATCGATTCAGTTCTTGGCACCGGCGACCTTTTTGGAG
>Ga0315279_10002845_pt1 | contig 25121 bp, 30 predicted proteins | sample YL17G06_20_MG_FD_203694 | JGI IMG/M metagenome (GOLD analysis project Ga0315279, IMG submission 203694) | Sediment microbial communities from Yellowstone Lake, YNP, Wyoming, USA - YL17G06_20 | ecosystem: Environmental > Aquatic > Freshwater > Lake > Sediment | place: USA: Wyoming | collected...
AGCTTAGCACACTTCGTGTGCTAAGCGCATTCATCCCCGCCTTCAGTCGTGGCTCGCTTCTCGCCACTCCTTCTGGCGGGGTTTCCTGTTAGGTATTAATAAAAATAGCCCTGACTAGGGCTATTTTATTTAAAATCTGTCTAAAAATTTTAATCTTATGATGTTCTATTGCAAAGTGAAAAATAGCCTAGCCAATTAAGCAAGGACCTGTGATGTCTGCGAGAATTTAATTGTAAGCTATTTTTCATATTATTATGTTAATTCCTTTATAACATACGGCTTTAAAAATGTCAAGGCTTAATGTGTATAAATCTAGTTTTTTGAACTTATTTTTTATTTAAAATACTTTCTCGCCGCTTCCCAGACTGAACTGTCTTTTTGTGTTGTTTTCAGCCAGTACCACCATTCCACTCCCCAAAAATAAGCGCGGTAAAAATTCGTTTGATTGGCATAGTCTGCATTTTTTACTAATTGCTCTGCATTCATGCTTTTATAATGCTCTGCCACTGGACTTTGCAAAGGCCCTTGGGGAAACCAGGGTTCAGCTTGTAATTCAGCGATGTACATTGCTTCTTGCGGCTTACCCCAAAGATAATCCTTAACGCGATAATAAGAAGCTGGCACAAAAAAGTAATGCCAATAACCAATGAGTTTATTATAGGTTGTGCGATATAAAGTTGTGCCAAATAAATCACCCATTTTAATCCCCGGATACCAAGTGCTTAATTCCCCAGAATCAGTAATTAAAACTTTGCGCTTATCCAAAGATTTAACTAAATTTATTTCTTCTTGCAATTCTTTTTTGCTCATTTTGGGGCATTTGCCAAAAAAATCCAAAAAAGGCTCGTTTTCAACCTGCCAGATTTCGACTGCTTTGTTATTTTTATAGCGATTTACTATTTTTTCTATATTTTGCAAAATTTTAGCCCTGACTTCTTTATAATCCGTGCCTTCAACCCAAGCCGGGTCATGGCATTCTGGCCAGCGTGGCTGCCGCCTGCCCACGACTAAAATTAAATGATCATCTCTTTTTTCAGCTTCGGCTATTTGCCAATCAATATCTTCAAAATTATAAAGATTTTTTTCTGGCTCTATTTCATTCCAAAAAATCGGGATTCTAATGTATTTTACTTTTAAATCATCTAAAATTGACAAATAAGTTTGGCGCCAATCTAAATCCAGATATTTGGCAAAACTTTTGGTAAAAGTAACGCCATAAACAATTTGCTTATTTGGGTTATAACTTACTTGGCTCAAATAAATCAAAAAAATAATTAAAATAGCAATTAAAAAAATTATTATAAACATAATAGGTTCCCTTTTTTTCATAATTTATTTTAAAGTTATTAGATATAAGCCAAAAGCGACCAAGATAATGGCTATTATTTTTTGCAAAATTTGCTTATGGCTCAAATTCTCTTTTAAGCTCGGGGTTTTCTTGCCCAAAATGCTGGCGAAAATAAAAACCAAGGCATATTGAATAGCTTGCAAGGCATTAACCAAAGTTGCGCTCGCTAATTTTAAAGCATAACTCTGCATCATAACACCAGCGCCGCCACCTATTTGAATGGCCAAAACTAAAAGGCCTTTTTGTTTTTTAGGTTTTTTCCAGTCCGCAATTATTTTATTTCTGGCTTGGGGCAATAAAATAAAAATTAAAGCAGTTAAAACTCCGCCAATTCTGGTCCAGAAAAAGATGGTGAAATAATTGCCAAAATTATAAAGATATTTGGTTAAGACATAATTGGCTGAAAAAAATAGCCCGGCTAATAAAGCCCAGCCTAATAATTTTTTATTTATTTTTTTCTGGCCTCCACCTTGCCAGGAAATAATGATAATGGCAGCAACCAAAATTACAAAAGCCAAAAGCTGATTTGCCAGCAATCTTTCTTTTAAAAACAAAAATGCTAAAAGAAAAGTAAAAATTGGGCTAGAACTGCCCAAAAGAGTAATTGCCCGACTAGCTTCGCCTTGTTTTAAGGCCTGATACATAAAATAAGCAGCCGAAACAAAAAACACGCCAGCAAAAAAGGATAAAATTAAAATGGGAATTTTCAGCCAACTAACACCCAGCGGTATTAAAACAATTGAAGTAATGCCTAAAAAGCCCACATAAAAAGCATAAGCAATTGGTTCTGTTTTGTATTTGCTGACAACTATCTTATCACCTATGTTAGCCAAGGCAAAAAGAAAATAGGCTGAAATTGTGATGTAGAGCCAAAACATTTATTTGATATTTATAAACTTATCCCATTTTTCGTAAAGCTGCTTGGTTGCCTGTAGATCTCCCAAATTATATCTGGCAATTTTTAAATATTCTTTATCCTTAAAAAGTTTTTTTACATCATCGCCAGTTATGCCTTCTGCTTTGGGGCTTTTTATGCCAAAAGCCCGGCAAGCTAAGTGCAAGCTTGGTTTGCGCCTGACAGCTCCGTAAAAAGTGAGCTGGTCTTGTAAATCAACGTGGCTGGCATTGAATTTTTGATTATTCAAATAGCGATTAGACATTAAATCCTTGGTTGGCTTTAGGCCATGAATTGCTGAACGGATCATTAAAAAGGGCGCGTCAAAACCCCGGCCGTTAAAACTGATAAATTCTGTATAATTAATAAGGCCTTGCCAAAATTTTTCCAACATTTCTTTCTCGGTCAAAGCTTTAAACTTAATATTATTTTCTTCAAAATCAGCAATTTTTTCTCCAGGGGCCTGATAATAAACTGCGCCTTTATTGGTTTCAAATTCTAAAACGCCAATAACCGCAATTTCGCCAGTCAAGGGCGAAAACCCTAGCCCATTTTTAATGTCTGCTAAAGCATTTCCATATTCTTCTTCTGAAAACGCCTCTTTTTTTAACCAGCGAGTTAAGGTTTCTTGCGTTGTCTGATCAAGCGAATCCCAGTCCTCGCCAATTGTTTCAATGTCAAAAATTAGTTTTGTCATAAGTTTTAAATTTATACCCCACTTTAGTGGGCAAAATTAAATTTTTTGGACTTTTAATTCTATTTTTTCAAGAATAACTATTCAAAATAATAGGATTATTCATCTATATCCGTAATATAAACAATGCCCTTTTTAAAGATAGGCCTTACTATCGGGATATTGTCCGCCATCTTAACTTCTATAATGTTTGGATTGTTAGACTCTCCCCGTATTTTTTTCAATTCTTTAATAAGGGTACAAAGTTTCATATTTATTTAAATTTAACTTTAAATTTTCCAAAGTTGAAATTCTGGATACAATTCATTGTCGTAAAAATCTAGATCCTTATCGTCTCGCCAAACAAGCTCTGTAAAATTTTTATAATCCTCGTTATATCCCTTGCACATAATTAAAACTTTTTTTAATGGCTTAAACCTTAAAAGTATCTTTGCTAAAAATGGGCTTATGGTAATTTCCATATTTTTATTTTTTTATTTTACTCTATAACGACCTCGTTCAATAAATTCTAAATAACCCTTGTCTCTTAATACCTGTAATTGCTGGCGGATTTTATCCTTGATATGTTTATTTTCAGGATGTTTTTTATCCAAAAAACTTTCAAAAGTATAAACTTCATCAAGAGTAAAATCCTTGTCCCCTAATTTTTCAACACAATTCATAACATCCAGAAGCCAACCCTTTGCACTTATTTCTCTTTCCTCTTTCAAAAAAAGGGTTTTTTGCCAATTTGCGATGACGTTTTTCTTTGGTTCAATCTGGCGATTTTTAACAAAAAATATTTTCCCAGTTTGTGGAATACTTTGCAATAAAATATTGCAACCAACCCAACCGGCGCGTCTTGCTGTTCGTGATAATGCCCTGCGCTTTTCAATTATTTCGGGAACAAAAAAGTACTTTGGGATGACGAAAAAATTCAAAACAGAAAGGTTGCGTAAATCATAATTGAGCAGAAAAAAATTCGGGTTATTTGTACTTTGTAATCGCTGAATCATTGTTCGATAAGCACCATTGACAATTTTGGTCCCAACGGAATCCTTTTTGCTTTTCAATTCATAGTCTTCTCGGCAGTTTGCACAGAAAAAATCCGCCACAGGTTTGTTATTTCCGTATTTATCAATATCCAAATGTCCGCAATTAGGACAATAGACCTGCCCATCAACCCAATCTTCTGTTAGAACTCTAATTTTTTGAGATAAACTATCGTACCTATCCGCTAATTTTGTATCGAAAGACAAATTCATAAGGTAAATTCTTTATCTTTAAAATATGGTTTTATCATAATATTGAAAGCTTTTTATACTCTAAGTGTATATAAAAAATGAAAGTTTTTCAATGGACTTTCATTTCTTAAAAAATATTCAAATATTAGAGAAAAGACGACAAAATATTTTAGCTAACTCTTTTTTATGCGAATTTACGGGATAACTTTTAGTCTACTCCCCTTATTGTTTTATCGGCATGACGATATAAAGATAATCTTCAGCTGCAATGGCTTGCTTTTTCTCATCTAAACTTTCAGCTGGTTTTAAAAGGCAGGGGTTATTTATATCAGTCATTTCAAGAATTACATCAGTAGAATCAATATTTTGCAAACCATCAAGCAAATAGCGGAAATTTACAATAATTTTATTGTCCTCGCCATCAATTTTACTCTCCAATTTTGACTTATTTTCACCGAGCTGGCTATTGGTTGAAGAAACAATAAATTTGCCGTCTTTAAATTCTAAATTTATATCATAAATGCCAGTGCGGGAAAACAAAGCCGCTGTTTTAACTGCTTTTATAAAATCTGACACTCCGATTATGGCTCTGGTTTTATGAGTGGTTGGAATTATTTGCTTGTAATTAGGGTACTGGCCTTCTATGATTCTAGAAACCAATTCAACATTATTTACCACAAATAGCACCTGATTGTCCTCAAAATAAATTTCCAGCTTATTATTATTTGCTTCCTCATCTGTTGTTTCGCCAGTGCCAACAAGCCCTGACAAAATTCTAAATAATTCCATGATTGTCCTGGCCGGGATAATAACTTCCTTGGCTTCTTTCCCCTTTTCTTTTAATTTTATTTTCTTTTCAGCCAAACGATAACTGTCAGTGGCTGTTAAAGTCAATACATTGTCACTAAAATTAAAATAGATCCCGGAAATTTCTGGCCTGGTTTCTGAAACAGAAACAGCAAAAATAACCTGGGAAAGAGCGTTAAGCAAGTCAGAGATTTTACAAATATACGGATTTTTCTTCTCAACTTGAGGAATTAGAGGAAACTCTTCCGCACTATTGCCCTTAATTTTTGTATCCTGATCTTCACATTTTATTTCCAAAAAATCATCCTTGAGCTCAATCTCAATTTTTTGGTTGGGCAATAAACTCACATAATCATTAAAAAGTTTTGAGCTTACAGTATAGCTCCCATCCTTGTCTATTTTGCCGCGCACCAAGCAATTAATGCCCATTTCCAAATTAGTCGTGGTTAGGCTTAAACTTCCTTTTTCAGCTTTAATTAAAACATTACTTAAAATTGGCAAGGAAGTGTTTTTACTGGCAATGTGCGAAACAAAGCCTAATCCTTGATTTAAATTTTCTTGGGTACAAGTAATTTTCATAAGATTATTTTTTATTTTTTAAATAATTATAATAGTAGTAGTTGTGGAAAGAGTTAAAAATTTTAAGAATAGTCTAATTTGATTGGTGTTTTTTAACATTTCGTTTGTTGATAGGGTGGTTAAAAGTAATTAGCTAAGCTGTTAAAACTTTGTGTGCAATTTTTGTCTAAATTTTAAGGGTTAATTTTCTCAACTTTTAATTAAGAGTTTATAACCCTTAAAGAATAGACATTCCCAGAGGTTGTCCTATTAGTTTTAAGAAGATATTAACTGGTTATGGACAGCTTCTTATAAATTGTAAAGACGTTGTTTGATTTGTTCAATTTCACGCCGGGTTTTTTCATCATTATCATAGCCATTCCTGATTTTTCCAACTGCATGCATGGCAGTCGTATGGTCTCTGCCGCCTAGTTCTTGGCCAATGGTCGGAAAAGAGCTTTTAATTTCTTCACGGAGTAAAAACATGGAAATTTGCCTAGGGAACACCAGTCTTTTTTCACGGCACTTGCCCAAAAGATCTTCTAATTTTACATCATAAAAATTTGCAACAGCCAGAATAATATCTTTGCAGGTCAGGGATTTTTTTTGCAAATTAGTTGTAATGCCAACCAAGATTTTTTTAACGCTCTCTAATGTTGGAGGCAAGCCATTTAACTGATGATAGGCAATGATGCGGTTTAAGGCGCCTTCTAGCTCTCGGACATTGCTGGAAATATTGGTTGCTAGATAATTTAAAACTGCTTTTTCCAGAGTATATTTTTTTTCAGAAATTTTTGTTTCTAAAATGGCCAAACGCGTTTCATAATCAGGCAAGGAAATATCAGCAATCATGCCCCATTCAAAGCGAGTTAAAAGGCGATTTTCTAAGGCAGGGATAGATTTAGGCGGCCGGTCAGCAGACAAGACAATTTGTTTATTATTTTGATGTAAAGCGTTAAAAGTATGGAAGAATTCTTCTTGCGTGCCTTCTTTGCCAGCTAAAAATTGGATATCATCAATTAATAAAACATCAACAGAGCGGTAAAGGTCTTTAAAATTATAAGCTTTGCCATTAGCCACAGAATTAACAAAATCATTGGTGAATTTTTCACAAGTCAGATAGAGAATTTTCTTTTTGGCATGACTTTTAGCGATTTCATGGCCAATAGCCTGCAAAAGGTGAGTTTTGCCCAAACCAGCGCCTCCATAAATAAAAAGCGGGTTATAGGTATCGCCAGGGTTAGCCGCTACTGCTTGGGAAGCTGCCCTGGCTAATTCATTGCCCTTGCCCACAACAAATGAAGCAAAAGTATATTTGGGATTTAAGCCATAAGCAAGTCCTGGTAATTCTGCGCCAATAGCACCAGTTTTGCCTGCGGAAGATTTTTCTTGGGGCAAAGCATTTTGGCTGGGTTTGACCAGATCAGAGGCCTCTAATGAGGCTTGAGCTTTTTTAGAAATAACTTTATAAAGGATTTCTTTTAAATTTAGTTCAGTCAGATTCCTCAAAGCTTTTAATAGTTCGGCGCTATATTTTTTTTCCAGCCAATTTTTGGTAAAGGCATTAGGTACGCCAATTATCACCTTGGTTTCATCCATTTCCAAAATAAAAGTACCCTTAAACCAGGTAGTAAAATTGGCCTTACTTAAAGAAAGCTCTAATTCGCCAAGCACTGCTTGCCAAATTTGTTGCGTGTTCATAAATCCCCAAAAATTTTTAGTAGAGTTGTATTATATAAAAAGAATAACATAAAACAATAGCAATCAAAATAAGAGTAAAGCGGTCAAAAGTTAATAAGCTGTTTATATTTTGTGGATTCATTTTAATACATAATTTTTATTTTGACAAATTTTTCCACAGCTGATATGATTTTTATGTAAAATTACCTTGATTTTGCGGGTCAAAACACTAGAAATTAATTTGGCCTTTATAGCTTTTAATTAATAATTCAATTTATTATGCCTAAAAGGACTTATCAACCCAAAAAAAGAAAAAGAGCAAAAACTCATGGTTTTCGCGCCAGAATGAAAAGCAAAAAAGGCAGATTGGTGCTCAAAAGAAGGCAAAAAAGGGGTAGAAAAAAATTAACTGTCTCTGCCGAAAGAAAGGGTAAGAAATAAAAAAAGTTTTGAACTATGCTTAAAAGAATTAATCGTTTAAGCAAAAAAAAAGACATTGAGAAGGTTAGTAAATCAGGCAAGGTTAGCTATGCTTCACTTTTTATACTAAAATTTAATCCAAATAATTTAACTTTCTCCCGTTTTGGGCTAATTGTTTCTAATAAAGTCAGCAAAAAGGCAACAAAGCGCAATTTGATAAAAAGAAGAATACGCGAGATTTTACGCTTAGCCTTGCCTAAAATAAGGCAAGGTTTTGATATTATTATCATTGTCTCGCCCAAAATAATTAATCAGCAAGGCAAGGTTTTGAAATATTCAGAGATACAAGAAGCGTTGTTGAGCTTATTGCAAAAAGCCAAATTATTATGAAATTTTTTAAAATTTTTATTATCCAAGTTAGAGCTGTGGTTTTAATGGGTATCAGATTTTATCAAAACACCTTGTCTTTTGACCATGGCCCTCTAGCCAAAATATTCCCATTTTGGGGCTGTAAATTTTATCCTTCCTGCAGTGAATATACTTATCAAGCAATTGCTAAATACGGCGTGGTTAAAGGCAGTTGGTTAGGTCTAAAAAGAGTGATCCGCTGTAATCCCTTGTCAAAAGGCGGACATGATCCAGTGCCTTGAGATTAGAATTTAGAATAAAGAATATAGAATTAAGTATAAAGTAAGAGGGAAATATAAAAACGCCAGTTAAGTGGCGTTTTTTTGATTTTATCATTAGTCCTTAAGATATTTTGATTGTTTTCTCTCTGAATTTTGCACCCTTAATAATCCTGATTTTGCTTTTGGCGATTTTAAATTCCTGGCTTAAAAATGAAATTAAGGATTTGTTGGCTTTGTCTTCATAAGCCGGCGCAATAAGTTTAATTTTTAAAAAGTCATCTGTTTTTTTAACTATTTTATTAACTTTTGCATTAGGAATTACTTTAACTTTTATAATCTTATAAAAATTCATAATCTTAAATCTTAGATAATAAAGGTTACCCTGAAAATTATTGAGCCAATTGACAACCTTTTTCTGTTTTTAAACAAGTATAAGGCACGCCGACTTTTGGCTGTTGATATAAAGACCATTCTATGGTTGCGTCTTTACAAATGTTATTAGCACAGCCAAAACAATCAATCTGGCCTGTTTCACCATTCTGTAATAAGACACAATCTTGATAGCGCAATTTTTGTTGGGGTATTAAAAATAAAGAAAAAGCCACAGCGATAAAAACAGCTAAAATTATAAAAACGGCAATGGTTATAATAGTTTTAAGCATAAAATTTAGAAAAAATTGCTAAATTGCCAATACCTTTTCTTAAGATAACAGGGTATGAACCGCTTAGATCAATAACTGAAGATGGTTCAGAACCCAGGGTGCCGGCCTCAATAAGCAAATTAATTTTATTTAACAATTCCTTAGGTAATTGCTGGGGATTAGTTAAAACTTTTTGATTGGAAATATTTAAACTGGTAGTAATTATCGGGTTGCCTAGTTTTTCGACAAGAGCTAAACAGATTTTATTAGCAGGCAAACGAATCCCCACTGTTTTATTTTTTGAAATTACGGTTTTAGGCGTTTGACTTTTGGCTTTGAGAATAAAAGTATAGGGACCAGGCAAGACTGTTTTCATTATTTGAAAAGCAAAATCAGAAATCAGGGCGTATTCGGCGATTTCTTTAAAATCAGAACAGATAATGCTCATCGGTTTTTTCTTTTCCCGTTTTTTTAGCTGGTAAATCCTGGCTACTGCCTTTTTATTAAAAATATCACAGCCCAGGCCATAAATTGTGTCAGTCGGATAAACAATAATGCCTCCGGCTTTTAAAATCTCAATAACCTGCTCAATTTTTTTAGGTTCTGGATTTTTGGAATTAATTTCTAGGAACATATTTGGTATCCTTTAATTCCGAAGGAGCGATTCGCGAATCGCTCCTTCGGTTATAACTTTTTTAGATACTTTAAAATTTTTTCATCAATCATGCCATTACTAACAAAAACATTTTTCGCGCCTAAATGCCAGGCTCTGCCTTTAAAATCATAAGCTTGGCCTTGGGCTTCTTTAACTAATAAAACACCTGGGCAAATATCCCAGGGGTTGGCGCTGGGTGAAATATAACATTCGGTCCGGCCTTTGGCTACCCAGCCAAATTCCAAGGCTGCGCAGCCTAATTGACGAATATCAAAATTGCGTAATTTAAAGTGCTGGTAAATTTTTAAAGCTTGCTTAATCTGAAAAGTTTGGCTGCCATGACAATAAGTTAATAACGCCTGGTTTAAGTTTCTTTTGGAAACTTTAATCCTTTTATTATTTAAAAAAGCCCCTTTATTTTTTTGGGCAAAGTAAAATTCATTAATGGCTGGCGCATAAAGCCAGGCTAAAATTGGTTCATTTTTATAAAGCAAAGCGATTTGCACAGCAAATAAAGGATTGCCCATATAAAAATTAGTGGTGCCATCAAGCGGATCAACTGTCCAAAGATAATCACTTGGCTTTTTATTATCGCCTTTTTCTTCAGAAATAATATGCCAAGAAGGGGTTAAAGCTTTAATTTTCTGCAAAATGATTTTTTCCGCAATAAAATCAGCGCTGGTCGCGATTTCATGCTTGCTTTTAAATTTAAGATGGTTTTTTTTGCCGCTTTTAAAAATTTTAAGCAACTTTTGCCCAGCTTTTTTAACCAGAGTTGTAATTTCCTTTATTATTTCCTGTCGAACAATGTCCATAGAGTATTTTTTTTGTTTTTATTAAATTCAATCTTTCTGACAATAAACAGCAAAAGGAAAATTAAAACCGTGGCAAGAACAGAGACCAAATACCAACTAATACCTATAGCCATGCCAACTGCAGAAGTAGCTAATAAAGCAGCAGCAGTGGTTAAGCCCTCAACCTGCTGTTTGTGAAAAATAATCAAGCCAGCGCCAATAAAACCTACGCCGACAATAATGCCTGAAGCAATGGCAACTGGGGAGCTGTTTTGCATTGGTCCAAAGCCTTCAACAGACAAGATCGTAAACAAAGTTGAAGCCAAGGCAATTAAGGCATAGGTGCGTGAGCCCGCAGGCTTGCCCAGCGCTTCCCTCTCAATACCAATGACACCACCCAAAACAATGGCTAAGACAAGTTTTAAAAAAACAAATAAAATGTTCCACATAGTTTGACAAAATTATTTTTTAATTTACAATTATATTATATCAGATTGCTTAATATTACCAAAAACAAAGACAAGGAGGGAAAATGAAAAAGAAGAAGGCAGATCCTTTAAAAGCTTATCAGCAGGGTTATCAGTCCTTGCTTAAATCTAGGCATCGAGCCTTAAACCGCAAATGTCCTCGCTGTCAGGGAATATTGGACGCTGAAAATTTACATGAAGTGAAATGCCGAAAGTGCAAAAGGACATTTTTTGTCATTGAAATTATAAAAAGCGCTTCTTAAACAAGGGCGCTTTTCTTTTTTGTATTTTTTGTAAAACAATTGTGCTTTTGCAGGGTTAAATTTTTTCTAGTAAAATAAGCTGCGCCTTTTTAGTTTGCGTATCAAAAATGGCAAAAGTGGCTTTGCTAAAAAGTCCGGCCAAAGTTCCAGGGTTAATAATCGTTGTCTGGCCAATTTTTTCCTGCCAGGGTTTGTGAGTATGGCCATGGAAAACAAAATCATATTTCTGGGATTGGGCCATTTTTTTCGCCACAAAAGGATCATGGCAAAATGCAATTTTTAATTTTAAATTTTTAATTTTTAAGTTTAGTAGCCCAGTTTGGCCATGATAAATAAGTTTTTTATATTTTTTAGCCACGTTTTTAAAACCATCAACATCACCATCAACGTTGCCTTTAACCAAATGAATTTGCTTGCCTTTAAATAATTTAACCATTTCTTTTAAGGTTAAGGGAGCGCAAACATCTCCGCAGTGAATAATAAGGCGGATTTTTTGTTTGTTTAAATATTTGATGGCCTTTTCAATATTAGGCCAGTTGTCATGGGAGTCGGAAAAAATAGCGATTTGCATAGAAGTTTAAAGTTATAAAGTTTGTAAAGCTATAAAGTGCTTTCTAAACTTGATGAACTTTCTACTTTTTACTTTATAACTATGTTTATTTTAACATATTATAATTTTAGCAACTATATTTTAATCTCAAAGATATCTCTTATTTCTTTTTTCATTGTTTCAAATAAAGATTTTTGTCCATTTCTTTTCATCTTTAAAAAATAGCAATTTTTGGGGATAATTTTATGTACAAATAGTTTACCTCTATTCCAGTCAAGAGGATATACTCTACAGCAAGAAGGAATCATTCTTCTAGGTAAATTATAATTTAAAACTAATTTTACTAATTCACATCCTCGTCCTTTAATCAAGTGAAACATACATTTTCTATTTTCTTTTCTTATCCTGGTTTCTATAGATGCCCCACCCAAGAATTCTGGGTTTTTAGACCAACGGTCAACAAAACAATCCTCAATCCTAGTTTTTATTTTTCTCTCAATTTTCTTTCTATTTTTAAGAATTAAAGAATACGTCATTTTATCTACTAAAACAGTCATACCACAACAGGCATCTCCTTTTTTATCTTTTCCACATGGATATGAGAAGCACCCTTTTTTACTAAGTGATTCTTCAAAGCCCCTTATTTTGAAGACTTCTGGTGAAATTTTACTTATTTTTATTTTATTCATAAGAAATAATAGATAAACCTCTTAAAATCTTTTCGCTTTTGCATAAAATTTTAAAGTTAGAGCCGAAGGCTTCCCCTCGGGAAAGTTTGTAAAGTTATAAAGCATTCTTTTATTACTTTATAGCTCAATCTTAGCATTTTTAAGTAAAAAGAAAAGGACGCTCAATCGCGTGTTTTTTCTTATACATTAAATTTTCAATCCGAAAATAAAAAAAGACCCTTCCAGATTTCTCCAAAAGGGTCAGTGGTTGTAATTTGTTATCAAGATGCTTTTTCGGCGATATAAAAATGGCTACTAATCTGTTGGGAATAATAAACATTAAATTCCCTGATTATGACTTTGTCGCCCTTAACAATTTGATCTTTCAAATTGACAAGGGCTATTAAATTCATTTCCATGTTACCATAGCCATTATTTTTTACAAATTTGACAATGGCAAAACCTATGCCATTTTCCAGTACTATGGGGACATCCACGACTTCTCCAAAAATTTTTTTAAGCTCACCGGTATTTTTCTCATCCTCTTCTTCTCTCCGTGAGAGTAGATGAGTTCTATGCTCAAGTACTCTAATAAGAGTCCCATGCGCATCATCAAAAATCCATTTAGACATATCACACCTCCTTGATTGGGATTTCATTATTTAGTTTTTTTCGAACAGGCTTTTGAAGGAAAGTTTTTTAATGCGAGCACCTTTGTTAAGGTACGATATTAAATCGTAGCAAACCGAAGCATGAAAGTCAAGAGATTAATATTGTTACAATTTTAGAGTTTAAAAAAGGGCGAAAATGTTTTGCCTTCTTGCTTTGTAGGCGTAACGACGTCGTTGCGCCTACGAGGATGATATAAAAAGCCAAAACATTTTCGCCCCAACAAATAGCCTAGTGTTTATGTTCAATCTTTTTATTTTTTTCGCTTCTCTCCACACAAATCGCCTTTAAAAAATCCATAACCTTGCGGTTAGCGATCAGGTTTCTGATATATTCGCGATATTGAGGCGTGCGTAAATTTTTTAACATGTCTGGATATTGCTTGTACATTTGGCCAGCAGCTTCAATTTCTTTATCCACTTCACTTTCTGGGATTTCCATTTTTTCAGTCAAGAAAACAGCGCGGGTCAGTAAGGCGCCTTTAACCCGTTTAATGGCCTGGGGTACGAATTCCAATTTCATTTGTTCAGCGGTTTTATTTAGATGTTTTAAATAATCAGCAAATTTTAAACCTTGCATGCTGATATTTGATTCAATTTCTTGCAACATCTTGTTAACTTCAGCATTGACTAAAACATCAGGCAGTTCTCCAAACTGGGATTTATCAATCAATTTTTCCAGCATTTCAATTTCCACCCGCTCTTCTTCTTTGTGGTGTTCTTCGTGCTTAATATTATGTTCAATCTGTTCTTTGAGCTTGGCCATTGTTTCAATGCCCACACTTTTGGCAAAGTCATCATTTAATTCTGGCAAGGTTCTTTTATAAACTGCCAAAACCTTAACTTTAAACTTGGCTGGCTTACCAGCTAAATTGCTATTATGGTATTTTTCTGGGAATTTTAATTCAAATTCTTTTTCCTCACTAGCTTTTAAGCCAATTAAATTATCTTCAAAACCCGGAATAAACATATTTGAGCCAATAATCAGGGGATATTTTTTTTGGGCGCCATTTTCAATTGGCACATTGTCGCGGAAAATATCAAAATCAATTTCCACCCTATCGTCTTGGCTGATTTCTTTTGCTTCCAAAACTTCAGTCGCCCTTTGGTTTCTGACTTCTTCAATGATTTTATTAATATCTTCATCTTTAACCACAATTTCTTTTTCTTTAATTTTTACTGATTTGTAATCGCCGATTTTTACTTCAGGAATTAAATTTACTGTGGCCTTGTAAGTAAAGTCATTATTAGGGGCCAGTTTTTCAAAGTCTATTTGGGGCGAGCCAAGCGGTTCTAGTTTTTCCTTAGTCGCAATTTCAAGATATGAAGATTGCACTGCCAAAGCAGCAGCTTCTTCATAAATTTTCATTTCGCCTACTTTGGCTTTTAAAACATCATAAGGCACCTTGCCTGGCCGGAAGCCAGCAATTTTGGCTTGTTCTGAAAGCGTTTGAGCAGCCTTAGTTAAAAGATTTTTTAATTCATCGTGTGAAATGGTTACAGAAATTTCAACTTGGCTTTTGAGAAGTTTTTTTGTTTGGTAGGTGTATTTCATAAGTTATATTATGTTTTATTAGGTTATATGATGTTATATGAGGTTGCTGATTTAATTAGGATGACTTATTTTTTTATTTTAGTAAATTTTAAATTAGCCTGAAAAGTACTGGGTGTGCGATAGCGAGTCATTTTTTTATTGGTTTTACGGGAATAATTTTTCATAACCTTACGAAATTACGAATCTTTTACGAATCTACGAATAAGTACGGGTAATATCTGTAGTATTCGTGGAAATCTGTAGATATGTAACCAAAAACAATATTATATAGTATTACCCAAATTTTCATATTAGTCAACTTATTGCTTTAATTAAAGTTAAACTGCTACAATTAAGCCATGGAACAAGAATTAGCCAATAAAATAATCCAAGCCAATATTGAGCTGCACCAAAAAGAAGCCCAATTTTATGATAAAATCCATCCGGAAATATTTTGCAAAAGCGAGCAGAATTTAATCAAAAATATTTTAAAGCAAGTTTTGGCTGAAATAAAAAAAGATAAGCTTAATGTTTTGGATTTGGGCGCTGGCACTGGCAATATTACTCTAAAATTACTTGATAATGAAAAAGTAGAATCTGTTTTGGCTGTTGATTTATCAAAAGAAATGCTGGATGAATTGGAGAAAAAAGCTAAAGACAACCCCAAATTAAAAATAGCCAATAAGCCAGCTGATATTTTTTTAATGGATGATGATGAAAAATACGATTTAATTGTGATTAGTTCTGTTTTGCATCATTTGCCAGATTATTTCAAAACAATTGCTTTGGTTTTGGAAAAATTGAATCCAGGCGGAGTTTTTATAATTTTTCACGAGCCAACTGGAGAAAAATCAAAAATCTTAAGCTTTTTAGAATGGCTGGATGTCAGGCTGTTTGTAAATTTATGCTTGCCTGCTGATATAAAAAAAGTGGCCAAGAGCTTGGACCACACCTATTCTGATTATCATTTTTATCACGGCTTTGATTTGCCGGGGGTGAAGAAACTCCTTGAAGAGAGAGAAGATTTAAAGCTTATTATATTTAGAAGACACAACAATTTTGATTTAGGTGTATTTAGGTTAATTGGGAGATTAATTCCCGCCAAAAATCATTTTATTTTGGCAGTGAGAAAGAAATAAAAAAATTGCCCTTGATGGTTCGACTAGGCTCACCATGACAAGGGCAATTTTTTTATTCCACAACTTTATTTAAACCTTCATCTGGGAAAATGGCAATAGAAATATCTTTGCCACTGGCAGATAAAAAGGCATTGGTGGCAGCGTCAGTTGCTGTGGCAGAAATATTGGTTAGTAAAAGAGGGCTTTGGCCAACCAGGTCAGCAGTTGGAGTGATGGCTAATTGAATCCTGGCTTCTGGAGCAGGATTAAAAATGCCAGCAGCAGCAGTAATTGTCTCAACCGACCATTCAAGCAGGCGTGTGTTTTCATTAAAATTTATTTGATTGCCATCAGTGACATTATAAATATTAGTGAATTCAATCCCAGCCGGAACTTTGGCTAAAAGCTTAAAGTTTTTTATTTTATTATTAGTATTATTAACGCGGATAATTGCCCAGTAAGAAGTATATTCTCCTACTTTTGGCGGTACAGAGCCAACACCAATTTGATCGCCTAAAGGCGTAAAAAATAAGCCTTTTGATTCCAAACTTAATTGCGAATCAATTTTTGCATAAAAGGGGTCACTTTCAATTATAATTCTAGATTTTTCAATTGGATCATCATAAACTGCAAAAATAATTGCCTCTATTTGGTAGCCATTTTCCTGAAAGCTGGTATAAGTAATAGTTGGCTTGGCTTCGATTGTTAAATCAAACGTGCCTTCAGCTTGGGGTTCAATCTCCTTTAATTGCGGATAATCAGCTGAATTAAGGCCAAGTTGTTTAAGCTTAGAAAATTCGCCTGCTAAATTCAGACCAAGTTCAACATTTTTCAGAGGATAATTTTCCCCATTTTTATAATGCAGAGTAAAAGTTGTTTTGCCTCCAGGGGGCAGTGAATTATTTTTTTCAGTATTGATAAAATTTAATTCTAACTTAGATTGTTCCAGTGGTGCTTGGGCAGAGGCTTGGGTTAATAAATATTCAGTACCCTTATAGAGGGCGGAAATTTCTGCCCCAAAATTTAATTGCTGCGGCTTTTTAGCAGATATTTTACCAGTAAAATTTCCAGTAGCCAATTGATTTTGCTTTAGCTCGTTTAGTTGCCAGGTTTGGTTGTAAGCTGGGCTGCCTAAATCAGAATCTCTGAAGACAAATTCTTGAGGCCAGAGCATTTTAATTTTAAATTGACTTAAAGCCAAGTCAGATTTATTTTCCAAATTTAATTGGGTAGTAAAAATACTATTAGTAATAATTTTAGACGGTAAAACCAAAGAGGTTTTTAAAACTGAATCACTTAATTGGAATTGGTTGTTAAAAAATTCCTGTCTGGCCTGGCCATATTTATTTTTATAATTTATGACTGTTAAAAATTCATGCCTGTCATTGAAATTTCCCAAAAGTAAGCCGCTGACTTTAAACTGGCCATGGGCTTTGGAAGCTAAGTCCCCAATTTTTAAAGTATTAGTTTTAGTGTCATATTCTTTAATATCAAATTCCGGGTTTTGCAAAATTGAAGGACTTTTAAATATTAAAACAACGTCAGTCAGCGGATCTTTAGATTTATTACTGTAATAAATATTAAATTCTGCTTTTTGGCCATTGACCAGATTAGCCGGAGTAGATTCAACTTGCAATTCCATTAAATTTATTTTCAGATAGCGGCTAAAAATAAAAATATTCAAAAGAGCTCCTAGCAAAATTAAGACAATAAGCGCCAAAAGAACATCAGTTATTAGCAAGAAAATATTTTTTTTGTATTGCACCCCTCTTTTTTTAAGGGGTTCAACAAAGATATTTAGAGTTAATTTGCCAATTTTTTCAATTGTAACATTGCCTAATTTTTGATTAGTTAAATTTTCCACTTCTTTAGAAATAACTGGTTTGGCTTCAACTTTGATTATTTCTTTTTTGGGATTTTTTTCTTCCATATATTAATTTTAGCAAATATTAAGGTTTAAAGGCAGTAGCAAAAACATCAGGCGAAGCAGCTAGAATTTCTTTCTTGCCATCGCCATCTAAATCATTAAGCACAACCCGCACGCCTGTTTTAGAATCTTTGCCAAAAGCAAAAAATCCAGGATTCAAAGATTCAAATTTACTATTAAAAATACGAACGTGAGATGTGCCGCCATAGCCAGCGCCAGTCACAATTTCATCAATACCATTGCCATCAATATCACCGCAGGCAACATAAACCCCGCCTTTGAATGTTTTGGCATAAGCATAAAAGCCGCCAGACAATAATTTGCCACTTTTATTAAAAATTCTGACTAAAGGGCCGCCCAGGTAGCCAGCACCAGTAATTATTTCTTTATCGCCATTGCCCGTAGTATCGCCAACAGCCACGTTAACTCCGCCCAAATATGATTTGGCATAGGCATAAAAGCCAGTGCCTTGGGCTTCGCCTTTATAATTAAAAACTTTGACTAATGGCGCATAACCTCTGTTGGTGCCAGTCACAATTTCAAAATAGCCGTCATTTTCAAAATCAGCCAGGACAAAATTCATACCCTTATAATAATTTTTACCATAAGGATAAAAAGTAGTAATAATATTTTTATTTTGTCCATAGATTGTTATTTTGCTTAAATCCGCAACAATGGTTTCATAAACTCCGTCTTTATTAATATCTTCTTTGGCTAAAACAGTATTGCCTTTAAATTGTTTGTCATAAATAAAAAAGCCGTTTCTGACAGAATCGCCAGCTTTATTAAAAACACGGACAAAAGAGCCGTTGTAATAAGCTGATTTTTTTAAATCTTCAATGCGGCGCAATAAAATAATGCCGTCAGTTGGCTCAAGGGTTAAATTTTTGATCACGGCGCCATTATTAGTAGTTTTATCTTGAGTGCCTTTGATTTTTTCAAATTCTTGGGCAAAGGAAATCTTTTGTTCGGAATTAGTTGAATTAACCAAACTTAAACCATTTTGAAAATCACGTTGCCACACGCCTGGTTTAATATCAGTTGATGTTTGATCTAATAAGTTTTTAGCATTAGCCATGGGCTGGCCTAAAAAAATATTATATTCATCATACCACCAAACATTGGCATGGCCTTGATCGCCAAAATCAAAACTAAAATAGCCATTGCCCAATAAAGCTGAACTTAAGCCAAAACGCAGAGTTTGATAATCTTGGTTTGTGCCCGCATTTTTAGTCGTGGCATTAACAATAAAATAGGGCAGATTAGCAGATAAATAATTCCTAATACTATTATTCCAGCCGCCTTCAGTCTCATTAGGGAAATTTTCCTGCATGCGGCCATTGAGCTGATCATTATAAAAATTCGTAGTATTATTGGCTAAAACCAATTTGTCAGGTGCTAAAGCATGAGTCTTATTTAAAATTTGGCTGATGCCCTCTTGCCATTTAGTATCCATATAAATTTGCGAATCAGCCACGCTATCAGCATTAACATCCAGCGGCTGATTTAACCAGGAAATATTGTACCAAGCATTGTCATAAAAGACGCCGTCCCATTGCCCTGTTTTTAAAAATTGATCATAGACCAATTGCGGTAAATAATTACTCCAGTTTTGGCTCGCCTCGCGAAGCGGGCCATTGGTTTTTGGCGCAATGCTGGCGGCATTGATTAGCCAGGTATTTGGCCACCAATTGACATTTTGGCCATTGGCAGTTTTTAGCCACCAATTGTTTTGATTAGCCGTATTATAAATGGTTTGGTAATAAGGTGAAGCATTGACAATTTGCGGATTAGTATTAATTTCCTGAATTAAAATATAAACTAAAATTTTAATCTGCGGATTTTTTTGTCTTAGTTTAGTTATTGTTTGAGGCTGGCGTTCTAAAGCTTGAGGACTTAAAATTACCAAGTTCCATTTAGCTAATTGATTAATTGTTTCATCAGTTAAATCCCAGCCAGTAAAATAATTGGCTAATTTGGGGAAATCATTGGTTTGCGCGCTAACTTGAGGAATAGCAAAACCGCAGCTTAAAATTAAAACTGTTAAAAAAATTAAAAACTTAAATTTTGCCCTTTTTTCTGGTAAAAGCATAGAAATTTTCAGTTCATTGGATTATAACATAAAAATTTAAGATTGTCAATAATTTTAGCCAAAACTCTTGACTTCTTTTTGTTTCTATTATAATATTAAAATTACAAAATAACTAAAGCTAATTAGTTAATTTTTTTATAATATCTATGTTAGTCATTAGATTCTCTCGCACAGGCAAAACAAAACAAGCCAACTTTAAATTAATTGTCAGTGAAAAGACCAAGGATCCTTGGGGAAATTATTTAGAAAACCTAGGCAATTATAATCCTCGGACTAAAGTCGCTGAATTAAAAGCAGACAGAATTAAATACTGGCTAGCCAAAGGCGCCCAGCCTTCTGCTACGGTTTGGAATTTATTAGTTTCCAAGGGAATCACTGAAGGCAAGAAACAAAAAGTTACCAAAATTTCTAAAAAAAGAGCAGCAAAAATAGCAGAAGCTAAGAAAAAAGAAGAGCCAGTTCCAGTGGTGCCAATAGCAGCTGAAGTTAAAGCAGAAGAAGCGCCAAAAGCTGAAGCCAAGGTAGAAGAAGCCCCAAAGGCAGAAGAAGCGCCAAAAGCTGACGCCAAAGTTGAAGAAGCGTCAAAGGCAGAAGAAGCGCCAAAGTCAGAAGAAGCCCCCAAAACAGAATAAATTTATAGCCAAAAAGAAATACTTATATAAAAAGAGTCGGCACAAAAAAGCCGGCTTTTAAATTTTGACTCTTGACTTTTTTTACCAATTTGCTATAATGATATTATCCGTTTAATAGCGGACTTTAACAATTAAGCTTTTAATCTGTTAAATCTGATTAAAAGAGTCAAGGATTACAAAATCTATGGCAGAAAAATTTGCAGACAAGGAATTCGTTGAATTCATTGTTAAATCCATCGTAGGCAACCCAGGCGATGTGAAAGTGGAAAGAACAGTTGATGAAATGGGAGTTTTATTAACACTCCACATTAATCAAGCTGACATGGGTTATGTCATTGGTAAACAGGGCAATACTGCCCGCTCTATTCGCACCCTTTTAAAAATAGTTGGTGCTAAAAACAATGCTCGCGTCAATTTAAAAATCTATGAACCAGAAGGTTCAAGACCGCCACGCAGATCACAAGAAGTTGACACAGACGTTGTTGATGACTTAAAAATATAAAATTAAAACTTTTATAAAAAAACCCTGCCCGTCATTTTTGATGAGGCAGGGTTTTGTTTTGGACCAGACACTTGCCATATTTATTGATATTTGCTAAGTTAAGAGCAGGCAATTAAACCTTAAAAATTAGATTAAATTTTATGAAAAGATTAATTTTTATTGCTCTTATTTTAGGCCTGTTTTTAGTGCCAAGCCTTGTTTTGGCAGATCCAGGATCTTTAGACCAATATGGCGGTCATGAATGCCAATCCAACTGCGCTTTATTGGGTTTAGAAAAAGGGCAATATCATTATCAGGATATACCGACTGATCCTAACTATTTATTTGGCCAGATTGAAATGCCAAGCCTGCCAGTTATTTTTTATCTGCCCTTTATTAAGCTTAATGAAATAACCAATGTCCAGTCATCAATTGCCAATAATCAGGATCAGCTTAATGGTTTAACTCAAAATCCTGAAATTGATGCTCGTTTTTGCGAAGGTTCAGAGGTTTTTGGCAAAGGCTGGTATGATAATTTAAATCGCGCCAGAATAAAGCCAGTTTGCGAAAATAATGAAAGTATTGTTAAATCAAAGCCTGAAATTAAAGCCACAGATTATTATAAGCAATTACCTGGTTTAGCTTCAGATATTGTTACAAGGGTCTATCATTACATTACAACAAAAGGCATAAATGTTTTCACGGATAAGCCAGACATCACAGAATTAAAAGGTAAAATTGTACAAGGACAGACAGATCCATCCTTCTATTATGTCAATCGTTATGATGACCCCTTAACCCTAAGGCCAATTAAAGTTGAAAAAGCCCAATACTTATTTGGTGCTAATTACCAATCCCAGATTGTTTATTTTGATGATTCTATAATTTATAGCTATAAAATTGGACAACCATTGTACTAAATAACATCTGTAACCTACACCATATCTCCGCGTTTTTAGCGCGGAGTTTGTGTTATAATGAAGGTAATAAGTAATATGTAATAAGTAATATGGGAAATGAATATTTAAAGTTAGAGGATCTAGAAGTTTATCAATTGGCCAGAGAATTATCTAGGATTGGTTGGGCTACTTTTGAGCAATTAAATTCAGAGTATCGCTATATCTTTGGTCGTCAATATATAACAGCCTTAGATTCTATCGGCGCTAATGTGGCAGAAGGTTATGGTCGGTATCATTATTTAGATAAAGCTAAGTTTTATTATAATGCCAGAGCATCTCTTTTTGAAGCTAAACATTGGAACGAATTACTATTTGAACGGAAGGTTCTCAATAGCGAACAGTACGAAAGTTTTTTAAATAAAATAAACTTGTTAAATGCTAAATTAAATAACCTGACTAAAACAACAATTAATAAAAAATAAAAAATACCAATCCGTATTACATATTACCTATTTCCTATGATTTTCAACATTCTCACCATCTTCCCTCAAATTTTTGACAGCTATTTTAACGTGGCCATGATTAAGCGTGCGCAATTAAAAAAGATTATCAAGATTAAAATTACTGATTTGCGCCAGTTTGCTGAAAATAAATATAAATCAGTTGATGACACGCCTTATGGCGGCGGCGCTGGTATGGTTTTAAAAATTGAGCCGATTTATAAAGCTTTAAAATCAATTAAGCGCAAAAAGAAGTCGCGGGTTATTTTGTTTTCTGCGCGCGGCAAAACTTTAACTCAAAAAGATTTAAGGCGTTTGAAAAAATATGAGCAGTTAATTTTGATTTGCGGTCGTTATGAAGGAGTTGATAATCGCGTGGCCGAACATTTGGCTGATGAGGAAATTTCCATTGGCAATTATGTTTTAACTGGTGGTGAAATTCCAGCCATGGTTTTGGTTGATGGCATTACTCGCCTTTTGCCAGGCGTTTTGGGTAATTTAGAATCACCCAAAGATGAATCTTTTGCTAAAGAAACCCCAATGGGGCAAGCTGAATTAGAATATCCCCAATATACTAAGCCGGAAAAGTTTAAGGGCTGGAAAGTGCCGGAGATTTTGCTATCGGGAAATCATGGGAAGATTAAGGAGTGGAGGGATAAGCAGAAAAAAGGTTAAAAAATCATCATTATTTCTGTTGAAAAGCTGTGCATTCTTAAAATGTTTAAAACTCTTGACAGCTTTAATTGAAAGGTGTAAAATAATAATATCTTAAAATTAACTTTAAAAAGTTCACTTACAATAAATTACAATTTATTTTTCAATGATATTCCTCCTTCGCTCCCTTGGAGCTTCGGAGGAGAGGAGAAAAAACAGGTGAATTCGATCTGTTAAAAATGCCGCGTAGCGGCATACTTTGGCAGACAATGGAATTTTCCTGTTTTTTCTTCTTTAAAAATAGAGGAAAATTTTTCCTTGACAACTAAAAAGTGATAGAATCGTCAATTATAACCTTTTTCCCCTTTAAAAGGGGAACTCTAATAAGTCCGTGATATACTTTAATATCACATTTTTTGAGAGTTTGATCCTGGCTCAGGATGAACGCTGGCGGCGTGTTTAAGGCATGCAAGTCGAACGGTCCTTCGCTCTTTACTGCGTAAAGAGCTTCAGACCGCAGGCGCTATTTTAATAGCCTGCTGTCCGTAGCTCATCGCGTAGTGATGAGCGGAGGACAGTGGCAAACGGGTGAGTAACACATTGGTAACCTACCTCGAAGTCGTGAATAACCTACCGAAAGGTGAGCTAATACACGATAAAAATGGGGGGGCATATGTCATTCCCATTTAAAGTTCCGACGCTTCGAGAGGGGCCTATGGCCTATCAGCTAGTTGGTGGGGTAAAAGCCTACCAAGGCAATGACGGGTAGCGGGTGTGAGAGCACGACCCGCCTCACTGGGACTGAGACACTGCCCAGACTCCTACGGGAGGCTGCAGTCAAGAATCTTTCGCAATGCCCGCAAGGGTGACGGAGCGACGCCGCGTGATTGATGAAGCTCTTCGGAGTGTAAAGATCTTTTACCAGGGACGAACAAATGACGGTACCTGGTGAATAAGAGGTTGCTAACTCTGTGCCAGCAGCAGCGGTAATACAGAGACCTCAAGCGTTATCCGGATTTATTGGGCGTAAAGCGTGCGCAGGTGGTTTGTTAAGTTGGCTGTTAAAGCCCAGAGCTTAACTCTGGGAAAGCTGCCAAAACTAATAAACTAGAGGTTGGAAGAGGCAAGCGGAATTGCCGGTGGAGGGGTAAAATCCGTTGATATCGGCAAGAACACCAAATGCAAAAGCAGCTTGCTAGAACAAACCTGACACTGGAGCACGAAAGCGTGGGGAGCAAAGAGGATTAGATACCCTCGTAGTCCACGCCGTAAACTATGGACACTAGGCATTGGAAGTATCGACCCTTTCAGTGTCGCTATATCAAAGCTAACGCGTTAAGTGTCCCGCCTGGGGAGTACGGCCGCAAGGCTAAAACTCAAAGGAATTGACGGGAACCCGCACAAGCGGTGGAGCATGTGGTTCAATTCGACAATAAGCGAGAAACCTCACCAGGGTTTGACATCCCCGGAATCCCGGGTAATGCCGGGAGTGCCGCAAGGAACCGGGAGACAGGTGCTGCATGGTTGTCGTCAGCTCGTGTCGTGAGATGTACGGTTAAGTCCGGAAACGAGCGCAACCCTTTTCTCATGTTAAATATGTCATGAGATACTGCCAGCTTTAAGCTGGAGGAAGGCGAGGATGACGTCAAATCAGCATGGCTCTTACACTCTGGGCCACACACGTGCTACAATGGCCAGTACAATGGGCCGCTAAGCCGAAAGGCGGAGCTAATCCCATCAAAGCTGGTCTCAGTTCGGATTGAGGTCTGCAACTCGACCTCATGAAGCTGGAATCGCTAGTAACCGCGTATCAGCTATGGCGCGGTGAATACGTTCTCGGGTTTTGTACACACCGCCCGTCACACCAGGGGAGCCGGCAGTACCCGAATATCGCTGTAGGGCGATAGAAGGTAAGGTCGGTAACAAGGGTGAAGTCGTAACAAGGCATCCGTAGCGGAAGCTGTGGATGGACCATCTCCTTTCTAGGGAGTATTAGGGTAAGATGTTCATTAATATGTCATTTTACTCATTAGGTCGACCTTAACTTGATTGTTTAAGGCAGATGATTCTATCACTTTTTAGCGGTTAAAGTGCAAATTAAAAAAGGCTGGCTTAGTTAATATCTTGATTTAAATCTTGATTGAGCCGGTCTTTTTTGTTAAAATTGGTTTATAAATAAATTTTTACCAATTACCAATTACAAGTTACTAATCACATAAATTTTTACGTCAGTAAAAATTTACGGACGTATAGCTCCCCTCGACTTGGCTCGGGGCAGGCAGTTAAAAACGTTGAGCGGATATGGACTATAACCAACTTCGCTC
>Ga0315279_10002846_pt1 | contig 25111 bp, 17 predicted proteins | sample YL17G06_20_MG_FD_203694 | JGI IMG/M metagenome (GOLD analysis project Ga0315279, IMG submission 203694) | Sediment microbial communities from Yellowstone Lake, YNP, Wyoming, USA - YL17G06_20 | ecosystem: Environmental > Aquatic > Freshwater > Lake > Sediment | place: USA: Wyoming | collected...
AAAAACCGCCCAACTACATTTTTTCATTTCTCCCTCCTTTAGATTTATAATTTATATTGGTAATGACTTTTGCAGCCACGGCTCACAGTGATGTGCCCGATGGTTGTGGTCCTCCTCTCTTTTCTTCGCCCAATTTATTTATGGACCTGGATGTTCCCGTTACTGATGACGCGCTGCGACCTAACTTCGGTCTGCACACCTGCCGCCGTGGTCACCGTGATACCAAACTCATCGCTCCTTCCGGGTTCGCCGTGGTCTTCCACCGTCACGAAGTAGGAGCCGCCGTCCCAAGTGCCGACAAACAGGACGGTCTTGGGCGACCCGTCCAGATTGAGCGTGAGCACCACGATTATGTCAACCGAGCCGTTGACGTGCAGGCCGGTGACGTGGTTCACATAGTTGAAGTTGCCTTTTGCGATGCCCTTTTTATCCGGCTGCGCGTTGAATCCGAAGGTGGCCCTGCCCGTCGAATTCGGGTCAGGCACCGGGATTTGGCCGCCGCCCGTCACCTTGCTCGAGCCATAGTTGTTCTGTATGGGGTCAAAGGAAGTGGTGCCGCAACCGGCGAGCTCAGTGCCAGTCAACGTCACCGCGTCTTTCGCCAAAGCATCCCCATTAAAAGTTCCACCGGTGACCGTGATGGCCGCACCCGCGAGGATGGTTCCCTGGAAGTTCGAAGCCGTCAGAGTCGCAGCCTGGGCGACCCACCAATACACGTTACACGGATCCCCGACACCGTCCTTGAATACCACGTTGAAGCCGGCGCCCGTGAGTGCGCCGGTCCCGCTGGTCCCAATTTTGAAAATCCAGACGGCGTCCGGGTTGCCCCCCCCGTCGAGCGTCAACACTCCCGTCAACGTCGCCGCCGCGGCGAAACAGTAGACACCGGGCGCCAGCGTCACGCCGGCGAGGGTACCCGTCAAAGTCCGGTCGCACGTCTCGCCCGCGAGCGCGTCGTATGCGTTGAGGAAGTCGGCGTAAGCGAAATCGTCGCCCCAAACGCCATCGTAAGTCGATCCTTCAACCCTGGATCTGGTCAGAGTGATCGTGCCGCCGAGGTAGACGCCCACGTTTCCGTAGATGATGGAATCGGTGAGGGTCACCGCCGGACCTCCCAGGACCGTGTAGAAAGACGCCGTACGCAGATCCGGCGGCGTTTGAGCCAGTGCCGCGTGGAACGGTGCCGCGAAAAGCAGCGCCGCGAAAAGGAGCATGACGACAGGTCTTGACGTAAGCCTGGCAAAAGTGCGCCTTCGAACCATTAGATTCTTCATCGTGTACCTCCTTTTTGAATCCTTCGTTGTGTTCCTCGAGATTTCACCGATAAAGATTTGACCCGTTTATTTTCATTTCAATTCTCTTCTCCTTTCCCCGGACACTTTATCAAACCCAACCAGTCCAAAGCCTCCACATCTTGTGCAAACATCAAAGTCGTCAGAGTGTTTGATTGACATAAGAATTTGCTTTTTCCGAGCGAGATGAATTCCGCCCTGGACTCGTGATCCTACCTCCCAACTACATTTGTACGATATCACCGGCCGCGCGGCGCTGTCAACAGGCCGAATCGCGATTTTCAGGAAGCCGGTCTTCTATTTTATCGGATAGACGACAATCGGCGGCTTCTGATAGCTCCCGGTCGGTCTTTTCATGTCGACCCCGCCGATGAGAAACGAAGGAGCGATGACCGTCGCATAGACTTCTTGACTCGACAAACCCGCCATTCCAATCATTCCCAGGAGGCTGTTCAATCCCGCCGCGAGGCCCGCCCCGCCGACGGGATAATCGTAGACGAGACTGTCGTCCGACGTGGCGAGAATATTTTTAAAGGCATTGACGCTAAGACTGCCGAATTCTGCACCCCTGACAAGCTCTTCCTTCCCATCGGCATAAATCCTGTAGACCAAGATCGGTTTTGATAGCTTGAATTGCATCGGGTCCGAAAGGCCTTGGTCCGGCGCTAATAGGCTGTCAAGGTTAATATCATCCGGATCCACGGCCTCAGAAGGAGGCGTCAGGTACTTGACGTGGTAGCCGTAGGGCAGGTTTTCCTCCTTCACAGCTTCGATCAGTTTCTTTTTAAGTTCCGGGGACGACAGTTTTTTCGACGAGAAAAATTGGACGACGCTGGGGGTCGTCGCCGAGCTCCGGAAATGCCCATTGGATTGAAGGAAGCCTTTGACCGGCGCACGCGAAGTCAACAGGTTCTTCAATATTCCGTTCTCAATCAAATCGGCATCCCTACACTTCACGCCCTCTTCATCCACCAGATATGAACCCAGCAGCGCTTTGCGGTTAATGTCTTTCAAGTTCGGAACGGCTTTTACGGATAGGAAATTCGCCGTGACCTTCGTGTTCACCTTGGCCAAGAAGGGGTTTTCCATCCGGGCGAAGAACACATTGTATTGGGGATTGTCCGAGAGCGGCGTTTTCTTGGCCAAGAGGTTCGTCACAAAACCCTGAGCAAAAAATTCCCCGGCCGCTTCCTGTTCAAAGAGAACGGGGCCACTATAATCCTCGGCGACGGGGGCCGTCCTCAGGGCCAGAAGATCAGCCATCATCTTTTTTGTATCGCCGACAATCCTATCTTGGTCAGGCATATCCTCCGGTTTCGCCGATAGATAGACCAGGAAATTTTTTAGGGGCATGCCGTCGTCGGCCTGGGTCGAAGCGTTGATGGCAAGCCGAGCCGCGGTGAACGGCTGAACACTGACGACGCCTTCACTGTTGATATAATAGGAATTCACGACCTGAAGCCTGTACTCCACCTTGGACCTCTGGATCTTATCCTGACTCAAAAAGAGCTTCGAGACTTGATCCGCGATTTGGCCCCAATAACTCCTTTGGGCATCAACTGTAGCCTCGGGGAGAAGACTGGACAGCGTCTCTCCTTTCGTGAAGTCAGGCACGGATTCGGCTTGAATGGTGTTTTGAAGAAAAGCTTTCTTCCTCGTCAATGTCTCCAGCGCGCTTTTATAGGCTCTGTCCGTGGCCAGCCAGAGCTGTCTCCGCAGGACATCGTAATCGTCGTCGATCGTAAAACGCGTTTCCATCCCGGTTATCCCGGAAGCTAACATGCCGCTCATGCTTGTGAAATTAGAATTATCCAGGCTGTAATCCCCTACCCTCAAATCGATTTTCAACGTCCTGGAGCGATTGCTCGTATCAGCCGTGATCGCACCGGAGGTCGCCGTGATCCTCAGGGCATAAACGTCTTTAATCAGGTAAGCGATAAAGTAGGGAGCGGCTTCGTTATCAAGCTTCAATTTTGCCATGGACCTGGCCAACTCATCTTTCATGGCGTTCAAGAGTGCGGTATTCTCGGCATACGACACGACCCGAAAAACCAGAAAGATCATTAAAATATAGATCGCTTTTTTCATCATCAGTCTCCTACAGTTCATTTTTTGTCTTTTGCCGGAGGTGGAAGGATCGGCGGTTTCTCCTGCGATTTGGCTTTTTTTTGCACCTCGATTTCCGAGACGAGGATCGAAGGGGAAACCGAGGACACGGGAACACTGCCGCTTTCGGCACCGCAGATCCCGTTAAAGACCTCCATGGTCGAGCCTGTCGCAATGATTTTTCCGAACGTCGTCAACGGCGTGCCGATCAGATCGACGCCTCTCACTAGCTCGTCGGGACGCCCGTCCGTATAAATCTTAAAAACGACCAGGGGTGTCACATTGAATGCGTTCGGGGAGACCCGCCCCGTCGAAGTGAAACCGCCCTGGTTTTCGGCAAAAATAAGCCCGAACGCTTTGTTCTGCTTTTTGCACTCCTCGATGAGCAGCTGCCGCAGTTTTTGCTCGGACAGGATATTTTTCGATTCTACAAGCAGATTCGACTGACGAGAAACGGGTTTTAATCCCGGCTGACACCGAGCGTGTCCGTTCGATCGCGGAAAGTTGTCGATCGGCGTCCGGCTCATCAGGAAATCTTTAAGAATCCCGTTTTCAATGCAGACGACCTTTTCGCCCTTCGTCCCTTCATCATCAAAGCTATAGGCACCGGACAACTTGAGGCCATGGAGCTCCTTGATGGTCGGATCGAAAACGACAGACATAAACTCCGGCAGGACCTTCTCGCCCACTTTTTTCTTAAATGTCTGCGCGTCGGATTCACTTTTTTGGCGATGGCCCTCCAGGCGGTGCCCCAGGATCTCATGGAAGAAGACGCCGCTGGCTTTGCCGGATAGGATGGCGGGGCCGATGTAGGGATCGACCACTGGCGCCGTCTTCAATTTTTCAAGCGTTCCGATCATGGCGGCGATATCGGACATCACTTTTTCTTCTGTGGGCAACTCGGATTCCTTGAAGCCGAAGTAGCTCAAATACAGCGGCATTTCCATGCCATCGTCCGCTTTGGTTGTGGCTGTGACGTAAAGACGCATATAGTTGACGGGCGTGGAAAGGATCGTGCCTTCGGTGTTGACAAAGGACTTATGCCGGATTTCATTCTGAAATACGGCAGACGAATCCAGGATATGAGGATATTTTTTGAACGGCTCGGAATACTTGCGGATCTTGGCCGCCCAGACGTCCAAATTCACATTGGCCATCAAGGCCTTTTCAACAGAGAGATGGAAATCTGGTTTGGAAAAATCGTCGGATTTGTCTTCCTCGGCGACTTTGAGGCTCTTTTCTGATTTGACCTTGGAAAACGTTCCCACGGCGCTCTTGTAAGCCTTATCGGTCCCCTGCCAAAGGAGAACGCGCAAGGCGTCCGGCGATTCATCGAGGGGCGCTCGGTCGCCGCTGGAGAAACGATCGCGGAGTCGGCTGAGGGTATCGCCCCGCAGCTCATGGGAACTATCAAAATGATAGGAACCGACCCGGACATCAATCTTTAAAAAGGACGTCTTGTTTTCATCCCTGTTGGTGATTGCACCAAAAGTCCCAGAGACGGATTGGGTCCGGACTTCATCGATCGAATAGCTTATATAATACGGTGGGACTTGCTCCTTCTGAAGAGCATCAAAATTTCTTTGCAGCTCCTGCTTCATCGTCTTGAGACGGACGGGAATTTCCGGCTGTTGACCAGCAAACGACATCCCCCAAAAAAGAAGTCCCAAGAGTCCCAATAAAGCTCTAAAAACATAAGTTTTCCTCATAGACCCTCCTTTTTCAGATAGAGCTTCTTACATTTAAATGGATAAGAATTTACTTTTCGGCTCCGCCCGCCTGCGGGCGCGGTTTCGTCTCGATGGCCCCATTTCTCTACCGAGCGGGAGCATAAATCGGGGCTCAGAACATGTCAAGGGCGGCAAGAGAGCGCGGGCTAAAAGAGAAAGACTGCGTCGAAGTATTTTTTCACGGGAAACCTTTTTAGTTCTTCTCGAATTCGCTATCGGGCGCTTTTCAACTGCTTGACGGCGTACACTCCGAACTTCGTCCGATCGCTGATCGTCGTCCCGCTGGCCAACTGCTCGTCCCGCGTGTGGAAGATCAGCTTAAACGGCTGGACGCTGCCGGGCGCGAGGGTGACCTTCAAGTCGGCCACATGGAGTGTTTTTGCGGCCATCATGCCCTCGATAGGCCAAGTCTTCCCGCTCTTGTCGGTATACACGGCCTGAATTTGATAGACCGTCCCGGCGGCAAAAACCGTCTTGACCAGGTTCCGGATCTCGAGAAGCGCCGTTTCGCCGTGGTGATTCATGTTCCAAGAGCCGATCCACTTCTTTTCCGTGAACGGGCCTTGGGCCGGTTTCCCGAAATTGGAACCGTCGCGGACGAGGAAGACGCCGAACGGCGTGCCGCTCCAGGTCGTCGTCCCGGCCGCGTAGCGAGGTTCGGAGGAATTGACGTACGTTTCGAACGGCTGGCCTTGCCGGGACTCGGGCGCGGTCTCCACTTTCCCGAAATCGATCCACAACTCGAGCCCCTGGCCGTCTTCGAGAACCTTGCCGTTGACCGTGTGGACCGACCCATCCGCCCCGTAATAGCTGCCCAACCGCGTTCCGTCTGGGCTGAACCGGTCGGGCAAACGGCGGATGATCAACGTCCCCCGCCAGCCGTCATGGTCCATGCCCCATCGTCCGATCCAATAGGCCCGCCGATCCGGCTGGGAATCGGGCCGGCGGACCCCCGTGATGATGGCGCCGCCGCTGCTGGCCTTTCGAATAAATTCGTAGGATACCTTGAGCAGGGCCCCATCGTTCCAGGAGTTCTTGATCAGGAAATAGCCCTTTTTCCGATCGTATCCGATCGCCAGCACAACGTGGCCCCCGCCCTGCGCCGACTCGTCGTAGATGAGCATGGAATTATCGCCGCTCCACTTCCATTTCGTGACGATGTCGAGGACGATTTCGTGGCGGGAGGCGATATACTTCTCCATCTGGTCCGTGTCTTGGGTTTGAGCGGCCTCGAGGAAGACCGCCGAAGTGATCCCGTATATCGCCTGGCGTCTCGCTTCGGGCTTGATGTATTTGGGCGAATACTCGAAGGCGTCCACCTCGGCCTGAGTCACTAAATTGGCCGCCGGCGCATCCTGCCAAGCCAAAGTCCCCGCCTCGGGGATGCTGCGCCGCAGGGCGTCCATCGCCACGTCGCTCAGATAAAGGGCGAAACGTTCCTCGGTGGTGAAATAATTCATCGCCCCTCGGACTCCCGAGTGAGAGTTCCCCCCTCCCCAGTAGGAACTCTGGTTTTCATACTTGTATTTCTTGGGGTAATCGAGCGACTTCGATTTGACGGCGTGGTTCAAGAATTGCTCGGAAAGATCGAGCGTCCGTCCATATTCCCGCCGGTAGGACGCCTCCATGCCGGCGATCGTCGCGAAGATCCAGCACGTTCCGCGCTGGCTCTGGTCCCGGATGCCGGTTTGATCGGCCGCGAGCGTAAAAGCCTCGGGCGGCACGCCAACCGCGGCGTTGACCCGGTTGGTGAAGTCCCGGGCCGTGGCCCGCTCCGCCATGCTGAGGAGCACCTTATCGGACAGGATGTTCCACGGAATGAGGGGCTGGAGGCGCCCATCCTGCATCTCGATGTAGGGCAAGCCGTTTTTGATCAGCGTTTTCGGCTTGAACTTGATCTGGGCGAAAGACGCTCCGGCCAAAGCCAGGACGAGGACAACAGACCATCCCCCGCGGCTGACGTTTCTCTTCATGATTCCCTCCCTATCGATGGATTGGTAAAAAGATACGGCCAAGACGGCGGGAAGTCAATACGCCTTTTCCGAGCGGTCGGGCCGGGCTCTCCGTCACTCCGAGCGCAAGAAGTGGGCGGGATAGGTAATGGAAAGAATTTTAAGGCAGGCCCCCTCTGGGCTATCTATTCTTTTGCAATAGGACTCGCCCATTTTCTCCAATCAATCCAACCTGCTTTCCATTCTCTCCAATCAAAGCAATACGACCGCAGTCGCCGATAATAGCGCGGCCAGAGTCACCGATAATAGAATGGATAATTCCGCTTCTTCCGATTGACCCAACGGTGCGGTTATTTTTATCAAGAAGGTCAATTTTTAGGGTCCCTCGCGCCAGATTAAATAATCCATTTTCTCCGATATATCCTAGGACCAGTTCATTTTCTCCGATTAGACTTATCCTCCCCTTTTCTGCCACCATGCTCACATTCATCTTGATGCTGCCGGAAGTCCCTGCCTTGGTCACTTCCGCAGCGAGAGTTATTTTCCCCCTCTCTGGAGTCAAGGTTATTTTTTCTGCTTCTCGGGAAAATACGTGCGGGTGGCAAAAGAGAAAAATTAAACAAAATGCCAGCAAAAGCTTGAGATCAATTCTCTTCATGTTTTCCTCCTTTTAAGACTTCTTTTATATGAAAATTCTATTCTTGTTTAAATGGTTTTTCAATCATCCTTAATGGACCTAAATTAGCCAATAGAAAAACGCTTCCCCTATCATCGCGAGGGGGATCGGCGGCCATCAGGATTTCCTGGAAAGCCACCTAACAAACGGCAGCCCGTGCAGTACCATCGGCACCGGAGGGTTTAGCTTCCGTGTTCGGAATGGGAACGGGCGTTTCCCCTCCGTCATGGTTGCCGGGATTTAATGACTAATCCCTATATTTCCGTCCCCGCTCCGCTTTTTCTGCAGCATTGTTTTGTCGAGAATAAACCTTATGGTCAAGTCTCACGGGCGATTAGTAGAGATTCCATATAGTCTCGTCGATATGAGCTCTTGGAGACTATTAGCCTGTTATCCCCGGCGTACCTTTTATCCGTTGAGCGATGGCCCTTCCATTCGGGACCACCGGATCACTAAGCCCGAGTTCCCTCCCTGCTTGAGATGTCTCTCTCGCAGTCAAGCTCCCTTATGCCTTTGCGGCGAAACGGGACGCCGAAGAACTCGCAATTCTTGCGAAATACGATCCTTCGCTATTTTTTGGTTTCGATGATGCGAAACGCGTCATCTTCGACATATACATACTGGGAATCGGTCAGGAGGATGATCTTATGGCCAGGTACGAAGGCTTAAACCAAACGCTGATTCATATAGAAATCCTTGAAATAGGGATTCCCCCAATGAGGAAAGACGATGAAATCGACCAGCGCCAAGCCCTTCAATCCTTTCAACTCCGGAGCCTTCCTGGCGTCCGGTTCATAGTACAATGGAGAGAGATCGGGGCCGGCCACGATCGCGCCCGCGCTGATGCCGAAATAAGGTTTTCCGTTTTCCACGGCTCTGCGGATGAGGTCGGCACAGCCCGTCTGCTGGATCTTCTCCAGCAAGTAGTAATTGTTGCCTCCGGAAAAACAGAGAATATTCGTATCATCGAAGGCTCTTGCGATCTCCACCCGGCTTTTTCCGGTGATCGTGTATTCTAAAACCAAAAAACCCGCCGTGGCGAGCGCATCGCGGTCCGCACGGAGCCACCACAGGTCGCCATCCTCGGCCTCCGCTGCGGTTGTGATATACAGCAGTTTCAATCCCTTCTCTCCCGCCATTCTCTCGGCGACATCGCCAGCCACGAAACTCCCGGCCGAAGCCAAAAACACTCTTTTCATTTTTTTTGTCCTCCCGGCCGTTCGTGCCGGTTTTTCTTGGTCCGCTCTGATGGTTCTATTTCCCGACATACGACACGCCGGCAATGAAAAAACCAGGAGCAAAACCAGAAAAGCCTTCGTTATCTTGTTTTTGATGAGGGACACGATGAAACCAACGGGATCGATATATTTCGTCATATTTACAGTAATTTCCTTTTCTCTCTTGTATTTACAGCAATTTCCTTTTCTCTCTTGTCTGCGATCATATCCCCATGAGCATAACGGTAAGTGGCGGCGGCGGCCGTCAGGCCCGAGCCGAAGGCCAGCAACAGCACGGTCCTCCCGACGAAGCGCGGGCACAGCTCCCGTTCGCGGTGCAGGGCCAGGAACACCGAGGTCGAGAGTGTGTAGGGGAGCGTGCCGGAAAAATCGGCGATCCGCTCAGCCGGAATGCCGACAGCCCCCGGGAGGCGGGCCAGGAAACCCGCCGAGATTTGGGCCGGGATCACCCGGTCGATTTGACCGCGGGTTATGCCGTCGCGAGCCAGGACCTCGTCGATGACCGACCCGGCCATTTCCAGCCAGCGCTCCTCCAGCCCGGGATCGCGATGCGCCTTCAGTCGCCCTCGCGCTTCGGCCAGGCTGACTACCGTTTTGACCATGTCCGCGTACTCGCCGCGGGTATGGAAAGCGAAGCTGCCGAAGCCGATCCCCGGCCGCGGCGACAACTCGAGCAGGATCGCCGCGCCGCTGTCGGGACAGGGACGGTCGCCTTTGGCTCTCGGGTCGGCGTTGCCTTCGGAGGCGGTGATCATTCCGGCCCGCAGGGTCCCTTCCTGCAACAGCGCGCAGAGGACGTGGGCGGCGTCGAGCATGCCGCAGCCGCCGTTGCCCAGGTCGAAGGAGAGCGTGCGCGCTCCATGGAACTCGACGTTGATCCCCAACCCGTGTTGGATATAGGCGGCGTTCGCCGGCTCGCAGACATGGTAGTCGCGGGTCACGCCGGCGTGGATGAGCACCCCCACCTCGGCGGGCCGGCGGCCGGCATCGGCCAGGCAGCGGCGGCCAGCCTCGACCGCCCGGGCCACCGATCCCCGGCGGAGCAGGCGGAAGCCCGGAAGGCTGGCGCCGAGTCCGGCGATGTATACTCCGCGCTTCACGCCGCGCCTCCGGAAGCCCAGCGGCCGCGGTAGCGGTCAGGCAGGTCGTCGAAGGTATAGGTGGCGTGGGCGATCACGATCCCCGAAGCGCCGGAAACGAGTAGAACGTTGTCGCCCGCAGCGACGGTGCCGTCAAGGATGAAGCGGTGCAGGGCCAGGAAGTGGCTGGTCGTGGTGGTGTTGGCGTACAGGTCGGCGCTGACCCGGGTGCACGGCGGCAGCGGGCAGCCGTAGTAGCGGGCGACGGCCTTGACTCCGTTTATCACGGCCTTCACCGAAACCTGGTGAGGGATGATGTGGTCGAGGTCGTCCAGGGTCCAGCCGGTGCGATCGAGGATTTCCTTGAAATAGGCCGGAAAGTGCGCGTTGCCCTTGCGCTGGAAACTCCGCGCCTTGGTTATCAGGATGCCGCCCGGGCCGCGCCGCGAAGGCCGGGAATAACAGTAATGGTCGTGGCGCGCGCCCGTGACTAGGTCCAGATGATGGAACCCGGAGGCGGGGTCGGGTGAAGCGTCGACGATAACCGCGGCGCCTCCGTCACCCAGGGTGAGGGCGGCCATCTGTCCGTCGAAGCGGTGGCGCAGCTCGCGGGTCGCGGTCCGGGATATCGGCATGTTGTGCTCGCCGGAAACCACCATACCGCGGCGGGCCTCGCCGGCGCGGATCAGCCCCTGCAGAATATAGATCCCGGTCAGCATGCCGGCGCAGGCGTTGACCACGTCGAACACGCGGGCGGCGACGGCCCCGATCTCCCGGGCGACGCGCCCGGCCGTGGCCGGCTCGAAATGGAACTCGTCCTCGCGGTTGTGTTTCGAGATACTGGTGCAGATGACCGCGTCGAGGTCGGAAGCTTTGTAGCGCGACAGCTCCAGCGCCCGCCTCGCCGCCTGTACGGCCAGGTCGACGGCGTACTCGCCCACCGCCACCCGGCGCTCGCGGATTCCGGTGATGCGCTCTAAGTCCCAGGGCGGCCGTCGCCGGCAGGAGGCGAGCAGATCCTCCATGGTCAGCACCTGCTCTGGAAGATAGGCCCCCAGGCTCTCGATGCGGATTTTTTGCGATTCAATCATGGGGCCGCCGTCTCCACGGCCAGGGCGGCGACCCCTTGCCGGAAGGTGATCGTCGGCCGATAGTTCAGCTCGCGCCGGGCCTTGCTTATGTCGTAGCGGCTGTCGCAGGCGACCAGGCGCACGCCGTAGCGGGTGAACGCGGGGGGGGAGGCCTGCTGCCGCAGCCGGGCCAGGGCCTCCATCACGGAGGCGGCGGCAAGGGCGGCAGGAAAGGACACGGAACGGCGCGGCGGCGGGACTCCGAGCGCCTCGGCCAGAAGGAGAAACGCCTCCGCGGCGGTGATCTCCTCGCCGTCGGTGAGATGGTAGACCTGCCCCGCCGCGGCCGGGACGGCGGCGGCCAGCAGCATCCCCTGAATCAGGTTATCGATATGAGAAAGGCCGAGGCAATTGCGTCCGTCGTCGATCAGGAGCAGCTTGCCCCGGCGCAACAACGATGCGAAGCGCGGCAGAAAGGTGGGGTCGCCTGGGCCCCAGATCACACCCGGCCGCACGACCACCGTCTCCAAACCGTCCTGTCCATTGGCTTGGCGGACCAGATTTTCCCCGGCGAGCTTGCCGGCGGTATAGGGATCGGCCGGCCGCGAAACCGGCGGCGTCTCCTCGTCGACGCGCGCGCCGCTTCGCGGCAGTCCCAGCACCGTCAGCGAGCTCACGTGGACCAGGCGGCGCACGCGGTTCCGCCGGCAGGCGGCGATCACCCGTGCCGTGCCGTCGACGTTGGTCCGTTGGAATTCCCCGGCGTTTCCCCAGTCGCTGACCCGGCCGGCGGTATGGAAAACCACTTGCCGGCCGTCGGCGGCCCGGGCCAGCGAATCCTCATCGTCCAGGTCTCCGGTCACGATCTCGATATCGTGAGCGGCGAGGCGCGCGACATCGCTTGTTGTTCGGGCCAAAGCGCGAACCTTGTAGCCTTGTTCCTTCAGGGCGACGGCCAGCCGGCCGCCTAAAAATCCGGTCGCTCCCGAGACCAGGGCGGAAACCCCGGTGACCAGGGCGGTCGGTCCGTCTCCCTCGGTCCGGCTCACACCCTCACCAGGTTCAGCTCCTCGCGCAAAGCGCGGCGCAGCGGCTTGCCCACGGCCGAATGGCGCAGGCCGGAGCGGATCTCCACCTCCGACGGCACTTTGTACTTGGCCATGTTCTGCCGGCAGAAGGCCAGGATCTCCTCCTCCTTCAGCTCCACGCCGGGGCGCGGCACGACGAAGGCCTTGACCAGCTCTCCACGCAGGGCGTCGGGGATGCCGATCACCAGCGCCTCGAACACCTTGGGATGTTCGTGAAGCACGGCCTCCACGTCGGCCGGGTAGATGTTCATGCCGGAGCGGATGATCATGTCCTTGAGCCGGTCGATGACGCGAAAGTAACCGTCGCGGTGCATCTGGCCGATGTCGCCGGTATGCAGCCAGCCGTCGCGAAGCTGGGCTGCCGTCTCCTCCGGCCGCCGCCAGTACCCCTTCATCACCTGCGGGCCGCGGATGATGATTTCGCCGGGGCGGGTCCATTCCCCCTCGAAGGGCATGTCCAGCCTGCCGGTCTCGAAGTCGACCACCCGCGCCTCGGTTCCGGGGTACGGCAGGCCGATGGTACCGTGGCGGTCGTCGCCGAAGGGAGGATTGCCGTGGGTCACCGGTCCGGCTTCGGTCAGTCCGTAGCCCTCCACCGGACGCACCCCGGTGCGCTCGATGAACGAACGCTGCACGGCCGGCGCCAGCGGCGAGCCGGCGCAGGGGCAGACGCGCACCGAGCGCAGGTCGCGGCGCTCGATGCCGGGAAAGTCGGCGATCGAAATGAGGAAGGTCGGCACCACCGGGAAGATCGTCGGCCGGAGGCGCTCAATGGTCAGGATCAATCCAGCCGTATCGGTGGGGAGCGGCGCCAGCAGGATGGTCGCCCCGGTGCGCAGCCCCAGGTGCAAACAGCAAGTGAGGCCGAAGCCGTGAAAGAGGGGCACCGCGGCGAGCGTAACTTCCACTCCGTCGCGAATGCCGGCCCAGAGGCGGTTCTGTTCGACGTTGACCAGCAGGTTGCGGTGCGAGAGCTCGACTCCCTTTGAGACGCCGGTGGTGCCTCCGGTATAGAGCAGGACCGCGGTGTCCTCCCGCTCCACGCGCACCGGGCTCGGCGTCCCCTCGATGAGCATGTCCTGGAACCACAGGTCGTCCGGGCCCAGCCGGAACTTTTCAAGCTTCCGTTCTTTGGTCAGGGAATAGAGGGTCCAGAGCAGCGGAGGGAAATACTCCTTGATGCGGGAAACAACGATATGGCGCAGATCGGTTTTTTCGCGCACGCCGTTGACCAGGGGGAAGAAACGGTCGAGCACGACGGCCACGGCCGCGCCGCAATCCTTGAGCTGGTACTCGGCCTCGCGGGCCGAGTAAAGGGGGTTGAAAGGAACGACGATGGCGCCGGCCCGGACGGCCCCCAGATAACCGATGACGAATTGCGGGCAGTTGGGCAGGTAGAGGGCCACCCGGTCGCTCGGACGCACGCCGAGCCTCTGCAGCGAAGCGGCGAAGCGGTCGACATCCTGCTTCAGGCGGCGGTAGGAAATGGGGTAGGAGAAGAGGTGGCCGGCGGCGGCCATGGTGAGGACCAGCGCCGTCCGTTCGGGATATTTTTCGGCGGCCGCCGGCAGCAAGTCCTGCAAGGTCATCTCGGGCGCCTCGACGCGGTGAGGGACACCCGGTTCGTAGTGCTTCAGCCAAGAATATTCCTCTTGCATATTATCAACTCCCAGATGAATTTCCTTTTCTCCTGCCCGCGATCGACCCTCTCACGGAGACATAATATTCTCCGCGGAGAATACGTGTCAAGAAATGTGATCGATGATGTGGTCTACGGCCTGATAATCGGTTATTTGGGCAGACCATCGGGTCGACCTCGTAGACTTTCCGGATCATGGCCGCCCAACCCTTGGAAGGGACGGATTTGAGTTCTTCCCCCTCGACCATCCGTAGGGCGAAGGGATTCCGGCCCGTCTTCCGCACCTTCCCCCGGTGAGCGTTGGCGTAAAGGTCTATGATCGGCACAGCTACGACAAAGAGAAGCAGGAGGCGCTGAATGCTTGGGGCGCACGCCTATCCCGCATCGTGAGTGGCCTGGAGCTTGTTAAGGTGGAAAACGGGGAAGGGTAGGACAATTGTTTAAGAGAACTCCTCCTTGTTGAAAACTCGCCAATCTCCGGTGAGCCGACTTTACATCCGAGTGACCGAGAGCGTTGGAGCCGTAACTTCCCAGAACGGGACCTTCGCGGGAGTGTGGGCTCAATAAGCTCTGGCACCGCAGTGCGGCTCGGACCTCCTGGAAAGACGCAGCTCTGGCTAGCCTGCTTACCTCTTTCCGGTCGGCACGAGGCGCTTGAGTTCCTCGAACCAGTTCTGGACCAGGATCATTTCAATGACGGAGGTGGGCGTGGTCTCCCCTACCTTAACCATGAGAAACTTCTGTCCATCAAGAGAAATGTCGTAGCCACGGATCGGGCTGCCCCGCCCATATCCAGGCTGGTCAAACAGCATGCGCGGCCTACCCGCAGAGAAATCGGTCCCGGCCATCACGTCCACAACCCAGACCTGGTTCCCCAGGCGATAGAACAGCTGCTTCCCATTCCGTGACCATAAAGGCTGGGTTCCGCCTGTGTTGGAAATCGGATGCTTACCTCCTGATCCGGGAAAGGGTCGGACATATACTTCATCGCGTCCCGACTCGTTAGAGGAATACGCCATCCAGGGCCCGGTAGGCGAGAACTCCGGATATTTTTCGTCGAATTTTGTAACCATAAATGGAATCACACGGCGCTCTTGAGCATCCCAAATCAGTACGTCGTTACCAGTCTGCGGGTGTGCCTCTTCGACAAAAGCCAAAAACTTGCCATCCTTTGACCATGAACCGGGATCCTGATGATATTCGCTTTTTGCTATTTGTGTCGAGGGACGGCTCCCATCTGCCGGTCGCTGAAAAATGTTGCACGATCCGGTAGCAGTCCAGCCAAACGTAATATCATTTCCATCGGGGGTCCAAATCGGCCACTCGGCGTATCCTTCGGAGGTAAGTGGCGTGTCTATATCCCGCTCCAGGTCGAACGTCCAAATTCCCTGCTTAAGCCCCTCCCTAAAGTATACGATTCTCCGTCCATCCGGCGCAAGTCGTGGGGCAAGGAAGGGCGCCTTGAATGGCGCAATCTCTTTGGAAGTGCCGTTGAAATCCACCCAAACCAGGGATCTCTGGGGATCCGGGACGATGCCGCCTTTGGCAAAAATGAGATTCCCGGAATTACTGAAACTAAACTGGGCCGCCATGGTGCTATGGCTACTGCTCCCCGTGTTCAAAGACTGCATAATGTCAGCGGCTACCGGTTCCTCATGGCCGGAAACCTGCAGCTTCGCCAGGTCAAACGGTATCGCATAAAGAACTCCTCGCCTGGCAAAAACGAGGTGGCCCGTTGGCACATACCGGGCGTCGGCCGCATCTTCCATGAGAACGCGCTTGTCCTTCGTTGGGAGCGAAAGGACAGCAACCTGGGGATGGATATCGTGGCCGTATCTCGCGATTGTAAAGAGTATTCCCGCATCATTCGGCAGCCATACAGGCAACCGGTGACCGTACTCGCCTCTGGTTCGATCCGGAACGGTCAATACTGCAGGCTCTCCGCCATTAGCCGGCACGCTCGACAGACCCGTGTTTTCATTGGCTGCAAAAACAATGGTGCCGTTCATGCCCCAGGCGGCCCCGAAGCACCACAGAGCGTCGCAAAGAGCGACCGGCGTGCCACCCTCAACAGGGATTCTCATCAGCTTCATGTCTGTGGACCAAAAGCCCACCCATCGATCGTCCGGAGAAATAAACGGCGAGGACCCTCCCTCAGTGCCAGCCATTGGTTTGGCGTCCATTTGATCCAGACGGCGCAGGAAAAGCCGGGATTTGTCACCTGGTTTGGGATTTTCCGGGATGGCGCTGTAGACCACAAACTGTCCATCGTGTGCAAACGCCATTGCTGTTCTGGTTGGAGGTCCGAATCCATAATTATAATTATTCCCAGCGAGCCTTTGTCCTTGTTCGACCCGGATCAGCGACTTGACAACGCGAGAGGAAGGAGACGGCTGAAAAATTCTCCTCAACGCGATATCAGCCGAAACGCCGGCAAGGATCGCTACGGCAAGCACCGTCAGCGCCCGGCGCAAGGGAGCGCGCCGCGAGGTTGTGCCAACCACTGACGGCGGGAGCGCAGCCTCTTCGAGTCCGAGCCGGGCATCCGCGATGTCGTGAAGGCGGAGCCTGGGATCCTTCTGCAGGCAGCGGCGAAGAACATCGCGCATATTCTCCGATATAACGGGAGGCAGGAGATTCCAATCCGGCTCGCCTTTGATAACTGCCGCCAGTGTCTCGGTGATCGATTCTCCTCTGAACGCTCTCTGGCCGGCCAGGCACTCGTATAGAATGCAGCCGAAAGCCCATATGTCGGTTCTCTTGTCTATGGTCTTGCCCTTGGCTTGCTCCGGGGACATGTAGGCAGCTGTACCCAAGATCAATCCGGGACGGGTCATCTGGTCCGTGAGGGTTGGCGAATGGCTTGCATCGGCGGCGGTTGGCTCATCGTGAAACGCCTTTGCCAGCCCGAAATCCAGCACCTTGACCTTGCCCTCGGGTGTGATCTTTACATTGGCCGGCTTGAGGTCGCGGTGGATGACGCTTTTTTCATGAGCAGCCTCAACACCTTCCGCAATCTGGCGACACACGTCCAGAGCTTCCTCAACCGGCAGTGCCTTCCTGTGGATGCGCTGGGCCAGCGTTTCACCTTCGACCAGTTCCAGCACGAGGAAACGTTTGCCTCCAGCTTCCTCCAGGCCGTGAATAGCAGCAATATTTGGATGATTTAGCGATGCCAGCAGCTTGGCTTCGCGCTCAAAGCGGGCCAGCCGTTCGGGATCGTTGCTGAAGATATCGGGCAGGACTTTAATGGCGACCTGCCGGTCGAGGTTGGTGTCTTCGGCACGGTAGACCTCCCCCATGCCTCCTGCTCCAAGCTTATCCACAATGCGATAGTGAGAGAGTGATGTGCCAATCATGGCTATGGCCTATCCAAGGCCCTGCAAGTCAGCGGAACTTCTCGACCAGCATCAGGTTTGCCCGGGCACCACCTTCCCCTTGAGCATACAAGATCCAAAAGATGGGAATTTGCTTTTTCCAGCATGTGACGAATTTCTGCTCCGGACGATGAATCTCCCCGCCTATCTATGCCGGTAGTGTATGGCCGGCCGCATGGCGGTGTCAATCGCCACGAAGAGCACTCAGGAAACGGAGTGCGTTTTCCTGATTGAAAACGTGGAGATCATCCGTCCGGAGAGCGCGGGTCCCATATTCGGAAGGAGTATGGGCGTTTCCCTTCGGTATCCCCCCTAAACATAAAGGGCCTGGATCCAGGCTCCCTCGGGAACCCCGATCCAGGCCCTCAGTTGAAGCCTGAAAAATAGAAAACCCGGCAACTTCCTAACAGGAGCCACCTCACAAACGGCAGCCCGTGCAGTACCATCGGCACCGGAGGGCTTAGCTTCCGTGTTCGGAATGATTCCGCGCAGTGGAATAACAAAAACTATGCGGACAATCTTTCAGAAGTTGTACGATGTGCTTGAGAAGCGGATTATAAATTATTTGTCTCCATAAAATTACATAGTTATTACAACATTTCCTGTTTTTTGTCCTTCTTCGACATACCGATGCGCCTCGGCAGTTTGTTCCAACGGAAACCGTTTGTCTATGATTGATTTTATTGTCCCTGTCTCAACAAGCTCCTTGATGAAAATTAAATCTTCAACCTTTTCAGACGCCATCGCACATATTACTTTCCTATTACCTATTATCGAAGTCCACAACATTTGAAAAAGTTGTTTCATCTTAAAGCTAGCCAGTAGATAACATCCGTCTTGGTTTAACGAGTTTTTACATCGTGAAAGCGAACTCTTGCCTAGAATATCAAAAATAAGATCATAGGTCTCACCGTCTTCGGTAAAATCCTCTTTTGTATAATCAATGATCTTGTCAGCTCCAAGAGATTTCACAAATTCCAATCTCGGGGTACCACATACCCCGGTAACTTCTGCTCCAAAATATTTGGCAAGCTGTACGGCGGCTGAACCTATCCCTCCTGAAGCACCATTGATAAGGACTTTCTGCCCTTTCTGAATATTTACTTTTCTAAGTAAACTCAACGCCATTAGTGTCCCATAAGGAACGACAGCGGCTTCCTCATAGGTCATATTGGTTGGTTTGATTGCCACCATCCTGTCTTCAGGCATACATAAATATTCGGCATAAGCACCAAAGCGTTGGCCGCGATATCCAAAAACCTGATCGCCTTCCTTAAACAATTTGACATTCTTTCCCACTGCTTCAATTTTCCCGGCGAACGCACTCCCCAGTATTCTGATTCTTGGTTTTGTGAAACCAAAATACATTCGCGTGAGGAGCCAGAGGGGGAGAGGCATTGTGAACTTGCGGGGGGAGATTTTTTTAAAATTTCGAGCCATAACATCCCCGAAACTTACAGGTGCCGCATATACTCTAATCAGTACTTCAGTGTCCTTGGGCGTAGGTTTTTCTATCTCTTTAAGTTGAAGAACTTCCGGCGGTCCGTATTTGGTGTATATAATCGCTCTCATTTTTTCCCTCACATTGTAATGACTACTTTCGCCCTTGCGTGTCCTGTCTCGAGATAGCCAATTGCTTCGGCAAGCTGTTCTAATGGATACTGTCTGTCAATGGTAGGTACAACTTTGCGGGACTCAAGGAGTTCTTTTAAGAAATTGATTTCCTCTCTGTTCGGTTTCTCGCTCGAAGCAGAAAGAATCCTTTTGCCCGCTGATTTAGAAACCCTCGGTGCTAGAATGGACTGCATGAGCATGCGCCGAATCGAGGTGAATCCAACTATGACGCATGTCCCCTTAGGGTTCAATGCGCGCATAAGGTCTGATACCGTGCGGTTCCCGACATTATCGAGAATCAGGTCATACGTTTGGCCATTCCTGGTGAAGTCCTCATTGGTGTAGTCGATAACCTTGTCTGCTCCGATTGAACGAACCATGTCCAGATTCTGTGAGCTGCAAACACCGGTGACTTGCGTATCGAAAGATTTAGCAATCTGCACTGAGAATGTACCCACTCCGCCGGCTGCGCCATTAATGAGTACCTTCTGCCCGGACTGTATATGTCCCTTGTCGCGAAGACCCTTAAGGGCAGTAACTGCGGCAACCGGCACGGCTGCGGCTTGCTCGAATGTTGTGCCTGATGGTTTCAGCGCCACAAATCCATCTTCAGCAATGCAAGCGTATTCAGCGAAGCCACCCAGACCGAAGCCCAGACCACCGAACACCTCATCGCCTGGTTTAAATTGAGTCACATTTTTACCGACAGCTTCGACATGGCCTGCAACATCGTAGCCCAGTATCCTGATCTTTGGCTTGAAAAAACCATATTGCAAACGCACGAGAAATGGTTTGCCTCTCAAAAAGTGCCAATCAAGTGCATTGACAGAGGCTGCGTGGACCTTGATAAGCAATTCGTTGTCTTTGGGGATAGGTTTTTCCACTTCTTCGAGCTGAAGAGAATCCGGCGGTCCGTATTTTGTGCATATAATTGCTTTCATTTTGTAATCTCCTATTTACTTGGTAATATTCAAAAACTCGTTCACAAGCTCTGCTTGGGTAGGTAACTTTTAAGAAGCAGAGCTTCTTTCCTCTCCGTTCCCAACAAGATGTTGGGAACGAGGTGTAAATAATCTAATTTTTGTCATTATGTTCCACAGTGATAACTAGTTTTCCTTTGTGGTCTCCCTTGCCAAAAAGCCTGAATGCCTTAGGAACCTCACCTAACTTGTAGTGCCCATCAATAACAGGTTTGACTTTACCAGCTTCGAACAACTCATTCATATACGCTAAATCCTTGTTTGGTTTCAGCGTAACTAGACACAATTTCTTTTTATTGAATATCGTAATCAATGGCCCAAGAATGACTACCTGCAAAAGCCGATCCAAATTACCTCCAACCGTAACATAAGTACCATTAGGAGATAAGGCGCGGGCATAATCGAATACCGAACGATTCGTCTTGGTATCAAGTATCAAATCATAACACAAACCATTTCTAGTGAAATCTTCTTTTGTGTAATCAATGACATGATCGAAGCCCATTGAACGCATCATGTCTAATTTTCCTGAGTTGTCAACACCAGTCACTTCAACGCCGTATAATTTGGCAACCTGCACTCCAAAAGTACCTACACCTCCGCCCGCACCATTGATTAAAAGCTTTTGTCCTTGCTTTATTTGCCCTTTATCGCGAAGGCCTTGTACAGTCAGCATTGCCGCTTGAGGTATCGCCGCTGCTTCTTCGAATGTCATACCAGTCGGTTTTAAAGCTAATTTATTTTCATGAGCGCAGACATATTCTGCGAAACCGCCCCAGTCATTGCTTAGATCCCCGTATACTTCATCCCCAGGCTGAAACTTTTTTACGTTTTTGCCAATTGATTCAATGCGCCCCGCTATGTCGGAGCCGAGTATTTTTTTCTTCGGTTTTATAAAACCATTTATTAGGCGATTCACAAACGGAATACCTTGGAGAAGTTGCCAGTCCCAATCATTTATTGATACCGCATAAACTTTTACCAAAACCTCATTGTCCTTGGGAATAGGTTTATCTACCTCTTTTAATTCAAGGACATCAGGTGATCCATATTTTGTATATACAATTGCTTTCATAAAAATCCTCAAAGATTGTTTTTATTCAGTGACATCGCTGAGTGCGCTATGAAAATTCTATTCTTGTGCAAGGTAAAGTGTCAATGAGTATAAAAAAGTTCGCAAATTCGGAGGCATCGTAAGCCCCTTCAGCTTATTTCCTTGCGAGTGTCCGCTGTTCGGCCGGACCTCATACCTGAAAAATGGTCCACCCATAATGTGGGTTTTTCGGCAAATTCTTAATCGAAAAATTCTATTTTGGCTGGTCCGGTTTTTGGGTGAGGCTCCGCGGGTCCGTTTACCACCTTAATGCTTTGTCCAGGTTTTGGGGTCCAGCTCAGAGAATCCCGAAATCTGCGAGCCGTTTAGATTGAGCTATGACATATTGCGTTTTATCCTTGCTCTCGGGAGTCTCTTCACAGGGTCTCAAAACGCTCGTTGCTGGGTAAGTGCCGCGACTCGAACTCCTCGATATCGCGGAGACGGAAGCTGACGTCAGACAGCCTTGAGATCAGGCAATTTTCCATACGCGATCGACCCCGAAATAACAATCCCTGCGACAAGAGCAAGTTGACAATGCGGTTTCATCGCCGCCCCCTTTCCATCGAAGCGATCCGTCTTTGTCCCTTCCTGTTCCGCGTGTGAAGGGAAGAACCAGGCCCGATCATCTCTGAGGCCCGCGGCCGAGCGCCCGATACGAGGCCTGGACGGCGGTGATGATGGGCCCGTCGCCGTCCTCTTTGCCTCCGGCTAGAGGAGCTTAGGCAGAATGGACGCGAATTCCTTATCGAATCTTGCCTTGTATTCCTTGCTCAGCAGGCCAATGGCGTCGATCTTTTTGTTGCCTTTCATTTTTTTCCCCTCCAGCTCCTTCAAATCCCTCTTTAATTCGTCATGGATCTGGGCATAGACGGCCCTGAATTTGTCCAGCTCGTGATCCCCCTTACCGCTGCTCCGATAAATGGCCAAGACCTGCTCGAGCGTTTCAGGGGCCTTTGGGCTTCCCAGCTGAAACCTGAGAGCTTTCAGGAACAAGTCGACTGCCTTGCCCTTTTCTCCCGCTTCGAGCAGCTTTTTCGCTTTTTTCAGGTTGCCGGCATTGGCCATGTTCCTAATCAACACAATGACCCCGAAGATGGCGAACAAGACGGCGAACAAGCCGATAATAACGACAAAACCTTCCATCGGATCCCTCCTAATTTGATGAGATCAAAACGTCAATGTGTTTCTTCATGGGAAAGCCGGAGACTCTCTTCAAGACGACCATCTGTCCGGATCGAGTCTTTAGGCTCAGCTCGGCCTTCTGCTTGTCGATTGTGTATTCCGCGATATCTTTTAGATCGAATTCCGAGTAATCGTCAGTTTCCCCGTCCTTCTGCACCAGCCTTTTATTGGTGAGGACGAACCAGGCATTCTCCGCGTTGTCGTCGCCCTGGGACATGCTGATCAGATACTCATCCGGTTGCGGGGCAAACCGGGTGAAGAAGGCGCTCAAAGCGCTTCCTTCATGGGGCAGGTAGGTCGTCTTGAATTGCTTAACGGAATTCGAGATGCCTTCGAGCTTGAAGATAGGTCCCAAATCCTTGAGCTTGTCATCCATCCAGGCCTGTTTGGTATTCTGGTAGAAGGTCTCGACCGCGGGGTTGTCGGGAATCTCCCGTTTTCTGTCCGTTTTCTCCTTGTAGCTGTCGATGATGGCTTTGATGCCGTATCCGATGCAGGCAAACGCGCCGATATACCCGATCACCCCGTAGCGGAACTCGAGCTCTCTGCTGGACGCGACCACGATCAGAACGACGATCCCGATGATCATCCATAAAATATCCCAAAACCTGCCCATAAATCCTCCTCTCGTTATCGCAATATCGAAATCACAACATTGGCTGCGAAAGGCGTGGGCATGCGGATGTTTTCCGACTCTTGAGCCGATTTCGCTTGCTCTGGATTCCTGGTTACATTTTAATGCCGTAGACCCCGTTTAGCAATGAGGGGAGCGCGGGAAATATAGGTAATTCAGTAAAGAAGGGGACCTTATCCTTTAAAATGGTCCAACGATAATATGAGTTTTCTGGCTTTTGAACTGTTCGGCGGATTAGCTTAACTTTATATTGATTCACGACCGGAAAATAGGAAGTGTCGAGAATTGTTCGCAACTTCGGAGCTATCGTAAGCCCTCTTCAGTTAGCCGCTTGGGCCATCGTAGTAAAAATCCTCCTCTCTTTCGTGACCCGCCCCCACTTAGTGTACCACCTGTGATGGATAGCTGGGAGTGGACCTGCCCCTGATGAGGTCCCAGAATCGCCCTTTCAGCAAAAAAAAGAGCGGACCTCCCCTTGCGGGGCGGTCCGCCCGATTGTTCTTAATTGAGGAACGGGTCCGTACTCCGGCTATTTTACCGGATGCCGGTTCCGCGTTCCGTGGACGCGTCCGCTCAGTACCGGTTGCGGCCGCCGCCGAACCCGCCGCCGCTGGGGCGGTCGGTCTGAGGCTTGGCTTCGTTGACCTTGAGGACGCGGCCCTTGAGATCGACGCCGTTGACCGCGCCGATGGCCTTGAGCGCCTCTTCCCGGTTCGGCATCTCGACGAAGCCGAAGCCTCGGGATTGGCCGCTGAGCTTGTCCGTGATGACGGCGGCTTTCTCGACCGTCCCGTGGGCCTGGAAGGCCTGGCGGAGGTCGTCTTCGGTCACGCTGAAAGACAGGTTTCCGACATAAATGTTCATACTCGTCTCCTTTGACGAAGGATCCGCCGGGTGTCATCCCGGCCGGACCCGAAAAAATCATCGATCGTAATAAAGGAGAGGAGTATGTCGTTAACGGTTTGGGCCGGTGCCCCCGATTCCTTTATTCGTCTCGACTGCGACGGGGTGGGACGCTTGAAGCGCCTTCCCCGCTTGTTCGCGCTAAAAATAGCAAAAGGGCCAGATCGAAATCTGACCCTCTTCCTAACAGGAGCCACCTCACAAACGGCAGCCCCTGCAGTACCACCTGCCAAAAAGGGAAATAAAAAAACCCGGCAACTTCCTAACAGGAGCCACCTCACAAACGGCAGCCCGAGCAGTACCACCTGCTAAAAAGGGCAATATAAAACCCGGCAACTTCCTACTCTCCCACACGGCAGCCCGTGCAGTACCATCGGCACCGGAGGGCTTAGCTTCCGTGTTCGGAATGGGAACGGGCGTTTCCCCTCTGTCATGGTTGCCGGGATTTAATGACTAAATCCCAATCGAACAGCGGAAACGAGGACAACGATCCAATTCCCGAAGGAATCGGAGATTTGTCCCCGCTCCGCTTTTTCTGCAGCATTGTTTTGTCGAGAATAAACCTTATGGTCAAGTCTCACGGGCGATTAGTACTGGTAAGCTTCAACCGTTACCGGTCTTCCACACCCAGCCTATCAAACAGGTCGTCTACCTGTGCCCTTCAGCCCTTGCGGGAGGGAGATCTTATCTTGGGGCGTGCTTCCCGCTTATATGCCTTCAGCGGTTATCACTTCCGAACGTAGCTACCCGGCGATGCCCCTGGCGGGACAACCGGCACACTAGAGGTTCGTTCGTCCAGGTCCTTTCGTACTATGGACCACCCCCCTCAAATCTCCTGCGCCTGCCGTGGATAGGGACCGAACTGTCTCGCGACGTTCTGAACCCAGCTCACGTACCTCTTTAACCGGCGAACAGCCGGACCCTTGGGACCCGCTTCAGCCCCAGGATGAGATGAGCCGACATCGAGGTGCCAAACAGTCTCGTCGATATGAGCTCTTGGAGACTATTAGCCTGTTATCCCCGGCGTACCTTTTATCCGTTGAGCGATGGCCCTTCCATTCGGGACCACCGGATCACTAAGCCCGAGTTTCCTCCCTGCTTGAGATGTCTCTCTCGCAGTCAAGCTCCCTTATGCCTTTGCACTCTGCGGTTGATTTCCAAACAACCTGAGGGAACCTTAGGGCGCCTCCGTTACATTTTGGGAGGCAACCGCCCCAGTTAAACTACCCACCTAACACTGTCCTCCACCCCGATCAGGGGTACGAGTTAGAACCTCAGAATAGTAAGAGTGGTATCTCACGGGTGACTCCACCACACCCAGAGGTGCGGCTTCAAAGTCTCCCACCTATCCTGCGCATACGATTCCAAAATTCAATGCTAGGATGCAGTTAAGGTGCCGGGGTCTTTCCGTCCAGCGGCAGGTAACCGGCGTCTTCACCGGTACCACAATTTCGC
>Ga0315279_10002847_pt1 | contig 25108 bp, 22 predicted proteins | sample YL17G06_20_MG_FD_203694 | JGI IMG/M metagenome (GOLD analysis project Ga0315279, IMG submission 203694) | Sediment microbial communities from Yellowstone Lake, YNP, Wyoming, USA - YL17G06_20 | ecosystem: Environmental > Aquatic > Freshwater > Lake > Sediment | place: USA: Wyoming | collected...
TGTATGCGCAGCCTGCTCATGATCTGCCGCGCCGTACTCCAGTCCGGCGAGCCATGGTGCGATCTGTGCCCCGTCACCACTTGACCACCAAGACCGTTGCTACATGCCACGGCAGAGCGCGGCTGCCGCCGCACCGCTCATGCCGTCGGTTCCTCCGCTCGGAACCGTCGCCTATCGGCCGTTTCCCGGGGAGCGCGTCCCGAGGTGGGCACCATGCGGACGTAGAGGGGCGCTAGGTATCAGAAATCCGACGGCGCCGGCGTGACCGATCTACCCGTCGCCGCCGATTCGTCCGCAGCGACGGCCGCCGCGAGCGATGCGAACGCCTCCCGTCCGGTGACCGGCACCGGCGCGCCGTCGACGACCCCGCGCAGAAACGCATCGACGCAGCCCTTCACGCTCGCGACCATCTCGTTGCGCTCGCGGGGCAACGCCTTCCAGTCATCGCGCCCGTCGCGCGCCACGCGGTCGCCGACGATGATGCCCCCTGTGGCGACGAGGCGGAAGTGATCGTCGATGGCGCCCGCCTTCGGCCAGTGCGCCTCGTAGGTCACGGTCACCTGGCCCACGGCGCCGCCCTCGAAACGGAAGAGCGCCGCCGTCGTCTTATCCTTCGGGAACGAGAGCGACCCCAGGCGGTTGCTGAAGGCGGCGACCGACTCCAACCGCCTGCCGACGAGATGGCGCACGAGGTCCACTTCGTGGATGCCGGAGCCGACGAGCGCGGTGCGGCCCGCCTCGGTCGAGGCGTACCACGGGGAGCGCGCGAACTGGCCGCGCTTGTCCTGGATCGCGTCGATCCTGAGATGGATGACCTCGCCGAGCTCGCCGCCCTCGAGCATCGCCTTGATCGCCCGGATGCGCGTGCGGAAGCGCCGCTCGTGCGCCACCATGAAGGCACGCCCGGCACCTTCCGCCGCACGGACGATCGCACGCGCGTCGTCGAGGTTCGTGGCGATGGGCTTCGTCACGAGCACGTGGCAGCCGGCGCGGAGGCACTGCTCGACGTGCGGCCGATGGAGGTGATCCGGCGTCACGACGACGACCGCGTCCGGACGCGCCGCGTCGAGCATCGTGCCGATGTCGGGATAGGCGGCCGTCACCGATGGGAACGCGGCGCGAGCGTCGGCTGCGCGGGCCGCGTCGGGGTCGCACACGATGATGCGGCCGACTGCGTTCGCCTCCGCGACCGCCGCGAGGAACTGTCTGCCGAGGCCCAGGCCGACGATGGCGACGACGAGCTTCTCCACGAAGCACCTCTCAAGCCAATCAGGGGACGGTGCAAGAAGCTGCTACGGACCGGTCGTCGGGCGCAAGGGGTGCGCTGGCACGGCCGACACATCCCGTCGGATGGGCGACCGCGGCGCTCGCGGCCAACCCCGTCGCCTCGGCGACCCGGTTTTCGTATCTTGTGTAGTCGTATGATTTCGCAGCGTGACACTTCGGATATCCCGCTCGAGAGGATCGACGTGCCTGCACATATCCATGCCCGAGGTACTCCGCGCGCCGGTTGGGCCACGCTGCTACTGCTCGGCGGCCTCGGCGTCGGGCTTGCACGCGCACAGGGCCTCATGCAGAGCGCGATCATGCAGGGGCAAAGCATCGCGCGGGACAGCGCCACCTCGCACTACGTCAACGCCGCTCGGTTCGCCTCCGAGGGCCGGTACAGCATGGCCATCGGCGAGATGCGCCGGGCGATGGAGTTCCTCCCGAGCGAGCCGCAACTCCGCGTCGATCTGGCGGACCTCCTCACGGCGAGCGGTGACACTGGAGGCGCGACGCGCGAGCTTCAGCAGCTCGCGGACCGCACGCCACCATACGGCCCCGCTGTCGTGAGGCTTGGCGACCTGCGGCTCGCGGCAGGCGATACGAGCGGCGCGGTGGCCCACTACCAGCGGCTCGTCGCCAGAGATACCCCCTTCCCGCCGGCGCTCATGCGGCTCGGCGACATCGCCCAGCAGTCGGGGCGGCGCGTCCAAGCCATCGATCACTACCGCGAGGCCGTACGCGCCGATTCGGCATACGTCGAGGCGTGGCTCAGCCTCGGTTCGCTCCTGGTGATCATGGACCGCTACGACGAGGCGCTCGAGGCCTTCACCCGTGCCCGGCGGGCCGCCCCCGACGACGAAAGCGTCTCGTCGCTCGAGAGCCTCGCCGGCCAGCGCAAACAGGACTACGACGAGGGAACCGCCGCCGGCAAGATGCGCGCCCGCATCATCGTCACCGCCACGCGCCAGGACGCGGAGCGCGTCCGGCAGCAGGTCGTCGGCGGGGCGGACTTCATCTCGCTTTGTATGAAGACCTCCATCGATGCGACCGCGCAGGTAGGCGGCGACCTCGGCTTCTTCGGCCCCGGCGAACTGCTCCCGCAGTTCGAGGAGGCGGTCAAGCAACTGCGCGTCGGCCAGGTCAGCCCGATCGTGCAGATCCCGTCAGGCTATGCCATAGTCCTCCGCGCCAACTGATACGCATTCGTCTTGAACGCGCTACATGGCCGAACACGGTCGAACGCTTCGCGTTCGCGGGTTTGCCCATATCGTCGGTTGTATGATGCGTCTGCACAATGGGTTGTAGGGGCGAGGCATGCCTCGCCCCTCCGGCCACGATGTAGCGTCTTTGATACAAAAGCGTATCATACCTCGTTCACCCCGGATACAAGGAGCGCACGGATGGCAGCATCGAGCCACAGCAGTCGGAGGGCTGGCGCCGGGTGGTCACGTCGGTGCATGACGGCGGCAGGAGCGCTGGTCGTGATGGCCCTGCCGGGCGTCGCCGCCGCATCCGAGGGCGGGTCGCACGTCGTCCCGCCGTGGTGGGCGGTGCTTCCGTTCATCACGCTTCTCGGCATGATCGCCAGCGGGCCGCTGTTCTACCACCACTTCTGGGGGCGGTACTACCCCCACGTCTCCGTCGGCCTCGGCCTCGCCGTTGCGGCCTTCTACGGGCTCTACCTGCAGGACTTCCTGCCGGTGTACCATGAGTTCCAGGAGTACATCTCGTTCATCGCGCTCCTCACGGCGCTGTTCGTGGCGTCGGGGGCAATCCTCATCGACATCGACAAGAAGGGCACGCCGATCGTCAACTGCGCGCTCCTCTTCATCGGCGCCGTCGTCGCGAACGTGATCGGCACGACGGGCGCATCGGTGCTCCTCATCCGCCCGTGGCTTCGCGTCAACCGCGGGCGGGTGAAGGCGTACCACGTCATCTTCTTCATCTTCGTCGTCAGCAACGTCGGCGGCGCGCTCACGCCGATCGGCGATCCGCCGCTGTTCATGGGCTTTCTCCGCGGCGTGCCGTTCTTCTGGATCGCCGGCCACGTGTGGTACATCTGGCTCCTCGCGGTCTGCATGGTCATCGCCGTCTTCTTCGTCGTCGATGCGCTGAGAGCGCGCAAGGCGACCGGTGCCGATGTGGAGCACTCGGGCAAGGTCCGCCTCACGGGCCTCAACGGCTTCTTCTGGCTCGCCATCATCATCGGCGCGGTCTTCCTCGACCCGAACGTCATCAAGGGCTTCCCGTCGCTCCAGGAGATGTATGGCTCGCCCATCGGCATCCGCGAGATCATCATGTTCGTCGTTGCCTTCTTCGCCTACAAGACGGCCAACAAGAAGGCCCTCGCCGGCAACGACTTCAACTTCCAGCCCATCATGGAGGTCGCCTACCTCTTCGTCGGCATCTTCCTCACGATGGTGCCCGCTCTCCAGCTCATCGCGCACGAGGCGCAGGTCTACCGCGAGGTGCTCACGCCCGGCATGTTCTACTTCGGATCGGGCAGCCTCAGTTCGGTGCTCGACAACACGCCGACGTACGTCAACTTCTTCACCGCCGCGTTCGGCAAGTACAGCATGGACGCGACGAACCTCGATCACGTGCATCTGTTCCTCTCGTGCGGCGAGACGGCGATGTACATCATCGCGATCTCGATGGGCGCGGTGTTCTTCGGAGCCATGACCTACATCGGCAACGGCCCGAACTTCATGGTGAAGTCGATCAGCGACCAGTCGGGCGTGAAGATGCCGAGCTTCTTCGGCTACGTGTTCAAGTACTCCCTGCCGATCCTGCTGCCGATCTTCATCATCGTCTGGGCCCTGTTCTTCCGCCTGCCACCGCGCGACCAAGAAGCCATGCGGGCGGGCTGCCCCGAGATCCATCAGATCATGCAGCAGAGCTCGCCGCCGGCCATCTCCGGCGAGCCGGCCGCCAACTGACAGGACGTGCCCCCGCAGCGGCGACGGAACCATGGGTGACCCACGGAGGGGCGGGCGATACCGCCCCTTCCCGTCTCCCGTGCGAGGCCGCAGCAAACCCGCTCTCCGGCGTTCCGTACCGCCCGCGGGATTCCGTACCATTCGCACACGCATAGTCGGATTGCACTGGACGCCACACGATCCGAGGGAGGGGAGCGGCCATGAGCACATCGACAGAAACGGGCGGGACGACCATCGCCGCCTGCCTTGCGGCGGGCCGGCAGGGATTCACGATGGGCAACCGAGTGAGCGTGCCCTTCCGGGCCGAGTTGATCAGCATCCTCATCGGGAAGCAGCACTCCATGCTCGCGTCGCCGGATCTCCTCACCGACTTCTCGCCCTCGCAACGGCACGTGGTCGTGGTCGAGAAGCCCAGTCGCATGGACCTGTACTTCCAGGGGCACGACTCGCTGCAGCAGGAGCTCGGCCACTGGCGCGGCACGCTCATCATCACCTGTTGCGAGGCGGGCAACGACATCTTCGACCCAGCGAGCCATCTGCGGCTGGTCCTGACATTCCGCGACGATGACCCGCGGGTGAAGATCGAGCGGCAGGCCGAGGCGTGAGGCCCGCGATGGTATGGCCGCGCATGGTGCGCGTGGTGCAGCGGTTCGAGCAACCGTCGGTGGCCGATCCATCGGCGGCGGCGGTCGAGGCGTTCGCAGAGGCGACCCGAGGCGGCGGGGAGCTTCGCGGGACGCGCGTGGCGGTCACGGTCGGCAGCCGAGGCATCGCCGACCTTGTCGCCGTGGTGCGCGGCCTCGTGGGCGAACTGCATCGGCGCGGCGCGGAGCCGTTCATCGTGCCGGCGATGGGCAGCCATGGCGGCGGCACCGCCGAAGGCCAGCGCGCCGTCCTCGCGACGCTCGGCGTGACGGAGGAATCCGTCGACGCGCCCATCCGGTCGTCAATGGAGACGGTGCAGGTCGGCACCACCGAGGACGGCTTCCCCGTCCTGCTGGACCGGCTGGCGAGCGCCGCGGATCACGTCCTCGTCGTCAACCGCGTGAAGCCCCATACGGAGTTCGCCGGCCCGTACCAGAGCGGCCTGCTCAAGATGCTCCTCATCGGGCTCGGCAAGCACGCCGGGGCGATCCAGTATCACGCCGCGGCGACGCGCATCCCCTTCGAGCGCCTCATCCGAACGGCCGGACGGCTCGTCCTCGATCGCGTGCCGATCCTCGCCGGCATCGCCATCATCGAGAACGCGTACGACGGCACCGCGGAGGTCGTCGGAGTGCCGCCCGCCGAGTTCTTCGCCGCCGAGGAGCGGCTGCTCGCCCGCGCGGCCGCCTACATGGCGACCGTGCCGTTCGATGGCATCGACCTCTTGATCATCGACGAGATGGGGAAGAACATCAGCGGCGCCGGGATCGACACGAACGTCATCCGCCGGAAGCACTGGGCCGACGCGGCGATCGGCGAACGGCTCGACCCGGGCGCGCCGAAGCGCATCTTCGTGCGAGACCTGACCTCCGAGACGCAGGGCAACGCCGCCGGCATCGGCATCGCGGACTTCACCCTTCGCCGCCTCGCCGACAAGATCGACCGGCACAAGACCTACACGAACACGATCACCGCCACGCGGCCACGCGGCGCCGTGTTGCCGCTCGTCTACGACACCGACGAGGAGGCGATCCTGGCGGCGATCGCATCGGCAGGCGTCGTCGATCCCGCCCAGGCGTGCATCGCCCGCATCCGGAACACGCTGCGGCTCACGCGCATCGAGGCGAGCGAGAACCTCCTTGCGGGCGCGCACCCCGGCGCCCGCATCGAGGTGACCGGCGCAGGCACCGGCATCCGCTTCGACGACGAGGGGATGCTCACGCCGGACAGGCTGCCGGTCTGATGCAGTCTGCGCGGCCCGCACGAGGCCGGAGGGCTTGCGCTGCCGGCGCGCGTAGCGCATCCTTTCCCAAGCCGCGGTCCCGCGGCAAGCCCGCCTCTGGCGGGCAACAGGGCCAATGGAGCGCAAGAGAGGTATTGGCGCACGAGGAACGCATGAAGTCTCGACATCCCTGGTGGCTCGTGGGCTTGGCCGGAGGCTTCGCCGTCGGCGGCTTCCTGGCGTACTCGTTCGCATCGCCTCGCTCGCAGGTGGTGGGCCGTACGGTCTGGCGCGGTTCTCGCGATCGGCGCAGGGTCGCCCTCACGTTCGACAATGGCCCATCGCCGAAGGGCACGGAGGCGATCCTCGACGTCCTGCGCCAGGAGGGCGTCCAGGCGACGTTCTTCCTCCTCGGGCGCCAGGCGGAGGCGTGCCCCGACCTGGCCCGCGCCATCGCGGCCGAGGGCCATCTCATCGGCAACCACGGCTACTCGCACCGGAACCTGCTCTGGCTCGGCCCCGGCGGCACCGCGCGCCAGCTCGACCGCGGCTACCGCGCCATCGAGGCGGCCTGCGGCGTCGGCCCGACGCTGTTCCGCCCGGCGTTCGGCACGCGGAACCTGTTCCTCCCCTCGCTCCTGGCCGAACGGGGCTGGCAGATGGTGCATTGGAGCCGCTCCACGGGCGACTGGCGGCGACACGGCGCGCGACGGATCGACGGTTGGGTCAACCGCGTTCAGGGCGGCGACATCCTGCTGTGGCACGACGGCGGGCCCCGCGGGGTCGCCTACCCGCGCACCGTCACGATCGCGGCGCTCAGCCAGGTCATCCCCTTCCTGCGCGAGAAAGGGTTCGAGTTCGTCTCCGTCGCGGAGTTCCTCCCTGGCGCGAGCGGCGTCCGCGGGGAACTCCGGCCGGAAGCCACGACGAGTTGACACGGGGGCGGTCTTCATGCGCGTGCTGGTCACCGGCGGCGCCGGGTTCATCGGCTCCCACATCGTCGATGCGCTGATCGAGCGCGGGCACGACGTGGGCGTGGTGGACGATCTTTCGTCCGGCCTCCGCGAGAACGTCGACCCGCGCGCGCGGCTCCACGTCGTGAGCGTCGGCGCGCCCGAGCTCGCTGGGATCATGGACCGGGAGCGGCCGGACGCGGTCTACCACGAGGCCGCGCAGATGGACGTCCGCCGGTCCGTGGCGGACCCGAGGTTCGACGCGACGGTGAACATCATCGGCGCGCTGAACCTGTACGAGAACTGCGTGCGCGCCGGGGTGCGGAAGGTCGTGTTCGCCTCGACCGGCGGCGCGATCTACGGCGAGCAGGAGACTTTCCCCGCGCGGGAGACGCACCCGCAGCGGCCGCTTTCTCCGTATGGCGTCGCCAAGCTCGCCAACGAGCGGTACCTCTACTACTACGATCAGGTTCACGGCCTGCGCTCGGTGTGCCTGCGGTACGCGAACGTCTACGGCCCGCGGCAGAACCCACATGGCGAGGCCGGCGTCGTGGCGATCTTCGCGCGCAAGCTCCTCCGGAGCGAGCCGGCCATCATCAACGGCACCGGGAGACAGACGCGGGACTACGTCTACGTCGACGACGTCGTGGCCGCCAACATGGCCGCCCTCGACTACGACGGCGGTTCCGACGTGTTCAACGTCGGCACGGGCCGGGAGACCGACGTCAACGAGCTCTACGAGAAGATCCGCCGAGCCGTCGGCGGAGCCGCCGTCGCCTCGCACGGGCCGGCCAAGGCCGGCGAGCAGATGCGCAGCGTCGTGGACTGGACCAAGGCGAACCGCGTGCTCGCCTGGGCGCCGCGGACACCGCTCGACGAGGGGATCGCGAAGACCGTCGAATGGTTCCGCTCGCGGAGCTGACCGGCGGCGTGCGGCGACGAGAGATCGATCCGATGGACCATCAGGAGGAACGTTCCGTGAAGACGTGGCGATACTGGATGTTCGGCATGGGTAGCGGCGATCCTGCCGCCACCGCCAAGGCCCTGCGCGAGATGGGGTTCGACGTCGTCGTCGGCGGAGCGACGGACGCGGTGCGCGCGGCCGGCATGGAAGCCTGGACGTGCGGCGGCGCGTTCGGCCTTGCGGGCGACGACCCCGACGAGCGCAAGGCGATGGACGTGCTCGGCGCGCGGCGCGTATGGTTCGGCTCCGGCTGTCCGAACAATCCGGAGATCCGTAGCCGCAACCTTCGGTCGTACGAGCAGATGGCGGCTACTCCCGGCGTGACGGGCATCCTCGTCGACGGCTGCCGGTTCGCCTCGCCCGCCTCCGGCCTCGACGCGTACCTCACCTGCTTCTGCGATACCTGCCGCGAGAAGGCCGGCCGCCTCGGGTTCGACTTCGGCCGCATGCAGGGAGATGTCCGCGCGCTCCGCGAGGCGCTCACGTCGCACGAAGGGACCCACAGCAGCCGGCCGCGGCTCTGGGCCCGCAGCGCCGTCGGCATCCTCGACTGGCTCACCGATCATCCCGGCGTCCTCGACTGGCTCCGCTTCCGCCGGACCTGCACCACGGAGCATTTCCGCGCGATCAGCCAGATCATCCATGGCGCCGGCAAGCGCATGGGCGTCTACATCTTCACGCCGTCGATCGCGCCGCTCGTCGGCCAGTCGTACGTGGACCTGCGCGAGTTCGTGGACGTCTTCGCGCCGATGATCTACCGGAACTACCCGAAGGGGCCCGGCGAAGCGTGTTTGAACTGGGAGCTGACGAACATCCCCGAGCAACTCATGGTCGGCGTCCCGCGCGGCGAAGACCACGCGATGGACCTCGCGCTCTCATGGACCGGCCTGGCGGGCGTCGTGCCCGACCGGTCGATCGCCAGGGTCCGCGCGGGGCTGCCGCCGGATGCGGTCGGCAATCAGACGTCGCTCGCCCGCCGGCTCATCGGCCCGGACCCGGAGCTCGCGCCCATCATCTACATCGAGGACCCGGTGATGCGGCGGACGGTGAACATCGTCCGCGCGAACGGGGCCGACGGCGTGAGCTTCTTCGTCTTCATGGATGCCTGGGCGAAGCTTGTCCGGCCAGCCATGCGGTCGTAGGGTCGCGGCAGATGCGGGCCCTCGCACGCTGGCTGGTAGCTATGGCGCTCGTCGCCGCGCCGGCGTTCGGACGACCCGCGATCTACCTGACGCCGGACCACCCCGTCTACGCATGGTTCGAGCGCCTGAGCGCGAAGGGGCTCCTGCCGCACGCGCCGCTCGACACCCGTCCGTGGACGCGGGAGGAGGTGGCGCGCGCGCTCATCGGCGTGCGGCGCGACGATGAGCGGCTGACGAGGACCGATCGCGAGCGGTGGCGGTTCTACGTCGGCGAGTTCGCCGACGAGGTGGCCGCGCTCGGCGCCGATTCCCTCCTCCGCGTCGCCAAGCCCGCGTGGTGGACCGACGCTGCCCGCCCGGGAGGCGGCTTCCGCGGCATCTTCTCCGTCCATGGCGACCGAGACGCCGCGGTGCGTCTCGTCCCCGGGTTCGGCGTGGGCGTCGGCCGCGATTCGAGCGTCATCTACAGCCGATACATCCGCCTCGGCGGATGGGCGTACTTCGGCAGCCACTGGAGCGCCCAGGCGACGGTGCGCGACGACGCGTACGTCGGCAAGGACGTCGTGCCGCCGCCGCGCTTCGGCCCGGAGCACGGCTGGGCCGCCGTCGACGGCGACAGCGGCAGCTCCTTCTCGGTCGACGACCCCGAGGGGCTCGTCACGCTGAGCTCCCGTTTCGCCGCCATCTCCGCAGGGGTGTACCCCGTCATCTTCGGGCCGGGCGCGCGCGCGCAGGTGATCCTCTCCGACAAGCCACCCGCGGTGCCGCAGGTCCGCTTGACCGCGCGACCGGTGCCGTGGCTCACCTTCACGTACGTGCACCTGAGCCTGCAGAGCGGCATACGCGACTCGACGGGCCCGCCGAATGCCCGGACGCCGGCGAAGGCGGGCTACCTCCGCAAGTACTACGCGGCCCATCGCCTCGAGCTCACCGTGGTGCCCGGGCTCGATCTGGCCTTCGGCGAGTCCGTGGTCTACGGCGCGCGCTCGCCGGAACTCGTCTATCTCGTGCCGGTCGTCCCGTTCCGCGCGGCGCAGCACGACATCGGCAACCTCGACAACCTCCAGATGTGGGCCGACGTCGCCCTCGCGCGCATCCCGTGGACCCGGCTCTATGGCGCGCTCTTCATCGACGAACTGAGCATAAGGGCGATCCTGCGCGGCGATGCCATGCACAACTGGTGGGCATGGCAGGTCGGCGCCCTCGGGACCGACCTCTGGGGTCTCGCGGCGGACCTCGATGTACGGGTCGAGTACACGCGCGCCAACCCGTGGACGTACCACCATCTGTACCCGTGGAACACGTACGACACGTGGGCGCTTCAGGACGACACTCCCGTCGTCGCCTATCCGCTCGGCTTCTGGCAGGGTCACAACGGCGACTTCGTCCGGGGCGACCTCGTCTGGCGGCCACGGCGCGACGTCGAACTCGCCGCGTGGGCATCGCAAGCGCGACATGGAGGCGACGGCACGACCGACGAGCAGTACAACCCGCCGACCGAGCCGTTCCTCTTCGGTCCCCGGGTCCGCACGCGCGAGGGGGGCGTCTCGGCGTCGTGGGAGGTCCGGCGGGACCTGGTCCTACGGGCATCGCTCGCTCGCTCGGCGCAACGCGGGACGCACGGGGCCAGTCCGGCGAGCGCGACCTGGACGGCCGGGTTCCTCGGCATCACGTACAACGTCTGGTAGCAGAGGTCGCCCCATGGACGCCGACATCGGTCGCATCCTCGCCGAGCGTAAGGAGCGCTGGCGTCGCTTCTGCGACATGGCGAGCCCGCAGCGGTACGTCTACCTCGTGCACTACGACGACAGGATCGAGCCCGATCGACCGCAGCCGCATCCCGCGAGGAAGACGGAGCGCATCGAGTGGGCCTGGCGCGACTACCTCCGGCAGTGCGACCGTCTCCGCCGCATCGACGACGACTCCCTCGCGTTCCTGAGCCCCTACACCGGGACGGAGATCTTCGCCGCGGCGTTCGGCTGCCCGGTCCGCCGGCCCGAGGACAACATGCCATACGCTCGCCCGCTCATCCGGAGCGCCGCCGAGGTGAGCCGGCTCCGGGTGCCCGCCATCGACGCGCCGCCGCTCGGCGACCTGTTCGACATCGCCGACGAACTCCGCCGCCGCGCCGGCCCCGACGCGCTCATGAAGCTCCCCGACATCCAGAGCCCGGCCGGCATCGCCGCGCTCATCTGGGAGAAGGAGCGCTTCTTCCTCGGCCTCATCGACGCGCCCGAGGCCGTGAAGGAGCTCGCCGACAAGGTCGAGCAGCTTCTCACCGCCTTCGTCGACGAGTGGTTCCGCCGCTACGGGACCGAGTGCGTCGCGCACTTCCCCGACTACTACGTCGACCGCGGCCTCACGCTCTCCGAGGACGAGATCGGCAGCGTGAGCCGCGGCATGTTCGAGGAGTTCTTCCTCCCGCACCTCGTTCGCCTCTCGCAGCGCTACGGGTCGCTCGGCATCCACTGCTGCGCGTGGGCGCGGCACCACTGGGAGAGCCTGAAGAAGGTCCCGAACCTGCGGATGCTGAACCTCGCGCCGCGGGGGAACGAACTCCCGGCGATGCACGAGACGTTCGCCGCCGCCGCGCCGCAGATGCACACGTCGGTGGACGCCGGCGATCTGAGGGCGCGCCTCGACCGCTTCCCCGAGGCGGCGCATCTCGTCCTGGAGACCAGTACGAAGACGATGGACGATGCCGCCGCCGTGGCGCAGCGGTTCGCGAGGGTGCTGCGGTGAACGCGTGGCGGGAGGGGGCTCCTATCCCGAGAGGGCAGGGCAATGCCTGAGCTATCCCGCTTCTTCGGCATTATCATTACTATGTACTACAATGACCACCAGCCGCCACACTTTCACGCTCGCTATGGCCAGCAGAAGGCGATCGTGGCGATACGCGAGCTGTGTGTGCTGGACGGGCACTTGTCTCCGCGCGCGTTCGGCCTCGTGATAGAGTGGGCATCGGTTCACCAAGCCGAGCTGCTGGAGGACTGGCAGCTGGCGGAGCGACATGAGGTACTGGAGAAGATCGCCCCGTTGGAGTGATGACATGCCGAAGGATATCGTTGCTGTCCGGCCGCTAGGCGACTACCGCCTCCATCTGCGCTTCGAGGACGGTGCCGAGGGCGTCGTGGATATCGCTCGGCAGGTGCCGTTCACGGGCGTCTTCGCGCCGCTTGGCGCCCCGGACTACTTCCTGCGGGTCCGGGTCGATCCGGACCTCGGCACGATCTGCTGGCCGAACGGCGCCGATCTCGACCCGGACGTGCTCTACGCCGCGGTTACCGGCTCCGCCGTGCCTGGGCGCGACCCGGAGCCCGCTGGCCGGTGAGCCCCGTGCAGGCGGTATCCGCGTGGCAGGTCGAGTCTGTTCGAATCACGTTCACGCCCGGTCCGGACAGCCGCCCATGAACCTTCGCGAACCGCTCCACTTCATCCGCAAGGCGCTGTCGCCGCGCAAGACGTGGAACGTCGCCGTCGCCATGACGAGCTACGGGCTCTCGCGCCTGACGCGGCGGCCGTTCGCGTGGGGCGTGCCGCCCGTGCTCATGATCGAGCCGACGAACTGGTGCAACCTGCGCTGCCCCCTGTGCCCGAGCGGCAACGGCACGCTCCGCCGCCCGCGGGGGTTCATGGACCCGGCGCTCTTCCACCGCGTCGTCGACCAGGTGCGTGGCCGGGCGCTCATGGTCCTCCTCTGGAACCAGGGCGAGTCGTTCCTCCACGAGGACTTCCTCGGCCTCGTCCGCTACGCCGCCGCCGCCGGCCTCTACACGATGGCCTCGACGAACGGCCACTTTCTCCGCGATCCCGACGCCATCGTCCGCTCCGGGCTCGACAGCCTCATCATCAGCATCGACGGAGCGACGGAGGAGACGTACCGCCAGTACCGCGTCGGGGGCTCGTTCGAGAAGGTCATCGAGGGGACGAAGGCGGTCGTGGCGGCGAAGCGGCGGCTCCGGTCGCGGACGCCGATCATCCATTTCCAGCTCATCCTCTTCCGGCACAACGAGCACGAGCTCGCCGCCGCCCGCGCGCTCGCCGTGAGCCTCGGCGTGGATAAGGTCACGTACAAGACCGCGCAGGTGTACGACCCCGACGAGGCGGCGCGCTTCCTGCCGGGGAACGAGGCGTTCCGCCGGTACGACCTCGACGGCGACGCCTTTCGCCTCCGCCTGCGGGCGGGCGTACACGCGGGCCCGCCTGTCGTGCCGAACCGCTGCCGCACGCTCTGGCTCCAGCCGGTCGTGAACTGGGATGGCACCGTCACGCCGTGCTGCTTCGACAAGAGCGCCGACTTCGTCATGGGCCGCCTCTCGGGCGACGACGGGACGCTCGCGGAGGTCTGGGATGGCGGCCGGCTCAACGCATTCCGCCGACGCGTGCTGACCGGTCGCGCCCGCATCGACATGTGCCGCAATTGCACGGAGGGCATCCGCAGCACCTATGCGGAGCAGGACCTTCCGCGAGCCTGACCGCGCGGTGCGATCAACGAACGCCCACTTTCACTTTCCCCGCGGACCAATGGGTTGACTCCTCGTATTCACATGCGTATACTGTAATGCGCATGTACGGAAAGTGGGGAGGGCGCCGGGCTCCCCATGTCCGTCGTGCGTTCGCCGAGAAAGGCATGCCGGACCGGGGAGTAATCGCCCTGTCGATGACCATCGTCGCAGAGGAGATCGTGCAATGGACGCGGGCCAGCATGAGCACGCGCCGGGGAGCCCGACTATCCTCGTCGTGGACGACGAGAAGAACGTGCGCCTGCTCGTCGCGGCGATCCTCGGGCAGGTGGGGTACACCGTGCTCGCCGCCTCCGATGGACACGAGGGGGTCTCGCTCTTCCGCGAGCACGCCCCCGACATCGTCGCCGTAATCCTTGACATGATGCTGCCGCAGATGCCGGGGCAGGACGTCTACCGCGAGCTGCGGCGCATCCGGGAGGACGTGCCCATCATCTTCAGCAGCGGCTTCGAGCCCACGGCCGTCACGGAATTCGCCGGGGCCGAGCACTACCTCACCGACTTCATCCAGAAGCCGTACCAGCCCGCCACCCTCGTGGACAAAATCCGCCAGATGGTCGGGGCCGTGAGGCGCGCTCCAGGGCTGACTAACCTTTCCTGAACTTCAGCCGGTGCGAGAGCTTGCCGGTGACCAGCTCCTCCTTCACGTACGCCGGAACATCGCAGAGGTACACCTGCGAGAGGCCGGACTGGTTCGAGGTGAAGACCACCTTCGATCCGTCCCGGTTGAACGACGGGTGCGGGTGTGTCTCCTGCGGATGGCCGATTGCGCCCGCGGGCTTCGCGAGCGCCTGGTAGCGACCCGTCGCCACGTGGACGAGCATGATCCCCTCGTCCGGCCAGTTCGTGTCCGCGACGATCCACTCGCCGTCCTCAGTCACGGCGGAGTGCCAGAAGTACGGTCCCGAGCAGATCGGCTTCGCCTCGCGATCGTCGAGGTCGAACGAGATGATGCTGCGCCCGGGCGGGAGGAACGTGCCCTGGAAGCGGCTCGCCCGACCGAACCACGTCGCGTGCGCGTGCCCCTGGAACGCCCACGGCCGCGCGTTCCCGCCGTCGGAATCGCACCGGATCGCCGAGAGAACGCCCTCCCAGTAGCCCGTGAAGGTGAGCGTCCGCCCGTCGTGGCTGCACGTGAGGTGGTATGCCGGCAGGCCGTGGCAGAACGTGGCGACCTCGCTCCCGTCGGTGCGGAAGCGGATGACGAGGCGCGTCCCGTCGGACGGGCGTTGGCCGATGGCGTAGTAGTGCAGCCCGTCGCCGGTGACGGCTCCATGCACCTCCGCCAACTCGTCGGGGATCTCCGCCTCGGTGCAGCGTGCGATCTCCGTCTCCTCGAACGTGTCGATGTCGAGCGCGACGAGGGCGTTCCGGCGCATGCCGTAGACGATCCGCGGCCGGTCCGGCGCGAGGCGCGGGCTTACGAGCGGGTGCTCCGCGTCGGTGAGCTGCGCGAGGTTCATCCCGTCGGCATCGACCCGGTACAGGTCCCACGGTGCGCCGCGCATGGCGACGCGCTGCGAGACGAAGAGGAACGTGCGGTTGTCGGTCGTGAACGACGGGTGCTCGTAGTAGAGGGCGGCGCTGTGCACCGGGCTGCTCGTCACCTGGAGGTACTCGACGCCCGTCGCCGGATCGACGAGGCTGATCCGTTCGCTTCCGTAGATTGTCCCGCGTCCTGGCATCGCGTTCTCCTTCAGTCGCCCGGCGGCGGCGCGGGCAAGTCGTTCTCCGAGTCGATGAGCCAATCGAGCATGCGGTCGCGCATCCGGCGGACCACGTCGGGATGCTCGGCGGACACGTCGACAAGCTCGTACGGGTCGCGTTCGAGGTCGAACAGCATGGCGAGGGGCCAGCCTCTGCCGCGCCAGACGTCGCCGGGGGCCATCGTGTCCCATATGATGTCGCCCACGGAGCGGTAGTAGACGTATTTCCATCGCTCGGTGCGAATGCCCTTGCCGACGGTGCCCTTGTAGCGGTTGAACTCGAGGGGGACGAACTCGCGCACCTGCGACGCACCTCGCCAGAGCGGACACAACGACACGCACTGACCTTCCGCCGCCTTCGGCAGAGGCAGCCCCGCCTCTTCCAGCACCGTGGCGAAGACGTCGTTCATGAGCGCGAGCCCGTCCGCATAGACTCCCGCGGGGAGGCTGTGCGGACGCCGCATGACGAGCGTCGAGCGGAGCACCGCGTCGAAGAGCGTCGGCGGCTTGCGCCAGAGGTGCTGCTCGCCGAGGTGCACGCCGTGGTCGCTCATGACGATCAGGAGCGTATCCTGGGCGAGGTCGAGCCAGTCGAGCACGTCGAGCAGCCGGCCGAGGTGCTTGTCGAGCAGTGCGACGACGCCGTCGTAGAGGGCGCGCGCGCGGCGGACCTGGCGCTCGGAGAGGTGCGGCGAGTACATCGGCGGGCAGCTCACGTCCGGCCCGTCGTACGGCTCGGGGTCGTAGAGCGTGTCGAACGGCTTCGGCGGCCGCCACGGCTCGTGCGTGTCCTCGCAGTCGGCCCAGAGGAAGAACGGCCGCTCCCGGCGCTCCGGGGTCGCGACGTACGCCTGGAGCCAACGGACCAGCGCGTTCACGTCGAGCACCACGTCCGCCTTCGCCTCGTCGTCCGGAATCTCGGGCAGGTCCGTCACGACGTCCCACGGCCCCTGGTCGAAAGGGGAGAGCACGTTGGTGGCGAGACCCTGCTCGGTGAAGCCGCGTCCCATGCCGGCGGGGAACTTCCGCGTCGTGGCGGTGAGGTAGCCCGCGTCGCGGAGGATTTGCGCGAGCGTCGTCTCGCTCGCCACGAGCGGCCGGCTGTTGATGCGGATGCCGGTCGTGTGCGGATCGCGCCCGGTGAGGATGCTCGCCCGTGCGGGATGGCTCGACGGCATGTGGGAGAAGCAATTGCCGAAGAAGACGCCCTCGGCGGCGAGGCGCGCGAAGTTCGGCGTGGCGTGCGGCGGGCCGCAGAGCGGTATCGTGCCGCGCCAGGGCTCGAGCCGGTCAGGCCGCAGCGCATCCATCATGAAGAGGAGCACGTTCGGGCGCGTCGATACGCTCATCGCCCTGCCCTTTCCTTCAGGTGCCGCCGGCCCGCGTGAACGCACCATGCGCCTCATCGCCCCGCGATGGGTGCCGGAACACGAGGGGCGTTCGGGGCGAAAAGCATCCTCGCGTAGTAGCCTCTTCCAGCCGGCCCGATGAGGTAGCGGACGCCGCCGCGCCGGCACGCCGCCGCGATGTGCTGCGCGATCTCCGCCTTGCAGTACATCTCGACGTACGGCCCCGGCCTTGTCCGCCACATCATCTCCGGCACCCACGGGCCGTAGACGGCGGCGTACACGTACGGCACGAGTTCCCGTGGAGCGCGGTAGGGGGAGATTCGCACGACCGTGAGTTCGCCGATGTGGTCGCAGAACGCCAAGAGCCGAGCGCGTACCAGCGCCGCCCCCTCCGGCGCGAGGTCGCCGATGTCGAAGATGTACCGGTCCAGGTCGTAGCTCGCGAAGATCATGAGATCGGAGGAATCGCACGGTGCGCACTTGTAGTGATCGCGGAGGACCGCACCTATGGCCGGCCAGAGCTTCGTCGTCGGCAGCCCCGAACCGATGACCGAGCGCCTCGCGTAGTTGTCCGAATAGACGCGGAGCGGCGCTTCCAGCCGCGCGTCCGCAAGCACGCGGCGAAGTTGCGCGCGCGTGTCCTCTCGTGAGAGTAGCATGCCATGGTAGGCGGAGTAGTAGGCGCCTTCAGCGAGGGACCCCGCGACCACGACGACCGCGGCTCCCAGGAATGCGGCCCGCCGCGCCCGCGAGTTCGCGACGCCCATCTTCGCGGCAAGCCCTCTCCCTACGGCGACGAGGCCGAGCGCCGACCAGACCCCGAGGAACGGGATCACCGGGAGCACGTAGCGCTGGTGCGCTTGATGCGACGTGCCCATGACGGCGAAGAAGGCGGCTGGGAAACCGAGCATGACGAGCTTCCGCGGCAGATCGATCGAGCGCGCCGCGCCGAGCCACAGCATCCCGATCGCCGCGAGCACGAGCGGTACGGCGCCGTAGCCGCGGTACAACGACTCCCGCAGGTGGAAGCCCCAGGGGTTGTCGTACTTCGCCACCATGGTGAAGTACCCGTACCGCGCCCAGCGCATCTGATTGGCCTGGTACCGCGCGAACTCATGCCACGCCAAGATCACGTACGGGTTGCAGACCAGGAACGCCACGACCGACGTGACGCCGAGAACGATGAGGTCGCGCAGAAGAGCGCGCCAATCGCCTCCGTAGCAGAACGCCATGAGCGGCACGACGACGAGGATGATGGCCGCCCCGTTGTACTTCGCCGATGCCGTGAGGCCGACCATCGCGCCGAGCACGATCACCTGCCACAGATCGGGGCGACGTCGGTCGCGGGTCCAGACGAGGGCAAGCGCTGCGGTGATAATGGAGAGCGCGGCGAGCGGCACGTCGACGGTGGGGTAGTGCGTGTGCGTCGCCCATAGGAACGCGGTGGTCGTGAAGAGGCCGGCGAGCAGCCCGGCCGACCGCTTCCGGGTCAGCTCGTACGCTGCGAGGTACGTTGCGACGACGCCCGCGACCAAGAACACGACGGTGACGACGTACCCCGGGAGGAAGAACGAGACGCCGGCAGGATCGGCGGTCAGGCTGCCCGTGTAGTAGCGCGCGGCGAACTCTGCCGGCGATCCAACCGCGCCGAAGGCGCGCATGGCCACGAACGTGACCCCGTAGACGAACGCGTTGATGTAGATGATGAGGCCGGGGTAGTAGAAGAAGTGGGGGTTGCCTCGGCTGACGAGCGCCCTGAGCCCGTGCACCATCACCGCAGTGGGGTGTCCGTAGACCGGCCCGCCGAAGAGCCCGAAGAACAGGGCGATGCAGGTCAGGACGACGATATCCCGCGGCCTGCCGTCCTTCGCGGCGAGGGAGAGGAGCCCGTTCATCGGCGGTGACCTTCGCGCTGGCTGAGGAAGTCGGTGGCGCTACAGTGCGGTCGGCTGAGTTGCGACCGTGGAATATAGGGGCGAGGAACCGCGCCCTCCAAGCCGACCGGACGGCGTCCTCGCGCCCGTACCTTGGTCCCCGCGCCGCCGTGGCGGTACCCTTTCCGGTCCGATCACCCGTCGCGCACCGCCGCCATCCCATCCGAGGAGCGCATCCATGCCACTTTCCGCCGCTGACCGGGCCTACCTCCGCGACCTGGCGACCAAGATCGCCGAGATCGCCGCGGACCCGTACAACGCCAAGCGCCGCCGTGAGTGGTACCTGCACAACGACCTCAAACCCGCGCGGCCGATGGTGCTCATCTTCCCGGAGGGCTCCTGGAGCGAGATACTGCCGGATTCCGACATGCGGATCGGGGACCCGGTCTGGCGGCAGCGCGAGTGGTGGCTGCGGCACGTGATCTACCGCTGGCATCACCTGCGCGACGACAACGTGATCGAGCCGGTCGTGGACGCGTCGCCGCAGCGTGGCGTCGTGGGGTGGGCGCTCTCCGGCGGGATGACGGCGCGCCCTTCCGGCGGCCGCGGCGCGGCGCGGTACGCCCCGGACATCATCGACCCGGTCGAGGGCTTGAAGAAGTTCACGAGCAGCCGCCCGCACCTGGTGGTGAACCACGAGGCCAAGCAGCGGACGCTGGAGGAGATGACCGACGTCTTCGGCGGCATCCTGGAGATCCGCTGGAAGCGCTCGCCGGGGATCAACACGAGCCTCACGAATCACCTTTGCTACCTGCGCGGGCTCGATCAGGTGATGATCGACATGGTGGAGCGGCCGGAGTGGCTCCACGAGCTCCTCTCGTTCATGGCGGACTGCACGGAGACGCTCCTCGACGAGCTGGAGGCGTCGGGCGAGCTGGAGATCATGGAGAAGAGCCCGGACTACCCCGGCTCGGGCGGCACGTGCTACACGCACGATCTGCCGGCGCCCGACTTCGCCGGGAAGGTCCGCTTCAAGGACACGTGGGGCTTCGCCGAGTCGCAGGAGTACACCGGCGTCTCGCCGCGGATGCTGGAGGAGTTCGCCCTGCGCTACCAGGTGCCGCTCGTCGCGCGATTCGGCCTCAACTGCTACGGCTGCTGCGAGGACCTCACGACGAAGCTCGACCTCGTCATCCGCGCCATGCCGAACCTGCGGCGCATCTCCATCGCCCCGTGGACGGACGTACGGGTCGCCGCCGAGAAGCTGCAAGGGCGCTACATCTACTCGTGGAAGCCCAACCCGGCCTGCGTGAGCAACCCGTTCGATACCGACCACATCCGCGCCGGCATTCGCCGCACGTTCGGGATCGCTCGTGAGCATGGCTGCCACATCGAGGCGATCCTCAAGGACACGCACACGTGCAACAACCATCCCGAGCGGATGACGGAGTGGGTCAAGATCGCGAAGGAAGAGGCCGAGCGCGCCGCGGACCTTGTCGCGGCGTGACCAGCGTACGCGCGGCGCGCGGCGGCCGAAGGGATGGGTCACGCGGGCATGAGAACCTTCGACAACACGCCGGTCCGGATCGTCGATCCGCACTCGGGGATCGAGATCATCCAACTCGCGGGCGGCGCGGCTTCGAGCGGGCACCTCAGCTACGACTGGCCGTCGGTGACGCCGGACAACCACCGCGCGGTGATCTCCTGCCGGTTCGCGCCAGAATCCGTCCGTCCGGGTTCTACCGCGTGGACACCGACGGCGGCGATCTCTGCTACCTGGGCGCGGGAGACATCCACCCGCGCCTCACGCTCGATGGCCGCGCGCTGTACCTCCTGCGTCAGGACGATCCGGTGCTCTCCCGCGTGGACGTCGAGACCGGGGAGCGCGACGACATCGCCAACCTCGATCGCCTCCTCCCGGAACGCTACGTGTACGTGCAGATGCGCCTCTCGCCGGTGGCGAACCTCCTGTTCATCATGCTTCGGGTGCCGGACATCACGCCGATCCGGGTCGATCTGACGACGGGAGAGGCGACGCAGCTCGACGGCTTCGACGGCATGGTCTGGGCGTGCGCGGCGGACGAGCCGCGGGTCATCGTCGTCCGCATGAACGACGCGGAGAAGGGACGGCGCTACGACTACTCCACGTACCGCAAACTCGAACAGGCGCCCGGCGACCGCACGCTCTGGTCGCTCGACGTGGACGGCGGCGACGACCGGCTCATCTGCATCGACCAGTTCTCCCACGCGACCATGCTCGGCCGAACGCCGCGCGTCCAGGGCTGCGGGAAGTGGGGCAACCGCAGCATCATGATCGCGGGCGAGGGCGAGGAGCCGCGGAAGGTCTGCGAGGGACCGTACTTCTGGCACTCGGGCGCGTCCTTCGACGCGGAGTGGATCGCGGCCGACACGAACTGGCCCGACTACGGGCTGCAGCTCGTGCACGTGCCCACCGGCCATTTCCGCTACCTCTGCTACTCCGGCTCCTCGCTCAAGAACGGTCTCGTCCATCCGCACCCGAGCCTGAGCAACGATGGCCGCGTCGCCATGTTCCGGTCGGACCGATCCGGCGAGTGCCAGGCGTACCTCGTCCGCATCCCGGAGGACTTCCGCGAGTCGGTCAAGGCGGGGGAGTGCGGCGAATCCGCGCCGGTATGGCTCCGGGTCCTGGGTTCGGGGTGAGGCCGGTCGAGAGACGGCGAGGGTGCGGCGCGAGCAGGGAGGCCGACCCGTGCAATGCAGCGAGGCATCTCCTCCCACCGAGGAGGAGATGCCTCGTCTCGTTCGGAGCACCGCGCGGAGCCTACCGCGCGCCGCCCGACATCGCCTGGATGGCCTGCGTCGCCTGCCGCACGTTCGCCGCCGTCGCCTGCCCCGTGACGATGAAGCACGCGACGTTGTTCGGCGAGACGCCGATCGCCACCATCTGCGAGCGGTCCGTCCCGCGCCACGCCTCCGACACGTGGCCGTCCCAGTCGAGCACCGCGCGCGAGCGCTTCGCGGAGATCCGCTGGCGCGCGACGGGCCGCAGCAAGCGGGAGACGTCGCCCAGGTCGAGCACCGGCTGGACGATCACGCTGCCGCGCATGTGCGCCCGGATGCTGTCGCCCCAGGCGAGGCTGAAGTCGGCCAGGTCCTTCGTGCCGAACAGCAGCACGAGCGGCCGCGTCCGTGGCCGTGCCGTCGAGAACGTGCTGTCCCGCACGTCCTTCAGCGTGAACGACGGGCCGGCCTGGCCGACCGCGACCTTCCCGAACGCCGGCACCGCGACGAGCAGCGCGACGATGACTGACAGAGCCCTTCGCCTCATGGAAGTCCCCCTCGGCATGGAGTGGTGCACCTGGTGTCCCGCCTGCTGGTCCGCGAGGCGGCCCAGCCCGGCGATTGCTCACGGCAGATCGCCGAGCGCCAGGCTCGTGACGGCGATATCTTCCTTGTTCACCGAATGGATGACCCAGAGCCGCCCGTCGTGCTCCAGCACGCTTGGGTACTGGTAGCCCGGCAGGCCGGCGCGCAGCCGCGGCGCCGTCGTCTCGTCGCGCAGGATGGCCGCCCGATCGAACCGCATCCCGTCATGGGCGACCAGGACCGCCATGGCGCCGCGCCTCCGGTCGGGCACCGCGTTGCTCACCAGCACGACGCGCCCGTCGGAGAGCGCGAGCGCGGCGGACTTCGCCTTCGCGTCGGGGATCTCCGTCGCCCGCGGGACCGACCACGTGAACCCATCGTCGTCGCTCTCGGTCACGAAAAGGCGGCCAGAGGCGTGATCGTCGCGCAGGAAGCAGACGATCGTCCCGTCAGGCCACTGGTACCACGACGGCTCGCCGAGCGGCCTGAGCGGCGGCGTCCACCGTTCAGGCTTCTCCGGCGGCCGAGGGATCGCGACGCGCGGGAATGGGAGGAACTGGAAGTCCGCATCGGGCCCGGGCGCGCTCCGCAGGACGCCCGCTTCGTGCCGCGCGCTCTCGCCCGCGAGGAGCCACGTGCCGGCGGCCGTCCGCCGCGGGCTCTCGTTCGTGAGGAAGTCGGCGTCCACGGTCCGCGGCGGCCCCCAGGCCAGGTCGTCTCCCGCCTCGATGATGTCCACGTAGAGCGGCGGGTACCACTTGCAGCCGGCCTTGAGGGAGGGCTGGTCCTCGCGGCGGCTCCGGTTGACGAAGGCGAAGAGCCGGCCGCGGTCGGACGCCCATCCGCCGGCGGTCAGTCGCCACGGTGCCGGCGGGCACTCCATGAGGGTCTCCGGCTCCGTCCACGACGCCCCGTCGCGGCTGCGCGCCCAGAGGACCCGCTGGCCGGGGCGGTCCTCGCGCTCGATCCCCGACGACCACATGGCGAGGTACCATCCGGCGTAGCGCGCGATGTGCGGATGGTGCGAGTAGCGGTACCCGTCCGGCTCCGGCCGATGGAGCACCGTCGTCTCGACGCGCGCGTGCGGCAGGCTCGCGCCCGCGAGCAGCAGGTCGCGCAGCGCCGGCGCAATGAACTCGTCCGAATCGATCTCTCTCGCCCCGCCGATGGGTTCGTCCGCCATGCGTCACGTCCTCCCAAGCCGGATGACTTCGCCGAGACGCGGGATGCGGACGGCGAACGTCGCCCGGCGCGCCTGGGCCGCGAGAACGACCTCCCACGGGTCCATGGCCACGTTCCGCCACAGGTCCCAGTGCTTCGGGATGAGCAGCCGGGCGCCGAGGTCCTCCGCCGCGCGGACGAGGTCGGCGGCGTCCATGTAGATCTTCCGCCCGTCGGGCAGGAGCCCTGCGATGCTGAGCGCCGCCGCGGCGATCGGGCCGCGCGCGGCCGCCTTGACGAAGTGCTCGCGGCTGTACATCGCGTCGCCGCCGTCGAAGAAGGTCGGGCCGCCGGCGACGCTCACGAGCCAGCCGAGCGAGGTCGGGTCGCTGTGATCGACAATCTCCGCCGCTTGGACGCTCACGTCGCCGAAGGTGAACGTGTCGCCGTCCTTCGCCGGGACGACGCGGTTCGTCGGGAGGCCGAACCCGCGCATCTTCTTCGCCGACGACGCCGGGCCGATGAAGCGCGCCGCCGTGTTCGCCGCGATCGGCGCGAGCGTATCCCGGTGGCAGTGGTCGTCGTGGTCGTGCGTCGAGAAGACGGCATCGACCCGCCTCAGGTCCGCCGGGTCGTACGGCACGGCGACGAGGCGAATCCAGACGCCCTTGTCGGGCGAACCGGTGTAGGGGTCGATGTAGGCGGTCGCCCGCGACGAACGGATGGCGAGGGACGGTCCGCCGAGCGGCCAGACCCAGAGCTCGCCCGGCGGTACGTCCGTGCCCTCGATCTCATCGACGAGGATGCGGCCCCACTGCGATACGGACATGAACGATCTCCTGACGTGCCCAAGGGTCCTACGGCCACGCGTCGCCCAGCGAATGAAGTCGTCGTGCTCTTCGAGCACGCGGGGCTACCTTGAACCAAGTCCCCCTTCGGGGACTCCCTTCCTCCCATCCTCGGTACTGGCCTGGTGGGGCGGAGTCTCCGAAGGACACGCGCGAGGTAGCCCAGCGAATGAAGTCGTCGTGCTCTTCGAGCACGCGGGGCTACCTTGAACCAAGTCCCCCTGCGGGGGACTCCCTTCCGCCCATCCTCGGTACAGCCGTGGTGGGGCGGAGTCTCCGAAGGAGACTTGGTAGAGCGAAGCGTCGTAGCCCGCGACTTCAGTCGCCGGGCCACGGGAAGCGCCGCGCCCGCCGCCTCCTAAGACTCCGGGAGGCCCACGCAGTTACAGCCACTTCGCGAGGAACTCGAAGGCACCCTTGCCCCAGAACTGGTGCTCGCCCTCGAAGACCTCCTGGCCGACCTTGTCCGGCACGCCGAGCAGCTCCCACGCGCGGCGGGCACGCTTGTAGGCGTACCGCGCGGCGTCGATGGGGAAGATGCCGTCGAGCGTGCCGCTCTCGGAGAAGAGCGCGCGCGGCGCCACGAGCGCGGCGACGTCGTACATCTCGCCGTACTGGATGATGCCGGGGACGAAGTTATCGACGCAGTGGTTCATCGCCATGATGCTGTCGCGGAACGTGCAGAGGTAGCCGCTGACCACCGCAGCCTTGAACCGCGTCTCGACCGCAGCGGTGAACAGCGTCGTCGTGCCGCCGCCGGAGATGCCCATGACGCCGATGCGCTGCGGGTCCACCTCGGGCCGCGTCCGGAGGTAGTCGAGGGCGCGGCGGGCGTCCCACACGCGGAGGTTGATCATGGTCATGCCGAGCATGAGCGCGTCCATGGTCGGCACGTGGCAGCCTCCCGCCTTCGGATCGGCGGAGTTCCGCTCGCCGAACGCGCATTGCTCGATGGCCAGCGCGACGTACCCGTGGCGGACGGCCTGGATGGCGAAGTCGGCCTGGTAGCCGCCGATCTGCCCGCGCGGCATGCCGCCGTCGTCGTAGCCGATGATCGTGTTCTTGCCGGGACCGTGCCCGGAGAGGCAGACGATCGCCGGGCCGCGGCCGGCACGCTCCTTCGGCCGCAGGAGATACGCCGGCACCGACATGAGCGGCCGCGTGT
>Ga0315279_10002848_pt1 | contig 25105 bp, 26 predicted proteins | sample YL17G06_20_MG_FD_203694 | JGI IMG/M metagenome (GOLD analysis project Ga0315279, IMG submission 203694) | Sediment microbial communities from Yellowstone Lake, YNP, Wyoming, USA - YL17G06_20 | ecosystem: Environmental > Aquatic > Freshwater > Lake > Sediment | place: USA: Wyoming | collected...
CCTTCTGACTCATCGTAAGAATATCCTCCACTGCTCCTGCCTCCTTCCTTTTGGAGGCATTATAGCAGTCTCAACAATAGGACATTCTTACTTTGCTACTTTAGGACATTATTATATTGCGATTACAAAGGGAATTTTTGGGAAGAAAACTTCAATGCATTTGCCTTGACAATAGCGGATTTAAAAGATATACTTTAATCTTCGTAAGGAGCCTGTTATAATATTAATATAGTATTATATAAACCCCGCACCTTTTATTTATTCATGTTTTTCAAATAAAACCATTGAATTACTAAAAAGGTGCGGGGTAAAGGAATAGAGGGAATGTTTAAAAAATGTGCTTTATGCGGTAAAGGCGGTTTGAGCGGGAAAATCGTAGTGCGTAAAGGTCTGGCTAAGAGTAAAGGCGGCACAGGCAGTAAAATAAGCCGTTGGACACACCGGCAATTCCTACCTAACCTTCAGAAGATGCGCATCTTAATCAATAATCACCCGAGAAAAGTGTATATCTGCGCAAAATGCATCAAAAAAGGCAGTTTCCAGAAAGCCTAAGCTTACCTAAAAAATATATCCCTGACTTCTAAAAGAACCGAGGCCTCCCCTTCCCAATCATCCATCCGAGGAGTATAGACCAAATCAAAATAATCTGCATTTGTAAGGCTGTCTTTAAAATTGCTCATCCCGAACCCTATTGCCTGGTAAGTAGCACTGCCATCGCTAACCCAAAATTTTAAGGTTTCTCTACTTAGGGTCTGAGGTTGGCCTTTAAGTTTTAAGTTTCTCGTATAAAACAAAGGCTCTGGATTAGCCATGCCATAGGGTTGGAGTAGATCTAACTCTAATATTACCTTTTCGTTTAAATCAGATAGACCTAGCTCGATATCAATATCTAAACTGGGAAGCAAATCCTCTAAAGACAATCTTTCATGAGCCAAGCGGTTGATATTGCGCTTAAAATCCTCTATACTATCTTTACTAATAACAAAACCTGCGGCATGACTATGTCCTCCAAATGTATTCAAAAATTCCTTACAATCCTTGAGCGCCTCAAAGAGATGAAAGTTTTTTATGGAACGGGCTGAACCCCTGCATAAATCTTCATTAAGGGATATAACAATAGCTGGCCTGTAAAACCTATCCACAAGTTTCGAGGCCACTATGCCTAAAACCCCCTGATGCCAGTTTTCCTTGGCGATAACAATAATTTTATGCTCCTTAAAATTAATCTCCTTATTAATTATTGCCTCTGCCTCCTCTAAAATTTTATTTTCAAGTTTCTGACGCGCTCGATTATGCGTTTCTATAATCTTAGCAATCCTGGCTGCCTCCTCTTGTGTCTCGCTCATTAATAAATTTAAAGAAATCTCAGCTGAATCCATCCGACCGCTGGCATTAATGCGTGGCCCGAGTATAAAACTGACAAAGGTAGAGGTAAACTTACGGCCACTTATACCCGCATTTTCTATTAATGCCTTAAGGCCCGCTCTTTTTGTCTGGGAAAGTCTTAATAAGCCCTCTTTGGCAATTACACGATTCTCTCCTGTCAAAGGAGCACTATCAGCAATTGTACCCAATGAGACTAAATCTAAATCCTCGAAACACATTGAGCCGCTCACAGCCTGACAGAGTTTATAAGCTACGCCCACGCCAGCCAAATCTCTATATTGATAATTAGAGCCTTTTATTTTAGGGTTTATGATACTTGATGCAGGCGGTAAATTAAGGCTAGTAGCCTCATGATGGTCAGTTACTATTGTATCTATGTTGTGCCGTCTTAATTCTTTTATCTCTTCATAATTACCTGTGCCGCAATCAACAGTTATTAAGAGCTTTATATTTTTTTGCTTGGCGCATGATAAGATATTTTTAGTTAAACCATAACCCTCCTTAATTCGATGCGGTAGATAATGGACTGCATCTAACCCCATTTTTTTAAGTGTGGTCTTTAGCAAGGTAAGCGCAGTTATACCGTCCACATCATAATCGCCAAAAATCATTACCCTTTCTTTATTCTTAATCGCTCTCTGAATAAGCCCTACAGCCTTATGCATATCAGAGAATGAATAAGGGTCCAGGAGGTGCTCTAGTTTTACGTTTAAGAATTTTTCTGCTTCAGCAACACTATTTAATCCGCGATTGATTAATATTTGAGCAAGAATATTAGAGATGCCTAACTCTTTACTTAAATTATTCGTGAGAGCGATATCAGGTGAGGCGATCTTTAATATCTTGTGGCTATAATTCATTCAATTAGGTAAGAATTGAAATCCAAGCTACATCTTCTCTGGCCTAGATACACCTAACAATTCTAATCCAGTAGCAATGACCGTCTTTGTGGCTTCAATAAGGCGTAAGCGGCCAGCAGTCAATGCATCATCTTGTCCCAATACACGGCACTGGTCATAGAATTTATGGAAGGTCTCTGAGAGCTCCTGTAGATACATGGTTAACATATATGGGTCTTGGGTATTTAGGCAGACATTCAATATATATGAAAATTGCAATACCTTCTTTATCAATGTTAATTCTTCCTGCTCTTTCAATATAGATAAATCCGCATTCTTCTTAATCTTGATAGAGGTATTGCGTAAAATACTACAGATCCTGGCATGGGCATATTGGACATAATAAACAGGGTTTTCCGCTGTCTGTTTTTTGGCAATATCCAAATTAAAGTCTAAGTGGCTTGAGGTACGCCGCATAAGAAAGAAGAATCTTGAGGCATCTGACCCTACCTCATCAAGTACCTCACGTAAAGTTATGTATTGACCTTTACGCGTCGACATCTCAAGGAGTTTACCCTCTTTAAAGATAGAAGCTAATTGCACAATAATAATTGATAAAGAGTTGCTGGGGTAACCAAATCCCGCTACAGCCGCCTTAACCCTGTTTATATAACCGTGATGGTCAGGGCCCCAGAGATTTATCAGCCAGTTAAATCCACGCCTGTATTTTTCCTGATGATAGGCAATGTCTGTAGCTATATATGTATAAGTGCCGTCGCTTTTGATGGCAACCCTATCCTTGTCATCGCCAAATTGGCTGGATTTAAACCATAAGGCTCCGTCCTGTTCATACAAGAGACCTTTCTTCTTTAAAAAATTCAATGCCTTCTCAATCTTTCCGCTTGCGTGTAATTCCTTCTGAGAATACCAATAATCAAAGTTTATCCCGAAATCATCCAACTCTTTTTTGATTATGCCTAAAATATATTCTGCGGCAAATTCACCTGAATTTTGAATTTTTAATTTTGAATTTTGAATTTCCTTTACTATATCGTAAATATAATCGCCTTGGTAATAGTTTTCAGGGAATTCTATTCTTTCGCCATTTAATTCCCTAAGCCTTAACTCCACGGATTTACCCAATATATTAATCTGGTTGCCTTCATCATTAATATAGTATTCCCTCTTTACCTTAAAACCTAAAAAATCTAATATATTTGCCAGAGAATCACCCACAGCTGCTTGTCTGGCATGGGCAACTGATAAAGGACCGGTAGGATTTGCGCTCACAAATTCAATAAGGACGCGCCTACCCCTACCAACATCTGTTCTTAGTGCATCTTTGCCTTTAATTATTAAATCCTTTAATTGTTCGTAAAAATATTGAGCACTTAAATAAAAATTTATGAATCCTGCGCCTTCAACTTTGACTTCTTTTACATAATCTCCTTGAGGGCTCTTTGCTAATTTTGGTTTTATGACATCTACTATAGCTAAAGCAATATCAACCGGGGATTTTTTAATTAGCTTGCTTAAGCGCAGGGCAATATTGCTGGAGAGGTCTCCAAAGCGGCTATCAGTAGGAATGTCTAGGTATATATCTTCGTTATAGATCTTATCTAAATTAATGCCCTTTAATGAATTCCTGATAACTGCTATTAACGAATCCTGGATATTCCTTTTCATCTTGTTTAGATCTCGGTTGGCAATATTGAACTGGAGGGAAACGGTGTTGGAGGAAAATTACCTCTTTTAGAGTCTCCTGGGAATTCTAACCCTCTTTGCATCAGACCAAAGCCGCTCTAAAGAATAAAACTCTCTCATCGGTTTATAAAAGATATGGACTATAACTGCCACATAATCCAAAGCTACCCAGCCTGATTCATCATTAGGCGAAACCTTCGAGAGAGATTTTATTCTGTCTTTTTCTAAGTCTTCTTGTATATCTTTAGCAATTGCATTTACCTGTCTTAAAGAAGTCCCGCTTAGGATAACAAAGTAATCACAGAAGCTAGACACCTTTTGCATATCCAGGATAAGCAAACGCTGGGCTTTTTTAGATTTTGCAATTGCCGCAATACGTAGCGCTAGTTTTTTAGGTTCTATTAGTAACCTACCCCCCTTGTTATAATCTTCAGGTACAATCAAAGATTATACTTGATTACACAGATTTTTAAAACAAGATTACACAGATTTATTGGTTTAATCTGTGCAATCCACGCTTCTTAATCTGTGTAATCATAGATGTATTTTGAGGTTATTTCTTACCTAAAATCCTATACATGCCTGTGCCGCAGCTTTGGCATTTGCCTTTTACGGCTAAGCGGCCATTCTTCATCGTAACTTTCTGCTCATCCTTCATTTCTTTTGTGCTTTTACACTTCATGCAGTATCCCTTTTCCGCCATTTCTTTCCTCCTTAATGAGGCCACAACTTAGCGAGCCGACCTGATAGGAGAGGCGAAGCTAAGTTGTCTGGCCGAATTAATCCCGAGCCTACGAAGAAAATTCCGAAGGAATTTTCGAGTGTTTAGGCGAGGGATCTCTTGTCTTTAATTATATTAAAAGATTATATAACATTTCTGGAAAAATTCAATATAAATTTTCAATACTACCAAACTAGCGTGTCAATTCTTATTTGTAAAATGATTTTTGTGCTCTTCCTCTATTTCTCCGACGATCTCTTCTACCAAATCTTCGAGAGTCACCAGGCCCAATGTCTTTTTATGCTCATCTACAATAATAGCAATCTGAATCTTATCTATCTGGAATTTCCTTAAGAGCTCATTTACGCGCATTACTGCTGGCGCATAATAGGCCTCATGTATAAGGTCCTGCAATAAGAATAATCCCTTATCTCTTAGTATATAAAGTAAATCCCTGGCGTAAATAATACCTACAATATTATCAATAGAGCCATCATACACAGGAAGCCGAGCGTGGCCCTCTTCTACAAAAATATTCAGGAGATTTTCAGGGCTAGCTTTGATATTAATAGCGGTGATCTTTTCCTTTGGCACCATCACCTCGCCTACCTTTGTATCGCCAAATTCAAAAATACGGTGCAACATCGACCTCTCTTCATCGCTTAATACCCCTTCTTCCTTGCCAACCTCTATCATTAGACGTAATTCTTCTTCAGTTATTAAAGGCGACCTTTTTGTAGGCCCTATTCTTAGGAGCTTTAAAATAAAATTACTCGTTTTAGTAAAGAAAGAAATGACGGGATTAAATACTCTTATGAAGAGCTCCATTACGGGAGAGGTAAATAAGGCAATTTTTTCAGTATGTTTTATGGCTAAGATTTTAGGGGTTATTTCGCACAGAATTAGTACAAACAGGGCAGTGGTGAAGGTTGCTATTACTACACCCCAATTAAATCCGAATATATGAACGAATATCGCAGTGACAATGGCAGAGATGGCGATATTGACCAGGTTATTCCCCACTAAAATAGCCACAATGAACTTATCTAAATTAGTGACCAGGCGTTGAATATGCAAAGCCCCCTTTATACCCTTGGCGAGCATATGACGCAGCCGTATCTTGCTTAAACCGATTATCGCTGTCTCTGAAGCAGAAAAGAAAAAGGATAATAATGCCAGAATTAAGAGAAATAATATCTTAGGTGCGGATAATATAGACTTCATATATTTAGCTGGTTTTGTATCTGTTTCTCGCTTGCCTTAAGCGACCCGATTAATGCCAGATTCATTTTTTTCTCTTGCAATATTTGTTTCGCAACTTCCCGGACATCTTCTCTCTTTATCCTACTTATCTCTTTAATTATATCTACAAGAGAATAAGTCTTATCTAGTGTAGCTGTAGTCTCGCCTATCCAGAACATATGTTCCAAAGTATCTTCTAATCCAATAGCCAATTGACCTTTATAGAATTCCTTAGCCCGCCTAAACTCATCTTGAGCAACTAATTTTTCTTTAACCTTCTTTAGTTCTTTTAAAATAACCTGTAGCGCCTTAACTACTTTACGATTATCAATGCCTGCGTGCACAATAAAAGAACCGGTATCCTCAAGGCGCCTAACCTGAGTGCCAATATCATAGGCCAGTCCTCTCTTCTCCCTTAACTCATTAAAGAGCCGGCTAGACATATTAGCGCCTAATATTATATGCAGTATCCCTAATGCGTGTTTTAAAGAGTGGTCTCGCTCTAAACTGTGGAAACCTAAAGCCATATGGGTTTGTTCGGTATCTTTATGGAATACCTTAAGCCCAGGTGCGCCTTGTATTTCTCTGCTCCTAGAGAATGTATTCTTATTTTGTCTTTTTTGGCGAGAAAAAATCTTTTTTACGCTTTTAGTCAACTTGCTTAAATTTAATGCCCCAGCAACGCTGATTACAATATTACTAGGTGTATAATATTTGCATTTAAATAAATGTAAATCTTCTCTGGAGATACGGCTGACAGAATCAACCGTACCGATTATGGGCGCACCGAGTGGCTGGTTAGGCCATAAGAGTTCATCTAATAAGTCATAGACATAACTTTGAGGCAGGTCTTTATGCATTTTTATTTCTTCTAAAATCACTTGTTTCTCTTTTTCAATCTCGTGAGTTGGCAGGGCTGGACTTATGACCATGCTAGATAAAATATCTAAAGCTAATTCTAAATAACTTGCCGGTATTTTCACCAGATAGCAAGTGAGTTCCTCGGAGGTAAATCCGTTCAAAGCGCCACCTACTCCCTCGATTGATTCTTTAATCTTGCGGCAGGAATATTTCCTGCTGCCTTTAAAGAGAAGGTGTTCTAAGAAATGGGATATGCCTTTAAATTCCGAAGACTCATGCCTGCCGCCGACTTTTATCCAGATACCCAAAGCCACAGAGGCTCTATTACTCATATTATGGGCAATAATCCTTAAGCCATTGCCCAATGTTATTTTTTTGTAGACTCTGCTCATGCCTTTAAACTCCGAACAAAACTGCTTACTTTCTTAATTAAATCTGGCTTACCGATATTCTCTTTAATCTTTTTGACAATAGCGCTTCCTACAATTACGCCGTCAGCAATGCGGCCGATTTGTTTTACCTGACAACGCGTAGATACCCCAAAGCCAACACAGATAGGTTTATGCGTATATTTTTTAATCTTCCGCAGATTATCTATAAGGTCTACAGACAAATCCTGCCGTGGTCCAGTAACTCCGGTTAAAGAAACATAGTAAATAAAACCTTTGGAGACCTGGGATATAAATTTGATCCTTTCCTGTGTGCTCGTCGGTGAAAGGAAACATATTGTATCTAAGCCTCTTTTGTTTGCGCATTTGATAAATGAACGGCCTTCGTCGGGTGGAAGATCGGGAATAATGACACCATCTACGCCGCATTTTAAGGCTTCTTTTACAAATCTTGCCTCACCAAAACAAAATATAGGGTTATAATATGTCATAAGGCTTATAGGTATATTTACCACTCGACGAGCCCTTCTGACTAAATTCAATATATCAATAAGGTGCACATTATTTCTTAATGCCACCTCTGATGCCTCCTGAATTATCGGCCCATCGGCAAGTGGGTCAGTAAAGGGTACCCCTAACTCTAGAATATCCACGCCTATTTTATCAAATTCCAAGATTAGCTTTTCTGTAACTTTTAGATTCGGGTATCCGGCGGTGATAAAAGCAACGAATGCCTTTTTATTCTGTTTTCTTAATTCCTTAAATTTAGCCTCTATCCTATTCATAATTTTAAACTTTCTGAAATTATCCCTAAGTCCTTATCTCCCCTGCCAGATAGACACACTATAATAATGGAATTTTTATTTACCTTTTTAGCGAGTTTCTTTAGATAAAATATAGCGTGAGCAGGTTCTAAGGCAGGAATAATCCCTTCTATCTGGGATAATAATTTAAAACCTTCTAATGCCTCTTTATCAGTAACAGCTACGTATTTGGCCCGACCTATTTTTTTATAATAGGCATGTTCCGGCCCAACACCCGGATAATCAAGCCCAGCAGCAATAGAATGGGCATTCTTTACCTGACCGAATTTATCCTCTAATAGATCTGACTTTGAACCATGTAAAACTCCCGGAGAACCAGCTACTAAACTTGCCGAATGTTTGCCTGAACCTAGACCCAGGCCAGCTGCCTCCACGCCAATAAATTTTACCTTTTTATCTTTAAAGAAAGGGTAAAATAAACCCATGGCATTACTGCCGCCACCTACACAAGCTACCAGATAATCCGCAAGCCTATTTTCTTTCTTTAAAATTTGCCTTCTGGCTTCGCGGCCCAGCACTGCTTGAAAATCCCTGACCATCATCGGATAGGGATGGGGCCCGGCAACAGTGCCAATAATATAGTGAGTAATGCGCACATTAGTCACCCAGTCCCTGAGCGCCTCAGTCATGGCATCCTTTAATGTCCTTGTGCCGCTTTTAACTGGAATTACCCTTGCGCCTAATAATTTCATCCGGAACACATTCAGGCGCTGTCTTTCTATATCCTCCTCGCCCATATAAATATCGCATTGAAGCCCGAACATCGCTGCAACTGTGGCAGTAGCTACACCGTGCTGGCCTGCACCTGTTTCAGCAATAACGCGCTTCTTTTTCATTCTCAGTGCCAGCAAAACCTGACCTAAGGTATTATTTATCTTATGGGCGCCGGTATGCAACAAATCCTCCCTTTTTAAATATATTTTATTTACATTCAAGTATTTGCTTAAATTCTGGGCAAGATATAAAGGCGTGGGCCTACCTGCATACTCCTTGAGATAATAATCCAGCTCCTCTATAAACTTTCTGTCACGCCTTGCCTTTTTATATTCTTTTTCTAATTCATCTAAGGCGTAAATTAGCGTCTCAGGGACATATCTACCGCCAAAACCATCAAAATGACCTCGTCTATCCGGTAACATATTTTTTCTCCTAAAATGTAAATTTCTAAATGCTCTGCTGACCCATATGGAAAAAATCTATAAGTTTTCCCCAAAGCTGCCTGAATGCCTCGCCAAACTCTCTCAATATCCCTTCTATCCCCTGGCCAGTAAAAGGCGGATGATAATAAGGCGGTAAATGCTGTATCGGCCCAAAGAATATTTTGTATACGATTAATTTAAAGATTAATAAATTTAAATAGATAAATAAAATTATTAATATAATTGTTACGGCCAACCAAATCAGGCAACCTAAGAAACAATTCTTCCACCATTTCCTTTTCTTAAGAAATTCACCGCAAAACCGGCACTTTAGCGCATCATCCTGAATCTCTTCCGCGCAATACGGGCACTTTTTCATATCCTTACTTTTCTTTTACTGTCTCAATGAATTTATTGACTTTTTTAGGGTCCTTTTTACCTGGTGCAAGCTCCACAGAACTGGAAACATCTACCCATTCCGGATGCACGGTTTTTATTGCCTGCTGGATATTCTTCTGGTTAAGGCCTCCGGATAAAAATATAGGCTGTTTAATATTTAAGCGACTCAGTAAATCCCAATTGAATCTTGCGCCGGTCCCTCCTGGCTTATGCTTTACAAAAGTATCAAAAAGATAAGCAAAGGTATTATACCTTAATATTTTTGATAAATCTATTTTTTCTCTGAGCCTAAACACTTTTATTACTTTGTAAGCAGCAAATTTTTTACAAAATTTTGGGGATTCATCTCCGTGAAATTGCAACATACCAAGATTGCATAATTCAGCAATCCTTCTAATTTGTTTTTCTTTTTCATTAACAAATACGCCAATCTTTATAATATTTTCTGGTAATTTTTTAATTATTTCTTTTGCCTTTTCAGGCGCAATATAACGCGGGCTCTTTTTATAAAAGACAAATCCCAGGGCATCACACCCGGCATTTATAGAACTCAACGCATCTTCTAGGTTTGTAATACCGCATATTTTTACCTTCATAACATTACACATTACACTCTACACATTACACAAATAATTACCACCCCATTACTTCTTCGATCTTCTTTCTTATATCCACAGCCTCCATAAATGCCTCACCTATCAAGACCGCGCTTACGCCTAAAATCTTTAAAAACAAGACATCCTGGTAATTTTTAATACCACTTTCAACCACTACAACTTTGTCTTTAGGAATTAAAGGAAATAATTTCTCCGTGGTCTTAAAATCCACCTGGAGTGTGTGTAAATCTCGATTATTTATGCCGATAAGATTCACTGCTTTTAATTTTAAAACCTTCTTTAATTCTTTCTCGGTATGCACCTCCACCAGAGAAACCAACCCTAAGCTGGATGCTAAGCTCATTAATTCAGATAAAGCACTTTGAGTCAATAAATCCGCAATCAAAAGTATGGCATCAGCGCCAAAGACACGTGATTCATAAACCTGGTATGGCTCTAGAATAAAGTCCTTCCTTAATATCGGCACACTGGTTACATTTTTGACCTCATTAATATAGGCAATATTGCCTGCAAAATAATCCTCTTCGGTTAATACAGAAATAGCTCCGGCTCCCGCATCCTGATAAACTTTGGCAATTTCTTGCGGATTAAAATCCTGGCGAATTATGCCTCTGGAAGGCGAGGCCTTTTTTATCTCAGCGATAAGCGAGATTGTGCGGGGCTTATGTATGGCCTCTATAAAGGCGCGCGTGGGAGGAAGATTCTGGACTCTGGATTTTAAGTCCTCTTCAGGAAGTTGCTCTTTGGCTAAAAGAATTTTTTCTTTCTTTTTTTGGACAATCTCCTTTAGAATATCCACGTTCTTCATGCGTTTTGTAGTGAGTATTCTTTTAATAACTCCAATTTCTTTAACGCCTTGCCTGAATCTATTGCTTCGGACGCAAGCTCTATGCCGTCTTTTATGGATTTTACTTTATCCGCTGCATATATCGCCGCTGCGGCATTTAAAATTACAATATCACGCTTCGGGCCTAATTTACCATTTAGCACATCGACTAGGATCTTGGCGTTATCAGAAGCTATGCCTCCACTTAAATCACCCGGCTTGGATCTTTTAAAGCCGAAGTCTTCAGGACCTATTTCGTATTTCGGCTTTAACTTCCCATTACACACCTCTAAAATAGAACTTTTAGATACAGTTGTTATTTCATCTAATCCATCGTCTCCGCGGACAATTAACGCATGTTCTATGCCTAGTTCCTTCATGCCATTAGCTAAAATATTCGCCCATTCACTGTCATAAACTCCTACCAATTGATGAGTAGCTCCTGCAGGATTACTTAGGGGGCCAAGAAAATTAAAAATAGTCCTTATACCCATTTTCTTTCTTGCATCCATAGCATATTTCATTGCCGGATGAAAATTCGGCGCAAATAAAAAAGCTATCCCGATATCATCAAGGCACTTCTCTATTTTTTCTTTGGTCATATTGATATTTATACCGAGTGCCTCCAGAACATCTGCGCTACCTGATTTACTAGACACAGAACGATTGCCATGCTTAGCAACAATGATGCCAGCACCACTGACTACAAAAGCCACTGTCGTTGAAATATTAAAAGTATGCTTCCTATCTCCACCTGTACCACAAGTATCTAAAATGGCCTTGTGTCTTGTATGAATTGTTACGGCATGGCGGCGCATAACCCTAACTGCCGCAGCAAATTCTTCTGAAGTCTCGCCCTGTTCATTCAAATTTGAGAGAAAAGAAATAATCTGGGAGGTTTCTACGCTACCTGTCATAATTTCTTCCATAACCGCTCCCATCTGAGAAGCAGTTAAATCATTTCCTCTGGATAATATCTCTGTCGCTTCCAGTATCATTGCTTTAAAAAATTGGCTAAAATATCTTTACCTGCTTTGGTCAAAATAGATTCGGGATGAAATTGCACTCCCCATAAAGGATAGCTCTTATGTTTTAAACCCATAATCTCATTCTCCTTTGTCCATGCAGTTATCTCTAAACAAGAGGGGAGACTTTTTTTCTCTACGAGCAAAGAATGATAGCGCGTAGCCTCAAAAGGATTGGGGATACCTTTAAAAATATACTGTTTATTATGATAAATCCAGGAGGTCTTGCCATGCATAAGTTTTTTTGCGCCGACGATACGGCCGCCGTAAACAAAACCTATGGCCTGATGACCAAGGCAAACTCCCAATATAGGAACCAGGCCTGCAAACTCTTTTATTAGCTCACAGGATATACCCGCATCCTCGGGCCGGCCAGGGCCAGGGGAGATAACGATTTTTTGCGGCTTTAGTTTCTTAATTTTTTCTATCGTTATCTTATCATTTCTAAATACCTTGATATCTTGGCCCAGGGACCCTAAATATTGGACGAGATTATAGGTAAATGAGTCATAGTTATCGATCATTAAGATCATCGTTCATACCTCTTTCAGCTACAAGCTTCAAGCTACAAGCTTCAAGCTTCAAGCTTCAAGCTACAAGCTTCAAGCCTGAAGCCTGCGGCCTGTAGCTTGAAGCCCATTATTCTGCCTTATCGAGATTTAAAGTTATTCCTTCTCTCTCCAAATCCTCGCGCCTAATTTCTGCAACTTCTCTTCTATATTCTCATATCCGCGCTCTAAATGATAAATCCTGGATACCGCTGTCTTGCCACAAGCCACCAGCCCTGCCAAGACAAGACAGGCTGAGGCACGTAAATCCGAGGCCATAACCGGTGCGCCTGATAATTCCTTTACGCCTTCCACAATTGCATACGGACCCTCCCTTTGAATATGCGCACCCATACGATTCAATTCCGCCACATGCATAAATCTGTCAGGATAGACCTTTTCAGTAATCACACTTATACCGCCTGCTACACTCATCAATCCCATAATCTGTGCCTGCATATCTGTGGGAAAACCCGGATAAGGGAGGGTAGTAATATTTACAGCCTTAAGCCTTCCTTTATGGCGCACGCGCATGCTACTATCTGTCTTAGTGATACAGGCGCCTGTCTCCTCTAACTTATCAATTACCGCACCCAGATGCTGGAATAAGACGTTTTTCATCAGGATATCCCCGCGGGTAATCAAAGAGGCAATCATTAATGTGCCTGCCTCTATCCTATCGGGGATTATGGTATGAGTTGCTCCATGCAAATATTTTACTCCCTCGATTTCTATGATTGGTGTACCCTGACCTTTTATCTTTGCGCCCATCTTGAGCAAGAATTCCGCTAAATCTACAACCTCTGGCTCACAAGCTGCAGATTCAATTACAGTTTTACCTCGAGCGAAGACCGCAGCCATCATAACGTTGTCTGTAGCTAAGACAGATGAACCGTAAACACCGCCTAAATACATATGAGCGCCTTTAAGTCTCTCTGCTTTTGCCACTACATAACCAGATTCGATACTGATATCTGTGCCTAAGGCCTTAAGACCTTTTAGATGTAAATCTACTGGCCTAACTCCTATAATACAACCACCAGGCAAAGAGACCTTTGCCTTCTTGAATTTACCGAGCAGCGGCCCTAAAACACAAAAAGATGCCCGCATCGTAGAAACAAGTTTATAGTCAGCAACAAAATTCCTCAATTTTCCTGTAGTGACAGTGGCTACGCCTTTATCTAAATCGGCATTTTTTCCTAAAGAGCGCAAAATCTTCAGCATTGTATTGGTATCCCGTAAATTCGGCACACCTTTAATGATACATGCATCCTCAGTTAGCAGGGTTGCGGCAAATATAGGTAGGACAGCGTTCTTGGCACCTGAGACCGTAACTTCACCCTTTAGCCCTACACCACCCTCGATAATGAGTTTATCCATATTTTTCTCGCAACTATTACCCTCTCTATATTATTATAATCTTTGACCACCTCTATTATCTCAAATTTCCCTGATTTTTGAAAAATATTCCCGATTGATGCTCTTTGATTAAAACCCATCTCTAAAATTAAAAGGCCGTCTTCTTTTAAGTAATCTACTGAGTTAGCAATTAAACGCCTATAAAAATCCAATCCATCCCTTCCGCCATCTAAGGCAATACCTGGCTCGTATTTTATTTCAGGCTGTAAATGGTTAATATCTAGAGTGGGTATATATGGCGGGTTGCTTACAATAAGGTCATAGGTGATAGATTGTAGGTTGTAGTTATCAAACAAATCGCTCTCTAAGAAATTAATGCTTACGTTATTTAGCTGAGCATTTTCTTTTGCTATTTTTAAAGCCTTTCCCGATATATCAACCGCTTTTATTTCACAACCTCTTAAGAACTTTGCTAAAGATATGGCGATATTCCCGCTTCCCGTCCCAATATCCAAAATATTTAGGCTTGAAGCCTGTGGCTTGAAGCCTGTAGCCATTCTTAAGGCGGTTTCTACCAGAATCTCCGTTTCCGGACGAGGTATAAATACATCTCTGTCTACTTTAAATTCTAAGCCCATGAATTCTGTCTTGCCCAATATATATTGAAGAGGCTCTCTGTCTATCCTTCTTTTTAATGCGGATGAAATTAGGGCCGATTTCTCCTTATCTAAATGCGAATCTTTATTTAAATATAAAGACAGTCTCTCGCAATTCAATATTTCACTAAATAATAACTCTGTCTCATTCATCCTTCATCTCTTGCGCTGCCTTTATCAGGGCATCTGAAAGTTCATCTAAATCACCTTCGAGTATGTTTTCTAATTGATGCGAGGTAAAATTTATCCGATGGTCGGTTACCCTGCGGTCAGGAAAGTTATAAGTGCGTATTTTCTCACTGCGGTCTCCTGAGCCAATCTGTTTCTTGCGTTCTTGCGAAACTTTTTTGAATTCCTCTTGCTCCTTTCTATCCAAAAGGCGGGCGCGTAAAATCCTCATCGCCTTATTCTTATTCTTTAACTGCGAGCGTTCATCCTGGCAGGCGACCACAATTCCGGTAGGTATATGTGTAATCCTGACCGCAGAGTCGGTTTTTTGCATATGCTGTCCACCTGGGCCGCTAGACCTATAAGTATCTATCCTTAGAGCTTTTTGCTCAATAACCAAATCTAAATCCTGCGGTTCTATTAACACAGCCACCGTTGCTGTCGAGGTATGTATTCGGCCCTGTGCCTCTGTAGTAGGTACACGTTGCACTCGATGCACGCCGCTTTCGCTCTTAAGTCTTCTATAGGCATCTTTACCTTTTACGCTAAATATTATTTCCTTAAAGCCGCCGACTTCGGTAGTACTGGCTGACATCGGCTCTATGGCCCAACCTTTTCTTGCAGCATATTTTGTGTACATACGATACAGGTCTGCGGCAAATAATGCTGCCTCAAGGCCTCCTGTTCCCGGCCGTATCTCCACAATTACGTTTCGGTCGCTATCCTTATCTTTGCCTTTTAAAATATTCTTCAATGTATCTTCTAAATTTGTCTTTTTATTTATTAGCTCGTGCAATTCTTTCTGGGCTAACTCTGCGAATTCTTTATCATGCTTTTCTTTAAGCACTGCCTCTAAATCTTCCATTTCTTTAGATACCCTTTTGTATTCTCTAAACAAAGACAGCGGCCCTTTAAGGTCAGATAATTCTTTAGCATACCTACTGTATCGCTCTTTATCAGAAATAACCTCATTGGAACCTAAGATGCGCTCTAATTCTTGATAGCGAGTTTCTAATTTTTCTAATTGCTCAAACATATCTTTAAAAAAATATTCTTAATGCAGATTTTCATCAACCGGTTTTCTTCCCATACTTCTTCAAAAATTTATCCACCCGGCCAGCAGAATCCACAAATTTCTGTTTACCTGTGAAAAAAGGATGGCACTTTGAACATATCTCAACCCTAATACTGGGTTTAGTAGAACGGGTATGTATTGTCTCACCACAGGCACAGATTATAGTGCTTTCTTTGTAATTGGGATGAATCTTGTCTTTCATTTTTATTTCCTCCTTAAATTTTTTGCTTCAAGCTACAAGCTCCAAGCTTCAAGCTTTTTGCCTGTAGCCTGCAGCTTGCAGCCTGTAGCGTGTCTCATTTCTTAATTCTTACTGGTTCATACTGTTTAAAAATTCTTCATTATTTTTCGTCTTAGATAATTTTTCGATCAAAAGTTCCATTGCCTCCACATTATTAAGCTCATTCAAGACCTTCCTTAAAATCCATATCTTCTGTAGTTGTTCTGATTTCACGAGTAACTCTTCGTGTCTGGTATTGGAACGTTTTATATCCATAGCAGGATAAATTCTACGTTGGAATAGGTTTCTGTCAAGCTGTAATTCCATATTACCAGTGCCTTTGAATTCTTCAAAGATAACTTCATCCATACGGCTACCTGTATCAACTAATGCTGTAGCTATTATCGTTAAGCTGCCACCTTCCTCAACCGCACGCGCAGCGCCAAAAAATCTCTTGGGTTTCTGTAGAGCATTTGAATCTATCCCCCCGGACAAAACCTTCCCGCTATGGGGGACTACTGCATTGTATGCCCGGGCAAGCCGCGTTATACTATCCAAAAGGATTACCACATCTCTTTTATGTTCTACGAGCCTCTTGCCCTTTTCCAGGACTATTTCTGCAACTTGCACGTGCCTTTCCGGAGGCTCATCAAAGGTCGAAGATATTACCTCGCCTTTGACATTCCTTTGCATATCAGTAACCTCTTCCGGACGCTCATCTATCAAAAGCACAATCAGGACTACATCAGGATTATTACTGGTTATAGCATTAGCAATCTTCTGCAACAGCACAGTTTTACCGCTATAGGGCTGGGCCACAATCAGGCCGCGCTGACCTTTTCCGATAGGTGTAAGTAAACTCATAATTCTCATAGAGGTCTCTTCTGGTTTTGTCTCTAAATTGAAGGGCTGGCGCGGGTACACAGGAGTAAGGTTATCAAAGAGTACTTTTTCTTTTACCTCCTCGGGATTTTCGAAATTGACCGCCTCAACCTTAAGTAGCGCAAAATACTTTTCTCCTTCTTTGGGTGGCCTTATCTGCCCGCTAACTGTATCGCCGGTCCTCAAATCGAATTTTCTTATCTGCGAAGGAGATATATAAATATCATCCGGGCAGGGTAGATAATTGTAATTCGGGCTCCTTAAGAACCCGAAACCTTCAGGCAGTATCTCTAAAATACCTTCCCCAAACATAAGCCCTTCTTTCTCTGCCTGGGCCTGCAGTATCTTAAAGATTAAGTCCTGTTTTCTTAGCCCGCTTATACCGTTAATATTTAATTCGCGGGCTTTTTTGCTCAACTCCGTAATCTTCATATCTTTTAGATTTCCAATGTCTAATTTTTCCACAACAACCTCCTTATTTGCCTTACCTGTTTCCTGGTTCTTTTTAATGTGCCGCTGTTATCTATTACAAAATCCGCTAGACGCTCTTTTAGTCGTAAAGGGATTTGGGATCTAATTCTCTTTAATATATCTCTAGAACTTAAAGGGCTTCTTTTCTGAATTCTTTTAATCTGCGCACTTTGCGTTGCCTTTACTACAATTAATTTATCTACGATTTTCTTTAAGTCCGCCTCAATCAACAAGGGCGCATCCAAAACAATCAACCTTGCCCTTGATTGCTTAATCCTGCTTTTTATGATTCTAATAACCTGAGGATGAACAATATTGTTTAATCTGCGCAACAAATTTTTCTTATTGAATACGACCCTGGATAATTTCCTTCGGTCGATGACTCTATTCTTCTTAAGAATATCTTTCCCAAAAATAGCGACCATTCTTTTATAAGCTTGGGCACCGCGCTTAATACAGTTATGCGCTAACTTATCCGCATCTATAACTTCAGCTTTATAAGACTTAAAAATTTTAGCAACCGTGGTCTTACCGCTACCAAAACTTCCGGTGATCCCCAGAATAAGTTTTGTCTTGCCCTGCCTTTTTGCTAAAGGATAAGATTTATTATGATTTTGCCTTTGCATACAATTGTAGGTACTTTTTAGCTGACTCCTCCCAGGAAAAATTACATTGCATTGCCAAAGTTTGAAGCATTCTCCACTTCTTTTTATTCTTAAATGCCACAATTGCCTTTTTTATTGTTTTAATAAGCTCATTTTTATCGTAAGTATCGAATATAAACCCGTTCTCCTGGCTTACCGTATCAGTTAGGCCTCCAGTCTTAAATACCAAGGGAATGGTCCCGTATTTAAAGGCTATCATCTGACCTAGACCGCAGGGTTCGTATTTGGAAGGCATAAGAAACATATCTGAACCAGCATATATCTTATGCGCCAGGGGATCATCAAACTTCAAATGTAGCGAAACGACCTTAGGATATTTTCTTACCATATTCTGTAAAATTAAATGATACTTTAAGTCACCGGTACCTAGAATCACCAGCTGTAAATCCATTTTACAGATAGTATCAAAACAATCAGCCAGTATATCAAACCCTTTCTGCTGGGCTAATCTAGATACGATACCAAAAAGGGGCACATCTAATTTGGCTGGTAGTTTACAGACTTTCTGCAGGTCTTCTTTATTTTTGTATTTATCTTCTATACTTCCGAGAGAATAATTCTTGGCAATGAATTTATCGCCTTCAGGGTTCCAGATAGAATAGTCCAATCCGTTTAATATACCAAAGACGCGCTCGCGACGTTTATTCAAAACCCCCTCCAAACCAAAACCAAATTCTTTAGTCTGTATTTCTTTGCTGTATGTGGGACTCACTGTGTTGATAATGTCGCAAAATTCGATGCCGCCCTTTAGGATATTGAGCTTGCCGTAAAACTCTAAGCCTTCTATATTAAATAGACTCCAATCTAAGCCCAATTTTGGAAATTCCTCCTTGGCAAATATGCCCTGATAACCTATATTGTGCACTGTTAAGGCCGTCTTTATATTTTTATAAAATGGATCATCATTGTATATTGTCTTTAAATAGACAGGGATTAATGCTGATTGCCAATCATGACAATGGATAATATCTGGTTTAAAATTTATCTCTTTTAAAAGCTCCAATGTGCGCTTGCTATAATAAGAAAACCTCGTAAGATTATCTTTATAATCTGCGTTTTTATCTCCATACAAACCATCGCGATTAAAGTAGTTATCGTTCTCAATAAAATAGACCTTTATTTTATTACCAATAACTGAATAAGAAATATCCTCTTTCAATCTTTGGAGCTTAAATTTCGAGTCGCTAATCGCCTTATACCGCGGCAGGCTGACGGCGACCTCTTGACCCAAACCTTCTAATGCTAAAGGCAAGGCCCCGGCTACGTCTGCAAGACCACCGGTCTTGGCAAAAGGCACAACTTCTGATGCAGCTAATAGTATTTTCATCTTATCCCCCTCACCTGCCTGAGTCAGGCAGCCTTCATCTCCAGCCAATTCTTACCAAATTTTATATCCACCTTTATTGGCACAGTTAATTTCAATACATTCTCCATCCTATCTTTTGTAAAGTGCGTTAATTCTTTCAATTCTCCCTCTGGCACATCGAATAACAATTCATCATGGATTTGCAATATGAGCTTTGCTCTTAAATTCTTTAAGTTGAGCTGCTCATGTATCTGTATCATTGCTAATTTTATCAGGTCAGAGGCAGAGCCCTGTATAGGCGTATTAACAGCTTGACGCTGGGCAAACTGCCGTATACCCTGATTCTTATTATTAATCTGAGGGATATACCTTCTCCTCCCTAATAAAGTGGTTACAAAACCCTCGGCTTCTGCTTTTCGAATTTGTTCTTGTATATAGTCTTTTACCTTTGGGTAACGTAAAAAATAGGCGTCAATAAACCTTTGGGCATCATCAACGCTTATCCCTAAATCTCGGCTTAAACCATATGAGGTAAGGCCATAGATAATACCGAAATTGACTCTCTTGGCATTTTCGCGCATTGAGTCAGAGACATCTTTCTCCTCTAAACCGTAGATTAAAGAAGCAATGGCCTTGTGTATGTCTAAATCATTCTTAAACGCCAAGATTAAATTTTCATCTTTTGACAGATGTGCTAAGATTCTTAATTCTATCTGCGAATAATCACAGGCTAAAAGGTAGTTACTAGAACCAGAAGAAATAATTGAGCGTCTTATATTTTTCCCAATATCTGTTTTTACAGGTAGGTTCTGTAAATTGGGTGAACTAGAACTAAGCCTGCCAGTTTCAGTTGCGGTCTGGTTAAAAGAAGTGTGAATTCTGCCTGTCTTCTTATCTACTAATGCGGGTAGTGTATCTACATAAGTATTTTTGAGCTTCATCAATTGGCGATATTCTAATAATAATGCGGGTAATTTATGTTTATCTGCTAAGGTCCTTAGCACCTCCTCGTCAGTAGAGGGCCCGGTTTTACTTTTTTTGACCACAGGTAACTTTAATTTTTCAAACAGGATTTCCCTTAACTGTTTTGGGGAATTTATATTAAACTGCGTCCCGCTTATTGCGTAAATGTCTTCAATTAATTTTATCAATCTATGCTCTATATTATGCGAAAGTTCAGCCAATACCTTTAAGTCCAATTTTATGCCATTTGACTCCATTATTGCCAATACCTCAATAAGCGGCATTTCAAGATCCGTAAAAAGACTAAAGAGTTGCCTTTCGCGCAGTTCTTTTTCTAACCGTGGTTTTAACTCTAATATCAAGGCTATCGCCCTTTGATTATCGATAGACTGGTCTGAGCAACGCTCGCCCAGATAATCCCAGGCTAAATCAACTAAATTATATTCTGACTTTGAAGGATCAACGAGGTAGCTTGCGACCATGGTATCAAAATATAACCCTTCTAAAACAATGTTATCTTTTGCTAAAGAGACCTTTATTTTTTTAAGGTCGTGGCTTATTTTTTTAATCTTAGGGTCTAGCAATATACTTCTTATATTCATACCAGAATCGGCAACTTGAAAAAATTTATTTTTTGCACAGAATATTATGTTATCTGGATGCTCGCCATATAAAAATAATTCTTCACCTTGATTAATAAAACCTTTTAATTCGCTATCCTCTATATTTTCTACTTTGATAACTTCTTTTCTATCTTCATCGCAAGGCAATTCCTTTAAAAATTTCTTAAATTCAAGATATTTAAATAGCCTGAATAATTCTTCAAAATTTGGCTTATGCCTGGCGACTTTATCTAAATCAAACTTTATATCTACGTCTTGTCTTAAGTTGGCTAGTTCTTTATTCAGCTTAATCTTGTCGATATTACAGGCGATTATATCCCTAATCTTGGCCTCTTTTATCTTACCGATATTGCTTAATAATCCTTCGACAGAGCCGAAATTACCGATTAATTCTACGGCAACCTTCTTGGTGATGCCGCTAAGGCCGGGGATATTATCTACACTGTCTCCTGTCAATGCTATAATATCAGCAATCTGTTTGGGGCTTACACCAAAGCGCTCAGAAACTTTCTTATTGTCATAAAGTACGCCTTCGTCCTCGTAAGGACTAAATACAAATGTATTATCATCTACTAATTGCAGGATGTCTTTGTCAGAACTGACGATTGTGGCACCTAGACCGTTTTCTTTTGCTTTGGCAGCGATAGTCGCAATAATATCATCTGCCTCATAGCCTTCCTTTTCAAATATAGCAATGCCATAGGCAGTAATTATCTTCTTTATTAAAGGTATTTGGCTAGATAATCCTTCAGGCATAGGAGGCCTTTGTATTTTGTATCTCGCGAACTTCTTGGTCCTAAAAGTATCTCTTGAGATATCAAAACACACTGCAAGATAATCGGGTTTTTTTTCTTTTAGGATCTTATTCAACATATTTAGAAATCCATATATAGCATTTGTGGGCTGGCCAAAAGATGTGGAAAGCTCACGTAGGGCATAAAATGCACGATAGCAAAAAGCCGTAGCGTCAATTAGGAATAGTTTTGCTTTAGACATTTATGGGACTATAAAGAAAGAGGAAATAGAGAAAATTTGGGGTCGAGCATTACATTAAATATAGCTATAGAATGGGGTTATTTAATATAAAATTAAGATTCTTGGATTTTGGTTTATATTTTTGATATTTGATATTTTTATGGAGTGGTGCGGTGAGACCAACTGGTTTTATTCGCCTCTATCGTAAATTTGAGTATCTGTGCTGCTTTGATATCTCTTTGAGTGCTTCCCTTCTTCTAATTTCTCTATTCTTTTCTTTTCAGCGACCTCTTGGGTTAACGCGGCTGTCTGATTCTCAATAAAATCTTGCTTAAGGCTGGGTGAGACCTGCATTATGTCATCCATTCTTTTCTTTGCCCTCTGCGTCCAGAGGTCATCAGGAGAACCTAATTCTAGCCTCTTCTTCCAATAAAAAAATGCCTTATTCAGATCCCGTTTATTTTCATACAGCAAAGCCAAATTCGAATATGCACTTAGGAAATTAGAATCAAGTTTTAAGGCCCGAAGATAATTTTCCTCTGCACGGTCACCCCATCCATAAGTTTCATATATTATTCCCAAATCATTATATGCAACTGCATACGAAGGGTCTAATTGTATGGCTTTCTGATATAAACTCATTGCGGAATCTAAATTACCCAAGGATTGTTGTTCTAAACCTTCTCTGCGATAACTTCTGGCTTGCTTCTGCAATTCCGTCAGGTTATCTTCACTAATAATACCCCGGTTGGTATTTAATCGCTCTTGAGATTGCTCTTGAGAAAAAACAAATGGCGTGGTGAATAAGATAAGCAGGAATACGATAATTATATTTTTAAAAAATACAAGAAACATACAATTTCATTATACATATTAAATATATAACGTCAAGAAAAATGTTAAATATTTATTTTTTGCTTAATAACATGGAGCTTTCTTCTGCTAATTTATTCTGGTGCAGATGACAATAGCAATCGTGGTTATAGATACTGAGCATAACCTTACAATGCGGGTATTTGCATATTCTGCCTTTATGCGAAACCTTGATTTTCTTCATATGAACCCTCTCGGGAAGATGGGACTTGCAATAGCCAGGGCATCTTGCGGTTACGCCTTATCCATTCTTTGATAATGCCGTGACCCATGAAGCCAAACGCAGCATTCCTGAAGCGCAACTTAAGCAGCAAAGAAAATGATCTGAAGAGAGAATAAAATTTTGCATATGCCCTGACCACGTTAAGCTGCAGCTCGCGAGCGGATAACAATTTCGGATTAAAGACAATGTGCTGACCGTCATAAAGGCTCCAGTCTCTGGTGAAAATCCGCTTTTGCGCCGCCAGGGTTTCATAGACTTTCGTCCCGGGAAAAGGAGTAAGAATAGACATCTGGATGGTATCTATTCTCTCCCGAATAGCAAACTTTAGGGTCTCCCAGACCGTATTTTTACTATCGTCCTCTCCCCCCAAGACAAACATGCCGTGTACTTTTATGTTTCTTTTGTGAAAAGAATGGATGGCAGCCACAATCTCTTCAACGGTTTGTTTCTTCTGGTATGCCTTAAGGGTCATCGAATTAATAGACTCAAAACCGATGCAGACAACACCACAGCCTGCTTTGGCCATGAGATTTAAGAGTTCGCCATCTTTAGCAACATCACAACGCACCTGAGCCGACCAATCATTTATTTTATTTTTTAACATCTGATTTAACAATAGTCGCGTGCGTTTTGGATGAGCGGCAAAATTATCATCGCAAATGAAGAATGATTTTGTATTCCTGGATTTCATTTCTGCGACGATATTAGCAGCACTGCGGAAACGGTATTTGCGGCCAAATATCTTGGTGACAGAGCAGAAGCTGCAATCAAAAGGGCAGCCTCTGGAGGTAGAAATAGGCGTAATCAAAGAGGTTGAAGGATAGCCTTTGATTAATGAAAAGTCCGGATTTGGCAAAGCATCAAGGTTCTCGATAGGCCTTCCGTAAACAATAGCCTCCTTATTCCTACCCTCAACCACATCATTGATAACCTCTTCAGCCTCTCCCACCACCACCTGCCTGGCAAATTCCAGCGCCTCCTGAGGCAGGAGGCTGGCATGGACTCCGCCTATAATCACCTTCTCTTTGGGAAATTTTCTGGCTATCTCATAGCCGCGCTTAGCTGTTGAAGTCAAAATAGAAATACCGACCAGATCCGCTTCTAACTTAGAATAATCAGGCGCCTGAACGTCTTCATTATAGACCTCGACTACATGTCCCCTATTTTGAAGAATGGCCCCCAGATATACCGGCCCCAATAGAGGCATAGAGAGCTTGCTATAGACATTTGCCTCTGAAGCACGGGGCTCAATAAACGCTACTTTCATTGTTTAAATTTTTTTAGCTATGCTTACGCCGACTGCGCGTGGCCCTTTTTCTGATTTTTCAATTTCAAATTCTACTTCCTGGCCTTCGGTTAAATCAGAAAACTTTGCATCTACAACGCTAGACTGATGGAAGAATACTTCTCTGCCGTCAGCATCACTGATAAACCCAAAGCCTCTTTCACTAATCAACTTTTTTATCTTGCCTGTATGCATATTTAATCTCCCTGCCTGCCGCCAGGACAGGCCTTTTGTAAAAAGCATGGCCCGGCTCTTCAAAGATGCCGGAGACCATGCTTTCGTTCGGTTATATCTTGACTACGTTCGTAGCTTGTTCGCCTTTAGGGCCTTTTTCGATATTAAACTCGACTTGTTGGCCTTCATCCAAAGACTTGTAACCATCGCCCTGAATCGCCGTGTGATGCACAAAAACATCATTACCGTTTTCAGGAGTGATGAATCCATAACCTTTCTGGTTATTGAACCACTTTACTGTTCCTTTTGCCACTGCTTGTTACCTCCTTTTCTTTAGAATTATAGTAAACCCCGTTAGAAATCTTATCATCTTCACCTGCTAGATTTTTTAGATTTCTAACGGGGCAAACAATGACACTACCAAAAAACCGCAAGGTTAGTTATCCTACTTTCCTTGCGGTTTTTAAGACTTCTAAACTTATTTACTACAGTAATAAGTATACCTTGTTTTTGTGTTTTGTCAATTAATATTATTGCTGTTATGGGTGGATATAGGCACATCATATCCACTTTTAGCCCCTTCCTTATAGCACGGCTCAAGGAGCGTTTCAAGCCTTATTGGCGGCAGATTAAGCACGCCTTCATCTACCCCCGGGAATCTTTCTCT
>Ga0315279_10002849_pt1 | contig 25103 bp, 16 predicted proteins | sample YL17G06_20_MG_FD_203694 | JGI IMG/M metagenome (GOLD analysis project Ga0315279, IMG submission 203694) | Sediment microbial communities from Yellowstone Lake, YNP, Wyoming, USA - YL17G06_20 | ecosystem: Environmental > Aquatic > Freshwater > Lake > Sediment | place: USA: Wyoming | collected...
TTCCTCTGCGAGCTTTGCGATCTCTGCGTTGGAAAATCTTCGCCGCGTGCGAAGAAACTTACGGTTAGCAGTGCGGAGAGCGCAGAGGAAAGAGAAGATAGAAGAGAAGACAAGAAGAAGCAGGCTCGAAGGCTTATTGTGTTTCTCTCTCCTGTTTTTTTCTTCCTCTGCGACCTCTGCGATGAAAATAGCTGTGGAAATCGAGGCAGCCCATGGGCGACAAATCCGATGACAAGGCTCTTCGGCGGCAACTGACCGGCGTGCGGCGGGTGGTGGTCAAGCTCGGCACCAACGCGATCTGCGACCGTAGCGGCCGGCTCGATATCAAGACGATCCGCGGCCTGGCCAGGCAGATCTCCGCGCTGATTCACGGCGGGCGCGAGGTGACGCTGGTCGCCAGCGGCGCAATCGGCGCGGGCGTCGGCGAGTTGGACCTGGCCGAGAGGCCCAGGACCATGCCTGAACTCCAGGCCGTCGCCGCCGTCGGGCAGGGCCGGCTCATGGACGCCTTCCACGACGCATTCGCACGCCGCGGCGTACACGTCGCCCAGGTGCTGCTCACCCGCGAGGACTTCGAGGACCGCACGCGGTACCTCAACATCCGCAACACGCTGCGGGCCCTGCACGAGATGGGCATCCTCGCGATCATCAACGAGAACGACGCCGTCGCCATCGACGAGATCCGCTACGGCGACAACGACACCATTGCCGCGCACGTCACCGGGATGCTTGCGGCCGAGATGCTCGTGTTCCTGTCCAGCGTCGACGGGGTGATGGACGGCGGGCGGCGGGTCGGCATGATCGCCCACGGCGACGACTCGGCCGCGGGGCTTGTCACGGCCGAGAAGAGCCGCCTCGGCTCGGGCGGCATGGCCAGCAAGATCGCCGCGGCCCGGCTGGCGACAAGCTCGGGCGAGATCGCCGTCATCGCCAACTCGCGGACGCCAAACGTGGTCGCTCGCATTTTGGCCGGGCGGGACGTGGGCACGCTGTTCGTCCCGTCCGGGCGAAAGCTCTCCAGCCGGATGCGGTGGATCGGCCAGGCGTCCAGGCCGGCCGGCAGGCTGGTCGTCGATGGCGGGGCGGTGGCGGCCCTGGTCGAGGGCGGCAAGAGCCTCCTGCCGGCCGGCATCGCCGAGGTCGTGGGAAGATTCGGAAAGGGCGACACCGTGAGCATAGTCGACTCCGCCGGGCGAGAGATCGCCAGGGGCATGACCAACTACGACTCCGACTCCCTCGGCCGGATCAAGGGCCTCAAGACCCGACAGATCGCACAGGTCCTCGGCGAGAAACTCTACGACGAGGCCGTCCATCGCAATAACATGACGCTCAGGTGAATCGGGGTTGATGGGCATCTTGCCGATGAAACAAGCCCAAGATTCAAGATTCAGATTTCTGAACGTATACAATTCCCGATATAATGGATGGTCTACACCAGGAGATGCCCGATGCGCACGACCTTGCTTTGCTTGATCTGCCTTGCGTGCCTAGCGGCGGCGTGGTCGGCCGCCCGGGCCGCCGACGCCAACTCGGCGGTTCGAGATGCCTCACCGCAAGCCTCCCAGCCCGCGGCGAGTCAGCCGGCGCCCGCGCCGGACGTGCTTGGCGGCGCCATCGATCCGTACCAGCCGGGCACCGAGAGGGCGGCCTTCTTCAAGGCTGCGGGTGTCGACAACGAACTCGACGCCAACGAGTTCGCCAAGGCCCGCAAGGCCGCCGGCGCGGAAGCTCGACCCGCCGGCTCCTTCGTCCGCCCGTTCGACGACTTCAACGCCATGCTGGCGTTCGACAAGAACCACAACGGCACGATCGACTGGTTCGAGGCCGAGGCATACCGCCAGGACGTCCGCCGACGTGTGCTCGCCGCCTTCGACGCAAACCGGGACGGCTGGCTCACCGGGCGTGAGCGGTCGGCCGCCAACAAGATGCTCTTGGCCGGGCGGTTGCCGGGCAAGGCGCCGGTTCTCGCCGAGCGGGTGCGGATCGACGAGCCGGCCACGGCCCCCGCCGGCGAGTCCGACTCCGCCGCCGTGGACGAGATCAAGGAGCGGATGGCCCGCCTGCGCCGGCAGATGTTCGCCAAGTACGACCTCAACGGCGACGGGCACATCGACGCCGACGAGCAGAAGGCGATGATTGACGCCGTCGGCAAAGAGGCCCAGGCGGAGTTGGACGACCTGACGGCCAGGCGGTTCGACACCGACGGCGACGGGCGGCTCGACGAGCGGGAGGCCGCCGCCATGGAAAAGGCCCTGGCCGAGCGGGAGGCGGGCGACGAGAAGGCCCGGCACGAGCGCGAACTGCGGCTCTTCGACGCCAATGGCGACGGGAAACTCGACGAGAAGGAGTCCGCCGCGCTGGCCGAGGCGAACGAGCTGCGGCTGGCTGAGGCCCGCCACTGGCGCGAGCAGGCGGACCTCCAGCGGTTCGATTTCGACGGCAACGGAAAACTCGACGAGCAGGAGCAGATCCTGGCCGACATCGAGGCCGTCCGGCGCGACGTGTACGCACAGGCCGGCAACCGCGCCGACGACGGGCGCCAGACCTGGCAGGCGGCCGTGACCCAGTGGCGCCTGCGAAACTTCGACGCCGACGGCGACGGCAAGATCAACGAGGCCGAGCAGGCGGAGGTCCAGAAATTCGAGAAGCAGTTCCGCGACATCGGGCAGAGCTTCCAGCGCCGCATGGGCGACCTCGACGGCGACGGCCAGGTCAGCGAGGAAGAACAGCAAGCCATGCGGAAGGAGTGGCAGAAGTCAAGCTGGACGATCTTCGCCAAGAGCTTCCGCTACATGGACACCAACGGCGACGGGCAGATCAGCCTGGCCGAACGAGACGACTTCCAGCGGCGCATGCAGGGCGGGGCCATCGGATACATCGAGCGGTTCAGCGCCTCGTTCGACGCCGACCACGACGGGCATCTTAACGCCAAGGAGCGCGAGGACCTCCTTTCCGGCATGGCCAAACAGCTCGAGCAGCGGACGGCGAACTTCGACGCCGACCACGACGGCCGGCTCAGCCCGGCCGAGGCCATCAACATGATGGAGGACTTCGTCCAGCAGGACCTCGGCCTGCACCCGTCGGCGCCGGCGACCCAGCCGGCGAAGGGGCAATAGGCGCCTGGGAGATAACACAAACTGACCGGTTCGGCAGGCCAGGAGGCCCGGAAACATTTGGCCGGGGGCGTGAGCCCCCGGAAAGAATGTACTTGAAACAAGAGCCCTGAAGGGGCGACACAAAGACGTATCACTGCGAGAGACGCACGTCTGTTCTGTCGCCCCTTCGGGGCTCATTTGTAAAAGAGCCTGTTTTCCGGGGGCTTACGCCCCCGGCTCCCGGCGCGCCGGGACTGCCGCCCCGTTCGGGGCTTACAGAATCGGTCAGTTAAAGGATATAAGCATCCCCACCAGGAAGCACCCTCACCCCCGATAGGAACCCCAAGGTCCGGCCCTGACGGGCCGACCTCTGCGTCAAGGGAGAGAGGTTACGAAAAACGTGCCGGGCGTCATGCCTCATCCGGGCGGCGGGTTGGCGGACTTGCCGCCGCCACCCCTATCCGCGATCACCAGGTCCATCATCCCGCGGGAGACCACGATCTTGCGGACGTAGGCGAGGTCCCCGAGCGTCTGGCCCAACTCGCCTTTCATCCGCTCGCCCAGGATGAGCGGCCCGGAGACCTTGCCCGCCAGTTCCACGAAGACCGGCTGGCCCTTGGTCGAGCCTTCCACGACCGAGCCGTCGATGAGCTTGAACCGCCAGTGCATCCGCCTCATGGGGTACTTTCTGCCGGTGTAGACCTTTTCCGGCTCGCCCATGCCCTTCCATCGCCAGTCGAGCTCCATGCGTTCTTCTTCCACGACGGCCTCGACGCTCAGCAGGGTCAGGAAGTCCACTCGCCGCCAACTCTTGGTGGCTTCCGACCAGACGATCCACGGCTTTTCGACGGTCGTGTAAAGCCCGCCTGGGAGTTGGTTGCCGTCGCTCAGTTCGATCACGCCCGGCATGGCGTCGCCGCGGCGAAAGGGCAGGCCGGACGAGCGGAACGGGTTTGCGGCCTCGCCGGTCGCGGCGGCGACGGATGTCCCGGGCGGGGTTGCGACGGCGCCTGCCGGCTTGGCGGCCGTGCCGGGCTGGTTCGGCTCGAGGGGCCTGGCCCGGCTGAGCCAGTAGTCCAGATCGCTCGCCGGCGCGGTTGTCGTCGCCGGATTGGCCGGCGCGGCCCCGCCCGCCGTCAGGCAAGTCAGAATCGCAATGCGGACGCTTTGAAGCATGGCCGAATCTCCGAGCGCCATTATACCGGCCTTTTCCGTCAAGTTTCGCTTCCCGATTGGGACCACGGCGAGCCGAGCTTGAACGTGGACCTTATCAGTTCCAGACCGGCGCCGCACCGGGCGAGCTTCTCGTCGATGCATATCTCGGTCACCACGAAGCTCAGCGGGCCGACCGTGCTCGTGAAGACGGCCGCGCTGCCCGGCCCCGGTTTCAGCCGCCCTGTCACGCGGATGCCTTTGCCTTGGTGATTTCCCCAACGATCAAATCGCTTGGCCAAGGGCTTGGCGATCGACAACTCCTCCACTAACTTGCGGGCTCGTGCCTTGACGTCCGTCGGCGGCGAGATCTTTTCCCAATTCCAGACGATCTCGGCCGAGCGCCGGACGTCCTCCTCCGGCGAGTGCAGGGCCGACTCGTCGTAAAGCTCCAACTGGACCCACGCGCCGGGACCGACCACAAGGAGCCGGTAGTCGATTTCGTGAAACGATTGCTCCACGTCCACCCGCCAGTTGTGCGGGTACTTCACCTGCCAGGCCGGGCGATTGATGTACTTGGCCGGGGGGACGGACCGCACGCTTGCCGAGCCCGTCGCGGCATGGTCGTCCGGCTGGACTGTGAACTCCATGGTCTCGTCATGCACGTTAGCCGCCACCGGAATGTTCCCTGCCGGGTGGCTGCGCTGCCGGCACAGCAGGGCCGCCCGCTTGACGAGGTTCTGCATGTGGAGCATCACCAGGAAGAAGGCGTCGCCCTGGGCGTCGCGGAGATTCTGGTCGATGGTCTCAAAGCTGTCGGCCTGCTCGGAGAACTCCCGGAACTCCTCCATAGCCTTCTGAATGTCCTCCATGCCTGTCAGCACGAACTCCGGCGAGATGCCGCCGTCCCATTCTGACCGATGCATCGGCCGGTTGGGCACCTCGATGTGCGCCATGGCCTCAATGTGCCACTGGTCGAAGTTGATGTCGAAGCGGTTCATCTCGACATAGATCGCCGCGGGGCGGAATCCGTCGGACACGGCGTCGTAGAAGGCCGCCAGCCAGTCCGCGGCCTGCTCGACTTGGTGGAGGAAGTCCTTGCCGATAATCGCGTGAAACGGAGTGACCGGCTCAATGCCCCTGAGCCGGTTCTCTACGACGCTGACCACGGCGTCGAGCCGGCCTTGCTCGAACATCGCCTCGATACGAGCGTTCTCGTCGGTTTCATCGGCAGGCGTGGCCGCGAAGGGACCTTCCATCTTGGCCGGTTTCGGCTTGTTCATGGCCTTGAACTCATTGGCGTACTCGGCGTCGGTGAACTGGTACTCGACCGTCGATCCGTCGGTGTCGATCTGCACTCGCATCGGCCAGAGCGCCTGCCAGACAAACATCGGCATGAGGATCAGCAGGGCCGAGCCGATGCCCGCCCATTTCCGCCAAACTCGCGGCAGGTCATGGACCAGGTAAATCGCCAGTGCTATGGCTGCTAAGACAAGGACCGTCTCGATGACGAACCGCATCCGATATTGCCGCATGAATTTGCGAGCACACCCCGCGCAGGCCGGTATGGCGCACTGGAAGCCCTTGAACCACGACAGCATCGCCGCCCACCAGACGAAGGCCATCCACCACGCAAAGGCGCGGGCCGAGAGCGTGAGTTTGGAATCCGGGTGCTCCTTGTCGCATACTACGCAGCGATCCGGGAACCTTGGCGCCCGGCTGCGCGGCAGCTTGATTTCGTAAGTCGCCCGCATCTGATCTTGCGCTCCCGTAAAGACCTGCCGCCTGCGACCATCGCCGACGGGTGCCGCGAAACTACCACGATTAAGACAAGAAGGAAATGGAGTTGGAAGGGAATAGGCAAACGAATCGCCTTGACCGTCGCGGGCGGGAGTGCTAGGCTTGCGTTTCTGCATTCGGACATAGGCGTCGAGGAGAATTGTCAATGCCCCCGCAACCGTTTATTGACTTGGGCACGCTGGACTTTGACCACATGATTGCCGACCGCCAGGGCATATGCAAGGTCAACCCTCACCGCTTCGAGTTCGCCCAGCTCGATGGGATAATCAAGCTGGACTACGAGGCGGGCGTGATCGCCGGCTATCGGGACGTCAAGGCCGACGAGTTCTGGGTTCGCGGGCACATTCCGGGCCGGCCCATATTTCCCGGCGTGCTGATGATAGAGACGGCCGCCCAACTCGTCAGCTACTACGTGGTGGCCAATCAGCCGGGCAAGGGCTTCCTGGGCTTCGGCGGCGTCGACGGCGTGAAGTTCCGCGGCTCGGTCGAGCCCGGCCAGCGGATCATCATGCTCGGCAAGATGGTCGAGAACCGCACGCGACGCTGCATCGGCGACACCCAGGCGTTCGTCGACGGCAAGATGGTCTACGAGGGCCGGATAACGGGAATGTGGGTGTGAGGGCGGGGCTTCGCCCGCCGCGATTGCGGATTGCGGAATGCGGATTGCGGAATGAGAAGGAAATCCGAGAATCTGCTTTCGCGTTTACAGTTTCCCGGGTGTCTGAATGAACGGTGCAAGTCATACTCCTTTCCATTGCCTCTTCGACTCCCACCTCGCCGTCGTGCCTCCGCTGAATGACGAACAGCTTTGCGAAGTGCCCGCCAAGCGAGGGGTCTTTCTGCTGACGGCCGAGGGAGACAGGCCGATCCTGCTGACCACGGCCGCGTCCATCCGCAACCGGCTTCGGGGCAGGCTCGACGAGCACGACCCTTCCCAGCCCACGCGTTCGGCCGACCTTCGGGCCATCACGCGGGCGGTCCACTGGAAGCTCGCCGGCGGGCACTTCGAGATGGACTGGCGATACCTCGAACTTGCCCGCGCGATCTGGCCGAAGTCCTACCACAAGATGCTGTCGTGGAAGCCCGCGTGGTTCGTGCGTGTGGACCCGGATGAGCCTTACCCCCACTTCGAGCGGGTGCGAGGCGCCCCGGCCTGGTCCGGCCAGTGCGTCGGGCCCTTCGAGACCGCCCGCTCGGCCGAGAAGTTCATCGAGATCGTCCAGGACGCATTCGACCTCTGCCGCGACGTCCAGTGCCTTCGCCGCAGCCCAAACGCGGCGCGATGCGCCTACGGGCAGATGGGCCGGTGCCTCTCGCCCTGCGACGGCAGCGTCTCGATGGACCAATACAGGCTGGCGGCGGCCCGGGCCGCGGACTTCGCCGCCGGGCGGCGGGCCGGGCGCATCGAGGAGTTCAAGGCCCGTATGCGGGACGAGGCGCGGCAGTTGAAGTTCGAGCTCGCCTCCGCGACCAAGGCCCGCCTCGAACGGCTGGCGGAGTTGGAGGCCCCGGCTTACCGCCACGTCGCGCCGGCGCGGGAGTTCAGCTTCCTGATGATCCAGCCTTCGGGCAGCAGGCGTCGGGTCGAGGTGTTCCTTGCCGGCCGCGGCGCCATCGAGCAGGCCGAGCCGCTGGAGTACCCGCTTGACGCCGTGAAGGTCCAGCGGCGCATCGGCCGCATGGGGCGCTTCGTTATGACAGCCGCGACCGCCGCCGCAGCCCACGGGCAAGATGCCTGTGCTACGCAAGATGTCCGTGCTACTGGCGAGCAGGGGCAAGATGCCCCTGCGACTCATGGGCAAGATGCCCCTGCCACAGCCGGCCCGCCGGCGGCGGACGATGCCTGCCCGTGGCGCATGGGCCTGGTGGCGCGGGCCCTGTTTGCCGGCTGGGCCCGGGGCGGGTTGCTGATTCGTTGGCGCGAGGGCCTCCAAGTCGGGGACGTCCGCCAGGCCGTCGAGTCCGCCGCCAAGGAACTCGGGCTGTCAAAGAGGGCCCCGGACCCGCTATAATCACAATGGCGCTGGGTAGTGCGTCGAATAGACTGCAGATTCCAAATGACAAGCACCAAATGACAAACAAGTTCCAAACGACAAAACCCAAATCCCAAACAGGGAAGCGGAGTCTCAGCGAATTGTGGATCTGGGATCCGAGGGTGGGCTCTTGTTTGGTCCTTGGTGCTTGCTGTTTGGTCCTTGTTTGAATTTTGGTGCTTTGAATTTGTTTCGGATTTCCTGGGCGGCAAGATGGCCATGAATTCCAAATCGCCGCATTCGGGTCTGGGTTGTTGGTGAGTTTATTGGGCGTCAACGTGCCATCCTGGTTTCCCCGTCGCCGCGAGCGTCACTGGCGGTACGTGTCCCCGCACCGGCGGTCGGCGGGCGTGGTCGTGCTGGGCCTGCTGACGGTCGGCGTGGCGGCGTACTGGGTCGTGCCGCGGATCGTCAACCACTGGACGCGCACGGAGGCCGCCGCCTACCTGCGGTCGATCACGGGCGGGCAGGTCCGCATCAAGAGCGCCCGTTTCAGCCTCTTTGGCGGCATAGAGATCGGCGGGGTAAGGATCGACGCGCCTAACAGCCTGCCTGGCAAGCACTTGTTCGAGGCCGATACCGTTACCCTTCACCACCGGCCCTGGAGCCTGCTGACCGAGGGCCGGCTCGAGCCCACGGAGATCGCGTGCCCCGGATCGACTGTGACGCCGGGCTTCGACGTCGCGAAGGGCCGGTTCAACTTCGACGAGCTTATCTCCCAGATCCGCCGGCCCAAGGCCCCCGGCGGCGATGGGCCGCCAAAGGGCCCGCTGCCGGTCATCTCGTTTCGGGACGTGTGCCTGCGGGTCCCGAATGACCCCAACGACCCCAATGCCCCGAATAATCCGAGGCTGCTGACCATCTCAATGGTCCCGCGGGACGGGGAGTATCGCATCGTCATCGAGGAGCGGGCCGGGACGGATTCCATCCGCGCCACGTGGCGGCTGGACCTGGTCAGCGGCGAGGTCGAGCTGCTGGAGGGCACCGTACCCAAGATCGCGGCTACCGACACGATCCTGCCGAAGGAGTACTCCAAGTGGCGCAAGGATTACAACATCAGCGGCAAGGTGGTGCTCAAGGGCCGGGCCGACTCCGCCGGCAGGGCGGCATTCCTGGACGCGGAACTGGACAAGGTGCGGCTGAAGTTTCCGCCCGATCAGGGCGGCATGGAGATGTCCGACGTTTGCGGCACTCTGACGTTCCGCAAGGACGGGGTGACGGCCCGCGGGCTCAGGGGGCGAATCCCGCAGGCGGGCGGGGCCCAGTTCGCGCTTTCGGGCCTTTACGGCGGCTACGACGCCAACAGCCCGCTGGAGTTGACCATTCACGCGTCGCAGATGGAGGTTCCTGGCGCGGGCAACGCCACGGGCTGGCTGGCCAACACGCTGAACCTCATTAACGAGTCGTACAAGCCGGCAGGCAGGCTCGACATGGACCTCGTCATCAGGCGCAAGGCCGACGGGCAGGTCGAGTTCCACGGCTCGGCAAAGTCGCTGGGGATGACGATAACCTACGAGAACTTCCCGTACACGGTCGACCAGGTCACCGGCGCCGTCAGCTTTACCGGCGACGCCAACGGCCAGTGGCTGACGCTCGACAACGTTCGCGGGCGGCACGGCTCGGCCGAGATCGCCGTCACGGGCCGGGCCGACCTGGTCCACAAGAACGGCCCGTACGACATCAAGGGTGTGGCCGAGAACGTCACGCTTGACGAGGCCGTCCACATGGCGATCCCCCTGGCGCATCGCCACGCCTGGGACGACTTCAGCCCGGCCGGGAAAATGGGCGCCACCTTCCGCACCTGGAAGGTCCATCGAGGCGGCGACCCCAACATAGACTTGACGCTTTCGATGGCCGGGCGGGCGTCAATGCAGTACGCGGGCTTCCCGTACCGGCTGGAGGAGTTGACCGGGCAGGTTTGCGTTGATGACGACAAGGTCGCCATAAACAACGTCAAGGGCCGGCGCGGGCCCATGCGGTGCACCGTGGACGGCACGTTCTCGGGGCCCGGCTCCCGCGGCGGGCAGACCAATATCACCATCGAGGCCACCGACGCGCCTCTCGACGCCAACCTCGTCGCCGCTCTGCCTCACTGGACCCGCGACAACGTGGCCCGGTTGCACGTGGGCGGCATGGCCGAAAGTGTGTCCGCCTGGGTCCGCCAGCAGAAGGACCAGCCGCTGGACTTCCGTGTGGTCGCCCGCGTGAGGGGCGCGTCGATCCGGCCCGAAGGCACGAACTGCTCGCTCGAAGACGCCGACGGCCTGCTTACCATCCGCCCCAATCGAATGATCATCGAGCAGTTGACCGCCCGCCACGGCGGCCTGCATGTCCAGGCAAGCGGGCAGGTCCTGCTGGATGCCAACCAGGTCGGCGTGGACCTGCTTGTCAAGGCCCCCGCGGCGCGGCTGGACGACGAGTTCCGCCGGATGCTGCCGGATGGCCTTCAGAAGACCTGGGCCAAACTGGCCCCCAGCGGCCAGGCCGGCCTGGAACTCTCGATCCGGCACTCGATGCCCGACCAGCCCCGGCCCTACGATTACCGGCTGGTTATCGACGCCAACTCCATGGGCCTGCGGTATGCCGATTTCCCGTACGCCCTTACCGACATTCACGGCCAGGCCGTCGCGACGCCCGACGAAATCCGCCTGACCGGCATCACCGGACGCCACTCAAACGCCAGGTTCTCCGCCGACGGGAAGATGACCTTCACGCCCAAGTCCGACCTGGCCGAACTGACCGTCCGCGGCTCGGACGTGCCGATCGACAAGGAACTGCTGGACGCCGTCCCGGATTCGCTGGCGCTGCTGGCCAAGCGATTCCAGCCGGGCGGCACGTGCCAGTTGGACCTCAAGCGGCTGCGGATCGTTCACGTTACCGGCGAGCCGAACGCCCCCCTCGGGGGCCTAAGGCCGGCCTCGGCCTCGGGCCCCGCGGCGTTGGCGCCCGCTTCGGCCCCTGCGGGCCCGGAGGCAAGCTGGATGGTCGATGGGCGGGTGAGCGTCGACGGCGCGACTGTGGACATCGGTCTGGGCCCAAAGACGCTCACGGGCTGCCTCAGCGGTTCGGCCGCCCAGGCCGGGCAGGACCTGTCGGTCGACGCCGCCGTCGAGCTTGACAGCGTCCGCGTCGGAAAGCAGGAACTCACGAAGCTCTCGGGCCGGCTTTCCAAGAAGGCCGGCGGGCACATGATGAGGCTGACCGACCTTACGGCCAAGGCCCACGGGGGGCAGATCGCGGGGTTCGGGGAGATCCGGCTGGTCGATCCGCTGGAGATCGGCCTGAGCATTTCCGTTCGCGAGTTGCAGCTTGAGGACATGGTCTCCTCCGGCGCCGCCGGCGCGGCAAAGGAGAACAAGGTCAAGGGCCTCCTGACGGGCAATCTCCAGTTGACGTCCATCGAGGGCCCCAAGCCGCGCCGCCAGGCATCCGGCGTGCTGAAGATATCCCAAGGCGAACTGGTCAAGCTGCCGGTGATGCTTGGCCTGCTCAACGTGATGTACCTGAACCTGCCGGGGGACACGGCCTTCACCGACGGCGAGCTCACCTACCACATGCGAAACGACGACCTGATCTTCGACGAGATCTACTTCCGCGGCCCTGCGCTGTCGATCGTCGGCTCCGGGCGGATGGACATGAAGACCGAGACGCTGGACCTGAAGTTCCTCTCGGGCCCGCCGCAGAAGCTGCCGCGGCTGGGGGGCCTCAGCGAACTGCTCGAAGGCATCGCCAGGGAGGTCGCGGAGATACAAGTCGACGGCACGCTGGCAAAGCCCCGCATGAGGACAGTGCCGCTGGGCAGCCTCGACCGCCTGGTCAGGGATATGCTCAACCCTGGCAGGCAGAAGTGACGGGTGGTATCATGGCGGCCCGCGGGCGCAAGCGGAACAGGAGATTTCATCGCATAGGACGCATGGGTCCTATAGGACCTATGAGACCTATGGGGCGCAGAGAAGAAGCAGGTTCTTAGCGGTCCAGGGCAACAAGGAGAACCATCACACATGGCGAGCGTCAGAGTTGGGATCATCGGCGGCAGCGGGCTGGGCGACGCCCTGGCAAAGACGCAGGGCGAGACGGTAACGCTGGACACGCCCTTCGGAAAGCCCTCCAGCCCGATAGTGCTTGCCAACTGGCAAGGCACGGACATCGCCATACTCCAGCGGCACGGAATCGGGCACGTCTACAACCCCTCGACGGTCAACTACCGCGCGAACATCTACGCGCTCAAGGGCCTCGGCTGCACGCACGTGATCGCCTCGGGCGCCGTCGGATCGCTTCGCGAGGAGATCCGCCCCAAGGACCTGGTCATCTGCGACCAGGTGATCGACAAGACCCACCGCGGGGCGGGGACGTTCTTCGACGAAGGCCTCGTCGCGCACGTGGAGATGGCCAGGCCGTTCTGCCCCGTGCTGCGCGAGCACCTGATAAACTGCGCCGACGCCGTCGCCACCCGCGTTCACCCGGCCGGGATGTACGTCTGCATGGAAGGCCCGGCCTTTTCCACCAGGGCCGAGAGCGAGATGCACCGGAGTTGGGGCGGCGACGTGATCGGCATGACGTGCATGCCGGAGGCCAAGCTTGCCCGCGAGGCCGAACTCGCCTACGCGCTGGTCTGCCTTCCGAGCGACTACGACTGCTGGCGCCCCGCGCCGGAGGCCCTCGACCGCCACGAGCTGCTCAAGGAGATAATCGGCAACCTGACCGAGGCCACGAACAACGCCGTCGAGTTGATAAAGGCGGCCCTGTCGCGATTCGAGGAGATCGCCGGGACGCCCTCGCCCGCCCACACGGCCCTTGAGATGGCCATCTGGACCAACCGCCAACACATCGATTCCGCCGCCGCCAGGAAGAAATACGGCGTGCTGATCGAAAAGTACGTCTGAGCCGCGAAGATTCCTTGCACAGTTCTGGCCGATTGTGATATAATCGTGGGTTCTCTGCACCCTGGAGGGTTCGTGGAGGGTTCGATGCTGCCTGCTCAATCCCCTGAATAAGGACAGCGGCAGCCTCGGACACCCCGCCGGGACCGTCGCAGCCAGGGCGCCGGCCGGACTAGGACTGGACTTGAGAGATTATGAAACGGCTTAGCAAGATACGGAACATCGGAATATCGGCCCACATAGACTCGGGCAAGACGACGCTCAGCGAGCGGATCCTGTTCTACGCCGGGCGGATTCACCGCATGGACGAGGTCCGCGGCGGCACCGGCGGGGCGACGATGGACTACATGGAACTGGAGCGCGAGCGCGGCATAACCATCACGAGCGCCGCCACTCAGGTCGAGTGGAACGACTGCGTGATCAACCTCATCGACACCCCCGGGCACGTCGATTTCACCGTCGAGGTCGAGCGGTCGTTGCGAGTCCTCGACGGGGCGATAATGGTCCTTTGCGCCGTTGGCGGCGTGCAGAGCCAGTCGGTCACCGTCGACCGCCAGATGAAGCGCTACCGCGTGCCGCGAATCGCCTTCATCAACAAGATGGACCGCACCGGGGCCGACCCGCAGCGGGTCCGGCGCGACATGATCGAGAAGCTCGCGCTGAACGTCGTGCCGATCCAACTCAACATGGGCGCCGGCGAGGACTTCACCGGCGTCATCGACCTGGTGACGATGCGGACGGTCGCCTTCGAGGGCGACAGCGGCGAGAAGGTCGTCCGCGGCGAGGTCCCGCCCGAGTACGCCGGGCCCGCGATGAAGGCCCGCGCCGAGATGCTCGAGGCCATCAGCATGTACAACGACGACCTGATGGCGCTGCTGATGGAGGACAAGCCCATCGGCGAGGACATGATCCACGAGACGATCGCCCTGGCGACGATCAACCGCGACATCGTGCCGCTGATGATGGGCACGGCCTTCAAGAACAAGGGCGTCCAGCCGCTGATGGACGCGGTGTGCGACTACCTCCCCAGCCCGCTGGACCGCACGGCCTTCGCCCGCGATCACGACAACGACGGCGCCGAGACGCCGCTCAACTGCGACCCGGAGGCCCCGACGGTGGCGATGATCTTCAAGATCGTCGACGAGACGTTCGGGCAGCTAAGCTACACGCGGGTCTACCAGGGCCGGATCGCCAAGGGCGGCGCCTACCGCAACGCGCGGACGAACAAGGCGCTCCGCGTCGGGCGGATCGTGCGGATGCACGCCGACGACCGCCAGGACGTCGACGAGGCCCGCCCGGGCGACATCGTGGCGATGGTCGGCGTCGAGTGCGCCAGCGGCGACACGCTCTGCGGCGAGGGAGTGAACTACTCGCTCGAGAGCATTTTCGTGGCCGACCCGGTCATCAGCCTCTCGCTCACCCCCGCCAGCAGCGCCGACCAGGACCGCATGGCCAAGGCCCTCAACCGGTTCATGAAGGAAGACCCGACCTTCCGCGTCTCCAGCGACCCGGAGACCGGCGAGACCCTCATCGCGGGCATGGGCGAACTGCACCTGGACGTCTACGTCGAGCGGATGCGCCGCGAGTACAAGGCCGCCATCACCGTCGGGGCGCCAAACGTCAGCTACCGCGAGGCCCCGACAATCGAGGCCAGGTTCGACTACCGCCACAAGAAGCAGACCGGCGGCTCAGGCCAGTACGCACACGTCGTCGGCCGGGTCATGCCCCTGCCCGACGACGCGAACGCCCCCTACGAGTTCGAGGACAACGTCAAGGGCGGGCGGATTCCGCGCGAGTACATTCCGGCCGTGGGCAAGGGCTTCATCGAGGCCCTCAAGGAAGGGCCGCTGGCGGGCTACGAGATCGTCAAGTGCAAGATGTGCCTCGACGACGGGACCTACCACACGGTGGACTCCAGCGAAATGGCGTTCCGCATCGCGGCGATCGAGGCGTTCCGCCAGGCCTTCCGCGCCGCGAAACCGTGCCTGCTGGAGCCCGTCATGACCGTCGAGGTCGAGACGCCCAGCCAGTACCAGGGGGCCATCGTCGGCGACCTGAACAGCCGGCGCGGAATGATCCATGCCAGCGAGAACCGCCAGAACTACTGCGTCATTCGCGCCGAGGTGCCGCTGGCCAACATGTTCGGCTACGCCACGATCGTCCGAAGCCTCTCCAAGGGCATGGCCACGTTCACGATGGAAATGGCCCGATACAACAGGGTGCCGCAGAGAATCGCCGACGAGATCATCGAGTTCCGCCGCAAGCAGAAGGCGGCCTCCCGGAAATAACACGCCGCGCCCAAAAGAAGAATATCTCGCGCAGAGATCCCAGCGCGGCCGCTGGCCGCAACCAAAAGAAACGGATTACCGCAGAGGCGCAGAGACACAGAGGTCGAAAAGAAGCAAGTCATATCTTTCTTCCTCTGAGAGCGTTGCAATCTCTGCGCCTGCCTGCCTGCCTGCCGGTAGGCAGGTTGAAAAACCTTCGCCGCTTGCGAAGAGATTTACGGTTAGCAGTGCAGAGAAAGAGATAAGACCTGTTTCTTTTCAACCTCTGTGTCTCTGCGCCTCTGCGGTAATCCTCTTTGGGGCGGCCGGAGGCTGCGACGCGTCCTTGGCGGGGGTTTCACTTCACGCGGTACAGCGTCGCGCCGGGGTAGTAGAAGGCGAGTATCTGTTCGGCGGACCAGCCCTTCAGGGCCTTGCCCTGGGCGCCCCATTGGCACAATCCGACGCCGTGGCCGAAGCCCCGGCCGTCGGCGAACTCGATCGCGTCGCCGCAGTCAACCATGCGGCAGTTCATCGAGTTGAGGCGTTGCGCGGCGGCGGGCCCGTCCGACAGCAGCGCCAGGCGGATGTCCTCCGCGCGTAGGCGCACCGTCGGGCCGTCGCCGACGACGTCCACCCACACGGCGCGGCCCTGGGGCGTGGCGGTGACCACGTCGATGCGGTCGAGGCGTTTGATTCGACGGGCGGCATCGTACCTTGCGGCCAGGGCGCGGAGGATGTCGGACTTTCGTATTCTCACCGCCGGCCAGCGGTAACGCGGGCAGTCGGCGCAGTCGGTGCATGTCTGCCCGCCTTCCAGCGGCTCGATTCGCTGGGCGTTTCGGATCACGTAAGCACCGTTGACCTGCCCGCCGCAGGAGGCGGAATACTGGGCCAGGAATATCCGCTCCCGCCCTTTTGGCCCGTAGGCGAGCACCACGCCGCGGGTGTCGTTGACGGCCGACCAACTCCTGGCCGTTTCGGCCGATTGCCCGCCGTAGCACTGAGAGGCCTGGTTGTCGCCGAGGTCGTACTGGCTGGTGCGGCCCGTGGTGACGCAGTTGTAGATCGCGAAGGTGCGCGCCGCGACGGCGAGGGCCTCGTAAGTGGCCGGGGCCCATGTGGCGTAGAGTTCCTTGGGCAGCACGCCGGCGAGGTAGCCCTCCAATTCCACGTTGTTGATGGCCAGGAATGTGTCGTTAATGTCAGGCAGCAGGCGCAGGCTGCCGCGGTAGCACTTTCCGCCCAGGCGGACCATCGAATTGCCCGACGGCGCCAGCAGGGCCTCTCGCCCGGCCAGGCGGCGCGAGCCGATCTGCCAGACGCCGCCGCGGCAACTCACGGTGGCGGCGGGCATGGCCGCGGCGGACTGTGCCAGGAGTTTCCCGTCGACCGTCAGGCGGTACGCGCCGGTCGTGGAGATTTCCGCCTGGCTTGCCCCCGGCGAGGTCAGAAGGACGCGGACCGTCGAGATGTTTGTCGCCGGCGCGGGAACTGACGGTGCGGGGATTGCCGTCGAGGCCGGCTCGACCTCGATCTTCGTTTCGTCGCAGCGGCACAGCAGGGCGACCGCCACGGCGGCGGCGATAAGCAGGCAGGGCACTCTGAGCAGCCGCAGGCCGCTCCTGGGCGGCGGGGCGGGGCATGCAACTTGCGGCGTCGCGGCCGGGGCCGGGGCGGGGGTTTCCAACCGCGTCACGGGCCCTCCGGCGGGCCCGACGGCAGCGGCAACTGAGGGCGCGCCGGGCTTGTCCGCCTGCTCGCCGTCGGCGCGCGTACCGGCCGGGATGTTCATCCCGGCCGTTGGCTGGTTGTCTGCCCGGCACATAGGAGAATCCCTTCTCGCTGGGACATGCTTACTAAGACGCAACCACAGCACCCTGCTTCGCCAAGGGCTTCGCAGGGCTACGCAGGGCTGCGCCGGCCACTAATTCGCTTCGCGCAGGCTCAGGCCGTACTCCGCCAGGCGCTGCCGTACCTCGTTAAGGCTGGTCTGTCCGAAGTTCTTGCAGCCCAGCAGATCGGCGTCGGTCTTGGCGATCAGTTCGCCGAGGGTGGTGATCTGGAGGCTTTCCAGTGCCCGGCGTGCGCGGATGGAGAACTCTATGTGATCCAGCGCCGTGGCCAGGACGCCGTCGTTTGACACGCTGGCCGGGTGGGGCTCGGCAAGGTCGGCCAGGTCGCTGCCCTCTTCGAGGGCCTGGCCAAGCCTCAGGCCCTTGGCCGTCAGCATGTCCTTGATCTCCTTGAGGCTCGTCTCGCCGAAGTTCTTGTACGCCAGCAGGTCCTGCTCGGTGGTCTTTACCAGGTCGCCGAGGTTGCGAATGTTCATCTTCTTGAGGCAGTTCCTCGCCCGAACCGACAGCTCGAAGTCGGTCACGGGTATGTCCAGCACGGCGTTGCGCTTGGCCAGGCGCCGGGCCTGGTCCTCGTCATAGTACATCGTCTTGGAGGCCTCGGCGTCCTTGAGGAAAAGCCTGGCCCGCGGGTGCGAGGGGTTTGTCAAAAGGATCCGCCGCAGGCACTGGCTGGCCTTGTCGTACTCGCCGGCGTCCTCGTGGAGGACCGCCATGTTCAGCAGCGCGTTGGCGTGCACCGGCGGATGGGCCACGCACTGGCGATAGAGCTCCATCGCCTCGGCCTCGTTGCCGTGCAGGTCGTAGTGGTACGCCAGGCGGAACGTGGCCGTGACGTGCGTGGGGTCCTTCTCGTGGGCCTTGACGTACGATTCAGCCGCCTTGTCGCTGAAACCGCGAAGCTCGGCGATCAGTCCGCCCAGGTAGAGCATGTCGGCGGAGTTGGCCGGGACGCCCTTGATCTTGCCAAGGGCCTTCTCCGCCTCGTCGAGTTTGCCGCCAAGGGCCAGCGCCTCGACGATCCTAAGATCGCACGCCGGGCCTTCCATGCCGCGGTCCCTGGCACGCTCGAACTCGGCGACGGCCTTGTCGTACTGCCGCAGTTGCAGCAGCGAAAGGGCCTGGAAGTAGTGCCTGTCCTTGTTGTCGGTGGCCTGGGCCAGGGCATCCAGGGCGTCGGCGAACCGGCAGGCCATGTAGCGGCCAATGCCGATCTTGAGCGCCGAGCCGCCCTTAGGCTCGGGGTTGGCGCCTTCCATCTCCCCAAGGGCCGCCCTGCACTTTCCGGCCGCGTCGCTCGTGGCGGACAACTCGCGCAGGATCTGGTTGTAATCTTCCAGCGTCCACGTCTCCTTGGCACAGATGGCCGTGACGCCATCCAGCGAGGACTGTTCCATCTTCCGGTTCTCCTGGGATGTCGGATAAAAGGATTAACGTTCGTTGCGCCCGCCGGACATTTGGCCTGGACGGGCGAATCGAGTATTATACCCCTTTGTCCGGCAAGTGCAAGACGACTTGCAACGGTATGGAAGAGGCATGATTCAAACCGACAAGGACAGGCCGATACATATAATCGTCAACCCTCACAGCGGCGGGGGAGGCCAGGGGGTGGTGTTGGCCGAGGTGTCGGCCGCTCTGCGCGAGGCGGGCTTCGACGTGGTGGAGTACACCACGGCCGCTCCGGAAGACGCCACGGCCTACGCCCGGCGGATTGTCGGCAAGGCCGGCCTGGCGATGGTCTGGGGCGGCGACGGGACGGTCAACGAGGTTGTCAACGGCCTGGCTGGCACTGACGTTCCGATCCTCACCTGCCCTGCCGGGACGGAAAACCTGCTCGCCAAGGAACTAAGGATATCGCTGAACTCGGCCGACATCCTCAGGGCCGTCCGCCACGGGCACATATCCGATTGCGACGTAGGGCTGGTCAACGGGCGGAACTTCATGTCCATTATCGGCGTGGGTTTCGACGGCGAGGTCGTCCGGAGGCTGGCAAGCGTCCGAACAGGGCACATCAGCCACCTGAGCTACTTCTGGCCGATCTGGCGCACGTTCTGGGAGCACGACTTTCCCCAAATGCGGATAACCGCCGACGGCGAGGAGATTTTCGACGATTACGGCCTGGCTTTCGTCGGGAACATCTCGCGGTATTCCGTGGGGCTGCGGATCTGCCGCGACGCCCTCTACGACGACGGCCTGCTGGACCTGGTTGTCTTCCACTGCCACCAGCGGGGCTCGCTCATGCTCCACGCCGCATGGACGCTGCTGCGAATGCACCCGCTCAAGGGCGACGTGATCTACCGCCGGCTCAGGAAGGTCCGCTTCGAGACCGCCAAGCCCGTGCCGACTCAGATAGACGGCGATGTCGGGCCAGTCACGCCCATCGAGGTGTCCATCGCCCCCCAACGAATCAAACTGCTCATCCCCCCGCCCAAAGACGCCCCAAGCGTCTGGCCTTGGAAAGGAGGAGACTTCACGTGACCCAGCCGAACGTCTGCCATATCGCAAACCTGACCATCGGATCCGGCGAACTCGCCGTAATCGCCGGGCCGTGCGTGGCTGAAAGCCTCGACCTGTGCATGAAGGTGGCCGAACACCTGGCCGGCGTGTGCGGCTCGCTCGGCATCCACTATATATTCAAGGCCAGTTACGACAAGGCCAACCGCTCCAGCAACAAGAGCTACCGCGGCCCCGGCCTCAATGCCGGGCTGAAATGGCTCGAGGCCGTGAAGGAAAAACTCGGCCTGCCCGTGCTCTCGGACGTGCATGAGGTCGCCCAGGTCGGCCCGGCCGCCCAGGTCCTCGACTGCATCCAGATCCCCGCCTTCCTCTGCCGCCAGACCGACCTGCTCATCGAGGCCGGCCGCGCGGGCAAGCCGGTCAATATAAAAAAGGGCCAGTTCATGGCCCCGTGGGACATGAAGGCCGCCGTCGACAAGGTGAGGTCCGCCGGAAACGACGAGGTGATCCTGACCGACCGCGGCACGAGCTTTGGCTACAACAGGCTGATAACCGACTTCCGCGCGATCCCCATCATGCAGAAGTACGCCCCGGTGGTTTTCGACGCGACGCACTCGATCCAGGAGCCGGCCGGGCTGGGCGACGCCTCCGGCGGGCAGGTCGAGTTCGTGGGGACTCTGGCGGGCGCCGCGATGGCGGCCGGGGCCGATGCGCTGTTCGTCGAGACCCACCCCGACCCCGCCAAAGCCAAGTCCGACGCCGCCTGCATGGTCCCGCTGGCGGATATGCAGGCCCTGCTCAAGCGATGCCTGGCGATCTTCCGCGCGGCAAGGGAGTGATAAACTCAAACCGGCCGATTCTGTAAGCCCCGAATGGGGCTCACTGTTTCAGGTTGCGAGTGGGGTTGTCCCGGCTGGTGTCGCCGGGTCGGAGGCGGACGGTGATGATCATCGCCTCGTTTCGCGGCCCGGGCGCGCCGGCAGGTTGGGAAGCCGCGCCTGTGGCGGTCTGGCGTTGGCGGGCCTGGAACTGCGAGGGGTTGGGCAGGCGTTGGATCTCGGCCGCGCGGTACGGCTCGCCCGGAGAACCAGTCGTCGCCTTGGGGTCGGGGGAATTGGCCGATTGGGTCTCGGCGGCCTTCGGCAGCACCGCGGCCGGGCGGGGCAAGCCCTCTATGCAAATCCCGTTCGACGACTCAGCGAGGTCCTCTCTCTGGCGGAGGCCGTCCAGCCTCCTGGTGACGGCGTCGATGTGGTCCGGCGGCGCCATGACGAGGAACCGCAACTCGTCGCTTTCGCCGGGGATCGTGGAGAATCCCGTCAAATCATCGGGGCCGACCTTTGACCGCGTTATCGTCGGTTTGGGCGCGGGCTCTCGGGCCCCGGCCCGGTCGGTGGAGTCATACTGCCAACGGTCGGCGGAAAACCTGGTTATGCCCGCTTCGGCCAGGACCGCGGTTACTTCCTTGGCGGCGGCGCCGAGGTCCGTCACGGCCAGGTTCAGCGTGCGGGCCCTGCCGTCGAAACCCGCCAGGCGCCGGACTTCGCCATTGGGGGAAGCCGCTCCAGCGGCGCCCGCCGGCGCGGCCTCTCCGGCGCCGGCGCGCGTGCCCTGGGGCCCGGACGGCCCGGAGCGGTTCATTAGGCCCTGAACGGCGACTCCCGCGACGACCGCCACGAGCATCACTGCCGCGGCCGCCGATGCCAGGCGGATTACCCCCTGCAACATTCGCTGGCGGACGACGCGGCGCATGAGCCCGCGCCGCCGCGCCTCGGCCAGCACCCTGGCGACGAAGTCCGGGGCCGGGCTGACCGGCTTAATCGCCCGCAGCATCGACCGTACGCGCCTCAGGTCGTGCAGGCCCCTGGCGACGTCGGGGCTCTCGGCGGCGGCGCGGTCCACCCGCCTGGCCGCCTCGGGCGTCAACTGCCCGTCCAGGTATGCCGAAAACTCCACCGAAATGTCGCCTTGCCCTTGCATCACGTCGCCTCACCCCCGGCCGGACGCGCCGCTGTGCCCTCTGTCTCTATCGACATTCTACCGTGCCGGTTGCCGCAGTTTCCACACGCTCGCCCGAAGGACCGGCACTTCCACATCATGTTAGACGGACGTGCGACCCTCAAGTTCCCCCCGTTTGCCGATGGGCGCCGACAACGGACAAATCCGGCAGGCGCCGCGCGAAGCGGGTAACGAGCATCCGACATCGCGCGGGAGCGCCCAGCCGGGTGAAACCGGTTCGCCGCGCGCACAAAAAGAGCGTTCCTTTCAGCATCGCTCCCAACCGCGCTGGCGAACCACCGGAAACCTACGATACGAACGCGGGAAAAACTTCACTTCTTCGGGACGAGCCAGATATTCCGGACGAAGACCGGGTTCTTGTGGGCTTGCAGCCACAGCGGGCCGCCCTCGGGGCTTTCCTTCTTGCCGACGCCGGTGGGGCCCTTGAGATGAAGGCCGTCCTGCACCACCACGCCGTTGTGACGAACCGTCAACGACATGTCCTTGACCTTCTTGCCGTCCTCCCACTTGGCCGCCTCAAACTCGATGTCGAACGTCTGCCACGTCAGGGGCGGGTAGCACATGTTCACCAGCGGAGCGACCTTCATGTACATCGCGCCGCACTCGCCGGTCTTGCCCTCCAGGCCGAACGAGTCCAGCAACTGTATCTCGTACCGCCGCTGGAGGTAAACCCCGCTGTTGCCGCGGTCCTGCCCGCGAGTCTCAGGCTTGAATGGCAGCAGGAACTCCAGGTGCAGCGTGCAGTCCGGAAGGTCCGCCTTGGTCTCGGCGTCAATCTCGAGCAGCCCCCGCTTGTCGACGCGGGCGTTGATCCACGCGTCCGTGTTCGTGCCGTCAAACAGCACGGTGCCGCCGGAGGGGCACTTGGCGCCGAGCGTCGGGCTCTTCCGGACGATCCGCCGGGCGGCGATCTTCTCGCCCGTGTCGGTCCGCCCCGTGAGCTTGCCGGCCTCGATCACCGCCTCGTACTTGTCGGCGGCGCCCTCGAAGACCGTCTTGCCGTCCTTCGTGGCGCCCTGGATGGACACCTTCTTCTTGTCGCGGGTGTACCCGTCGCCGGGCAGCCCGCCCTGGTAGATCACGGCCGTGAACTGCCCCTTGCCCATCGCGACGACCTGGACGCCGATCTTGTCGCTGCCGGCAGTGCCGACGTACTCGCCCTGCACGGCGTAGTCCGGGCCCGCCTCGTTGGGGTCGAGGTAGCACGGCCCGGGCACTACCGGCGGCCTGGGGGGCCGGGGGGTCTTCTTGGCTGGGGAGTCTTTCTTGGCATCCTTGGCATCGGCGGCCGGGGCGGCGGAGGCCAGGCACGCGAGCAGTCCCGCGGCGGCTACGATTGACCAGATCGTTCTGGCTGACATATAGCTCTCCTTCATGCAAATCATATCCAAAGCCCAACAGGGGCCACTGCCCACGATATTCTGAAACCCGCCTGACGCCACCAAGGTGGCGAGGGAATGCTCAATGCTCAATGCTAAATGCCAAATGCTAAATGCTAAATGCTAAATGCCAAATGCCAAATGCCAAATGCCAAATGCTAAATGTCCAATGCGGGATGCTGATTAGCCTGTGCGAAACGCGGAATCCCTCAAGTTGGACATTTGGTATTCGGCATTCGGCATTTAGCATTTGGCGTTCGGCATTTGGCATTCGGCATTCGGCATTCGGCATTTTGCATTCGGCATTCGGGATTCGGTATTCGGCATTTGGCATTCGGGATTCGGTATTCGGCATTTGGCATTCGGCATTTAGCATTTGGCATTTGGCATTCGGCATTCGGGATTCGGCATTCGGCATTCGGCATTCGGCATTCGGCATTTGGCATTTGGCATTTAGCATTCTAGCATTGGACATTCCGCCGGCCATTGCCGGCGGTTCCCCCTTCCTCCCGCCCGGCGTGTCTGATAAACTCCGATGCCTATGTTTGAATCGCTGACTGACAAGTTCAACGACGTGTTCCGCAAGATGTCCGGGCGGGGGCGGATCACCGAGCAGAACGTCCGCGACGCGATGCAAGACGTCCGCAAGGCCCTGCTGGAGGCGGACGTCCACTACAAGGTCGTGCTGAAGTTCTGCGAGGACATCGTGCAAAAGGCCCTGGGGCAGGAGGTCATAAAGAGCCTTCACCCCGGGCAGATGATGGTCAAGATCGTCCACGACGAGTTGGTGGCCCTGATGGGGCCCGTCGACACGCGGATCTACTACGTGAGCCCGCCGCCGACGATCATCATGATGGCGGGCCTTCAGGGCTCCGGCAAGACGACAACCTGCGGCAAGCTCGGCAAGCGGATCCTCGCGGCCGGACGCAGGCCGATGCTCGTCGCCTGCGACCTGCAAAGGCCCGCGGCGGTCGAGCAACTCACCATCGTCGGCGAGCAGGCCGGCGTGCCGGTCTTCCGCATGGAAGGCGAGAAGAACCCCGTCCGCGTCGCCCGCCAGGCCGTGACGTGGGCACAGCAGAACGACCGCGACGTGGTAATCGTCGACACCGCCGGGCGGCTTCACATCGACGAAGAGATGATGAAGCAGGCCGAGGATATCGCCAAGGCCGTCTCCCCGCACCAGATCTACCTCGTCTGCGACGCCATGACAGGCCAGGACGCCGTCAACTCCGCCCACGAGTTCAACGCGCGGCTGGAGCTCGACGGCGTGATCCTGACGAAGTTCGACTCCGACGCCCGCGGCGGCGCCGCGCTGAGCGTCAAGTCGGTCACGGGCAAGCCGGTCAAGTTCATCGGCGTCGGCGAGAAGCTCGACGACCTCGAGGAGTTCCACGCAGATCGCATGGCTGGGCGAATCCTGGGCATGGGCGACGTGGTCTCGCTGGTCGAGAAGGCCCAGCAGCAGTTCGACGCCGAAGCGGCCGCCAAGATGCAGGAGAAGATGGCCAAGGGCCGCTTCACGCTCGACGACTTCCTCGCCCAGATGCGCCAGATGAAGAAGATGGGCCCGCTGAAGGAAATCCTCAAGATGCTGGGAATGGGCGGCGCCGAGATGTCCGGCATGGTCCAGGGCGACGAGCTCAAGAACATGGAGGCGATCATCCTGTCCATGACGCCCAAGGAGCGCGAGAACCCCGACGTGATCGAGGCGTCCAGGCGCCGGCGGATCGCACGCGGCAGCGGCACCGAGCCGCAGGACGTCTCCGGGCTCGTCAAGCAGTTCACCATGGCCGCCGGAATGATGAAGCAGATGTCCAGCATGGGCATGCGCGACCGGATGAAGTTCGCACAGCAGGTCGGCCAGGCCGGAATGATGGGCATGACCCCCAAGTTCAAGGTCAAGCAGCGATCCAAACGCCTGACCAAAAAAGACCGCGAGAAGAAAAAGAAGAAACGCCGCTGACGATTGACCGCGGTGCCGCAGAGGCGCAGAGAGTAAGAATAAGAAAAGCGTCTCGATGGGGCGAAGCCTTTGGAGTGCGGCGTCAGACCCGACGAAGTCGGGGCGCCGTCGCCGCTTTGGGCTCGATTGTGGCTGAACTGACCGATTGCAGAGCAGAGCCGCCCGGCATAAGCTGATGCCGCCATGACCAGCGAAAGTC
>Ga0315279_10002850_pt1 | contig 25102 bp, 23 predicted proteins | sample YL17G06_20_MG_FD_203694 | JGI IMG/M metagenome (GOLD analysis project Ga0315279, IMG submission 203694) | Sediment microbial communities from Yellowstone Lake, YNP, Wyoming, USA - YL17G06_20 | ecosystem: Environmental > Aquatic > Freshwater > Lake > Sediment | place: USA: Wyoming | collected...
GAGGTTTCACTGCTCGGATGCTCTCGTTTTTTCCGCTTCCAGAATAGCCGCTTATGACTCCGGATATTGGGTAGCGTGTTTGTCCGCTGCACAACATGATTAGGTTAGCGAGAACGGTGTTGTCTTCGCCTATCAATCTCCGTTTGCCATAGCTGAGAGCATAGTCGAGAAGCTTGTCGCTATTCAGCAAGTTTTCAGCTCGCTCGGTCTCTTCGTTGCTTAGCGTTTTGGCAATGTTTGCTGGCGCTATTGGACATTCGTCTCTCAGGCAGTTTTTCTTGAGGAGCGGGTCTGTGCAGCCGTAGACGTAGCCTCCGTTCATAGCGCTTTTCACTAGGCTTTGAAGCTCGTCTTCTCCTAGGGGCGGGTCGTTGAGCTTGTTGAGTTTACGCATGGTCTCGAAAACGCGGTCTGCCCGGATCTGGCGGAAGTTGGCCAAGAAGGAGGCTAATCGTATGGCATGCTCGTTTCTTTCGCCTTCTTTTGCTCCTCTGTACAGGGCTTCTATGCACGGGGGCGTTTTGCCTGTAAACCGTTTGCCAACCAGATCCGCTCGCTCGAACCATGCTTCTGCTTTCCGTTCTTCCAGTTTGAATCCAGCTTTGAACATGGCTTCATAGAGTGAGCCTTCAAGGTCCTGGATTATGCTGGGAGCGTTATCGTTGAGCCGTTTGTAGCCTTGGCTGGGAGCCATTATGCAAAGCTTTCCTTCTCCAAGAATTTCTAGGCCGCATTCGCAGTGGTAAGCGCTGAGGGTCTTGGGTTTGTTGTGGCAATAGTATATCCAGTGTTGTCCGCCCGAAGGTGTTTGCTCGATCTGGGTGCAAAGCATTTTCTTCAGAATGTGCTGGCCTTTTTCTTGGGCTTCTTTGCTCACGTTCTTTACATCAACGTCTACGGTTCCTATGTATAAGCCGCTGTCGAGTTTTGTGCCGCAGACTATAGCGAAACCGCCAGTTTCCTGCCAAGGTAGAGCCTCAAACTCTTCGACGGTTTGAGGTCTGGTTTGCCAGGGTGCCCATTCGACAAGAGGCTTCTTCTGTTTAACCGTCACAACGGGTATCTTGTGATCAAAGTAGGATTTTGCAGTGTTTTCTAGGCTTTCTGACACAGGCTCTTCACCTCACAGCGTCTGCATCTGTTGAAACAACAAGGCTTTCCAATTCCCAAGCAGCCAGGCAACGTCGAGTCATCAGTTTTGTACTGTGTCATTGTCATCGTTTCTTGCGGCCTACCGTTGAACCGTTTTTGAAGAGCCAGTAGAAGTGGTCGTCTTTCGACAGTTTTCCGTCATGTTGGGCTAAGTCTTTGATCAGTGATTTGAAATCTGGACTGTCAACGTCTTCGCTGCGTTCGTAGGATCCTTTGGTCCCTTCAGTGACGGTCCATTGAATATTGGCTGGTTTCCAGTTGCCTTCTTCGATAACTCCTTTGTTTTCTGAAATCAGCCGCTTGGCCTCTGCTATACCGTCTTCACACGCGTTGAGAAACTCAAGAAGGGCAGCAGTCACAGCGTCTTCTTCACTCATTTGGTCTTGTCTCCCGTTTGGGCCAGAAGATCCAGCCTTTCGACGTTCGTTGCCCGTTGATTTGTCCATCAAGCATCAGCTCCAAACAGTGTTTTAGGGCTGTGTTCCAGTTGCCAATCCTGCAGGCGACGCGTATCTTTGCCACGTCCAAGGGCTCCTTTGCGTTCTTGAGGAACTCCATGATTCTTGGGTTGTAGGTTTCTTTCATTTTGAACACTTCATGTAGAAACCGTTTAAGAACTGCTTTAACTGTAGGAGCTTTAGAGGAACTTCGAATGATGGAAAAGTCAAGGGAAAAGCTCATTCTCAACAGCCTAAGAGAGGGTAGAAAGCATTGGAGTGAACTCGAGCGCGAACTGGTTAGCTCGGGGAAAATGTCTGTGTCAACCCTGTCGGCCCGTCTCAAGGATTTGGAACGGGAAAAACTGATTAGGCGGATCATAGACGACTTGAAAAGACCTGTTGGCGTCTCGTACGTTCTGACTGACTCGTGTTCTCTTGTTGAAGAGAGGGTGGAAAGGACTGTCGAAGAGCTCAGACGAGAACTTCGATTTTTCCGAGAGCCAACAGCCAAAGAAGTCGCCACCAGAGTCGGAGAAACTCCCGAAAATACACGTTCGGCACTCTACAAACTCGCACCCAAAGTCGGATGGAGAGAACAAACAGAGGAAGAAGCATGGAAAGAAGCTGCTGAAGCCATAAACTTGGCTGGTTGGCTCGTATGGCTCAATAAGGGTGAACAAAACCAAGAACTAGACAGGATCGCAAAGAAAAACATTCAGAATACATCAGATCAAGTTCTCAAAAGAGCAAAGAAAATCGCCGAGAACCTTTCAGAGCTTGCCCCTGAGGCTACGCCCGCCATTGAGAAGACCGATTTCTTTTGCGCGGCAGGTCTTGGGTCTTGGCCTGAGGAAACAACAAGAGTATGGAGAAACATTTTCCAAAAAGCAGCTCCAGGCCCGGGAACTCGAGGCATTGTCGGGTTCGGTCGTGTGCCACGCTAGTCTGAAGGCTCACATCTACTAGGAACGGGCGCGGCGATCATGTCATTGACGTTAATTCTCACCTGATGCTCTTAGCGCGCTATACCTGCGAGCTCAATAGCTTTTCCGGTCACTTAAGAAGGCATACAACAAGCGTGCGCGAACCGCCACCTTCAAGGAGCCTTGGCGAACAGAGCCAATAGAGAATCCTCATCAAGATCATTTTCGAGTCGTTTGCGGTAGAATTCGATGATTTCATCAATAGACACTTCTCTGACAGTCACCCCGTCGATCTTTGAGATGACCCTGGCTTTTCCTCTAGTGATTATCCAGACTTGTTTCTGATCGTGAGCGACGCTTATGATCGTGTTTCCGCATTCAATTTTCCCACTTTTCAATTGGGAACAGAAATTCTCTATTTGAGCTTTCTTGGTCTTCTCAAAGTTGCTTTCTAAAGTCGTATCATAGATGACGGCCAATGTACCGAATTTGAAGAATCCGTCGGCGCTGCCTTTTTGGTTTTCAAAAACGTAAAGATCGTTTATCCCAAGAAGCCTGATTAGCCAATGAGTATGAAACTCAAACTCTTTCCAGTCGAGCGTTTTCATCAATTCATAGAAGAATGGCGGGTACAGATTAGACCCACCTGACACTGGCCTTTCAAAATCGAGTTCCTCGATCTCTGATTCCTCAACGTACCATCCTTGCTTGTGGTTCCTGTATTTCTGAGGACAAGTGATATCTTTGTCAATCTTGATTCGAAAGTGAATCTTCTCTGCTTCAACTATGAAATCAGATGTGTGGCCAATCCATGCTTTTTCTGGCTTCAGCGTTCTGTCATTCAGTCTTACGAAAACTGTTTTTGTTTTCTCGACGATCTTGCTGCAATCCATCCCTTTCTTGAGCATCCCCAGAGTGTACGAGGATTGTGTGATTCGATCCCAGTGATTCTTAAAATGCGTCACCATGACATAGTACATTTGATTCCCTACTTCATACAGAAGCGGACTAATCTATATAATCTGCACGCATGTTGACTAGGCCTTGACGTAGCCTTTGCCTTTCTGCAGTTTCAATGCAAAACTGTGCTTGCCATTTCTAGTGTATTCTCTGAATTGAGTACTGCAATTATCACATGAGAACGCTTGGACATCGAATGCACCATATTTCCATTTCTTGCGAGGTTTTGCCAGTTCTTTCCCGCATTTTGGACATTTAGCCATGCTCTCATCATTTAGGATATTTATCGTTTTGGTTAAAAACATTAGCGCGCGCTTTGCTTGTCTGCTTCTACGTCTCTTGGGTGCCTCATCAGTTCTTGAACAATTCTCTTCTCTTCATCAGTCAAACCGTAAATCTCGAAGACGATTTCATCGATCTGAGTCTCCAGATCGTTGATCTCTTTTTCCAGAGTGTACTTCTCATCGGTTGGCTTATTAGCAAGTCTGGCGAGTTTTGCGTAATGTGCATCCAACATTCTTGAAAGTTCCACCAGCTTATCTTTGTGTGAGAGAACAAGAGGGATTGGATCCAAGTATTGAGTATGATATTTGTAATATCCTCCAGAAAACATTGGGCTTCTTTGCTTTATGAAGAATTCAGCGAGTTTAGAGTTGAGCAAAGCTGTAATGAAGAAAAGTTCGTTAATGTCATTTGATTTGAGAGTGATTGCATAGCAGTCATGATCAACATACAAATATTCGCCAGATTGCCCATAATCTACTGCAAAGTTGTTCTCTGCAGACAGATTAGGGGTAAGAATCTTTGGTCTTTCGAACCAACTCTTGTCTCTTGGTCTGACATACTCAAACCACTTCTTGCTACTATTTCTAAAGAGATACTCTCTAGATCTAAGTTTCTTACTGTGTAGTTCAAGATAATGCCATACATTGGGTGCTTTAGTCAGGTCAAATGGGATCTGTCCTTTTGAAGTCTTATCGTAAGGATAGACAACGAACAGGTCTCCAGAATCAATGAAGAATCTCCGGACCTTCTTTCCTTTTGGAACGGGCTTCACGTACTCTTTTTCCAACTTGAACTTCTCAACTTCACTTTTATCCAAGAAGAATACCGCATTATCCCCTGTTATGAAACCTTCATAAATCTGATCTCTGATATCCCTCAGATGCGACTCGCATGCTTTTTCCATCTTGTTGACTATCTCCAAAACTGCGCCTGTCTCAAATACCCAGGGATCAGAACCGAATTTTGTTTGAGGGATTCTGAAAACATCTGCGAATTTTCTGTCAGGATCCTGTAATGAAAAACCGTTGGTCGGTAGTTCTTTGATCCTGCAGTAGTTCATTTCCGACGTAGTTGTTGGAATTCCTTTTTTCAATATGATAATGCTGGGGTAGGTTGTTGCGTCTTGAAAGACTTTCAGGTCTCCAAAATCAATGAAAGATAGGATTTTGAAGTTTTTTGAGACATATTCCCGAAGTTTGCTTCCATACTTGGCTCGTGTCCAAATGCTGGGAGTTATGAAACCCATAATTCCATCTGGTTTCAGAAGCCTTAGGGCTCTTTCCATAAACAGTAGATACAGATCAACGCGACCCGTCGCAAAGGAGAACTGCGAAAAATAGTATTCTTTCAAGCCTTTACCTATTTGTTCAACTTGAACGTAAGGGGGATTGCCTACGATAACGTCAAACCCGCCTTCACTCAATATTTCAGGAAATTCGCTATTCCAATTGAAGGCTCGCACTTCTTCAGACAAAGACTGACCTATTAGCGAATTACCACATTTTATGTTTTCTCTTAGATCAGGAAGGCGATATTTTGTCTCAGCGGCTTTGAGCAGAAGATTCAGCTGCGCAATTTCAACTGCTTTGGGATCAAGATCTACACCGTAGATGTTATTCTTCAGAATCCGAATCTTCCGAGTAATACGTGCAGTTTCATTACTTACGTCCAGCTTTGTCTGAGAATAGTCCTTGTCTTCTTGCATCCAGTACTGATCCAAGAGATCAAAGGCTTTGATTAGGAACGAACCTGAACCACATGCCATGTCCAATACTCTTATCCTTTCGATGTCTTGCTTGACATCAGTAGCGAGTAGAGCACCAACTGTGTTCCTGACGATGTAGTCAACAATGAAGATGGGTGTGTAGTAGATACCCTGCTCTTTCCTATGTGCCACCTTGGTTTCGACTTTGACTCTCTTTTCAGTTTTCTTCAAAATGTGACTTAGGTATTGTTCGTATATGTTTCCCAACACATCCGCATCAATGGCTGAAAAATCATAATGAGTCAAGCCGTCCTTGCTCTCATACAGTCCGCTAATGACTTTAAATAGAACTTCATTATCAATTTCGAGTTCTTCACAGACATGAGGCACGAAAAGCTTGCTATTGTAGTTCTTGTCAAAAGAACGGAATACTATGTTGAGTTGTTTCATGAAATTGGCATTCTGCTTTTCCTGAGTTTCTCTCAGCTTGGGCATTAATGTAGGTGGTTCAATTTGGCGATCCTCAGTAGTCCGAATGAAGATCAGACGGTCAAGAATACGCTGAACGGATTCATCTAACTCTTCTTGAGACAGACTTTTTTGCTGGTTCTTTCTCAAAATATCCTTTGACAATAATTCACGATGATACATCAGCTCTTCGAGTAGTTGCTGGTCGACTTTTGTTCTCCGTAGTTTCTTTCCCCAAGCGACTGCTTCCTTGTCTAGCAAATTCTGTTGAAAAGCAGGCTTGGAAAGCCACCACAATTTTGGGAATTGCTTGACAAACTGATCGCAAGTCAATCGGATGAACTGACAATCGCTTATTGATTTTTCCTTCACCTCAGCATTGTAGATTGCCAAGGTTTCGAAATTGGTCAAAACTGCCCAAGTAGTTCCTTTGTGCCATGCGTAGTTTATGGCCTGATCCGCATCCTTTGCTTCATCCAATCCTTTGTTCAAGGCTTTGGCTTCTACGAAAAGTTTAGGAATTCCACTCAATCTGAACGCATAGTCAACTCTTCCTTTTGAAACACGATCTTCATTGCTGACTTCTGCTATGTTTTCAACATCCCAGCCTAGCGCCCTAAAAAGAGGAGTAATGAAGCCTTTTTTCGTGTTTTCTTCATTATAGCTCTTTACCCGACCGTTCGCTACCTCTTGGTTGAACTTGCGTACCAAGGACTCTACTTGTCTTTTTGCGTCATCAAAGGCAACGTCGAGCATTATGTAATCACCGAAAGCACGTGTTCTAGGAACAATAGGTTCTTCTTCTTAATAATGGGTTCAGTCTCCCAATCTAGAGACGAACTCTTCTGCTGTCCATGTTGACCTCCTATGCACTCACGCTTTTGCTAAGTCGACACAGTTTACGCCGAAATCTTGCATGAGTAGCTCGCACTTATCAGATTTTTTTCCATGAACCTTGCAGTAGTACTCTTGTCTTGACCAGCAAGGCGCTAGAGGCGACATCTCAACGAGATGAATGTAGTCACCGCATCTTGTTCTCAACATATGAACTTTTTCGTGATGAGTCATGATCAGGCAATCAGTCTCCAATCTCATGGACTACTAGTAAGTCGCCCTAGACGATCCTGCTTCGGCGATTGAGTAGTTATCTTGTTTCTTTATGGTGTAGATTACATCTGCCACATCCACGATTTCGGGATGGTGTGTTATTATGAGCATTTGCGGTATGATTCTTCCGCCTTCCCTGAAGAATGAGCTTAGAATGTTCACTAACTCTTTTCTTCTTTCTTCGTCCAGATGTGTTGTAGGCTCGTCCATTATGATGGTCTCAACTCTTCCTGATAGGACCTGCGCAATGGCTAGTCTAAGCGCGATGGCCAGAGCGACGCGTTCTCCGCCGCTTATCTGCTCAATCTGTTGTTCACCACTGGGACCTATTACGGCAATGTTGTAATTATCGTCGATCTTGATGTCCGAATAGGCGAGATTGAACCTCTCAAATAGATCTCGAGTAGATCTCTCGAGCAGAGGTCTTGCTCTGGCTCTGATCATCTTCTGGACGCCGTCTTTTCCATACGCGGTTCTAATCTTGTTCAAGAGCCCTATGAAATTGTCAACATGTCGCTTTTCCTGTTCTTTCTTCTTGAGAGCTTCAAGTTTCTTCTCATAATTCGCTATCTCACTATCAGCGGTCTTCTTGTTCTCCACTATCCCTGTGACTGTTTCTCTCAACCCATTCCTAGAATTAGTCTCAGTATCGAATTCATCCTGTTTTTTCGAATGCTGTTTTTCGTCATAGTTGAGCTTTGTTATTTCCTCAAGCGTTCCAGTGAGTTCTTGCTCTTTGTTTGACAGTGCTTCTCTTGTGGATGCTACGCTGTTCCTATATTCTGACTCCCGTTTTGCTATTGAAATGTTCTGATCATACTCTTGCTTTTTCTGCCGAAGCGCTTCCAGTTCTCTTGAAGGCTCTTTGGGTTCGTAACCAAGATTAGAAACAGAGTCTTTCAACGACTGCGAGACTTTTTCCAAGGCCTCTGTGATAGGTTCCATTTCAACCATGACTTTTTCTCTAGGCTGCAACTTTGTTAGTTCACGTTTTGCAGATTCAAACTTCATGTAGGGCTCTTCAAGCCCGCCTATCTGGGTGTCAAGCTCCATCAATTCACCGTCAAGTCTCTTGAGCACCTCAACATTCTTGTCGAGTTCTTCTGCTTCCAATCTCTGTTTGCTGAGCCTTTCTTTAGTTTCGTCGAGCTGACTGGCACATTCCCTGATCTGCTCAGGTTCTATCTTCTCCACTTTTTTCAGTTGTCCTTCAGTATGATCTTTTCTCTGAATGATGGTTGTAAGCTCGTTTCTCGTCGTTTCAAGTTCTCCTTCGATCTGCTCTTTCTCGGAGGAGAACTTGCGCCCTAACTGAACAATCTGCTCTGCTGTCAAGTCTGTTTCGCAAGTTGGACATGTTTTCGCACCCAATTCTGAAGGTCTAAGCTTGGAAAGATTGTCATCCAACTCCTTTACTCGATGTTCAGATATCCCAATGCTTTTCTGGCACTTGTCAAACTCCTTGTCAAGCTCGCTTCCAGCGGCCTCAAGTTCAGTCTTTTTCTTGCCCAGAAGTGTTTCGACGGTTTCAAGAGTCACTTGAGCTTCAAGTATCTCAGAGCACTTCTTCAGTTCTTTCTCCAACGCCGCATTCTTCTTCTGCTCATCTTTCTCCAGATCCTTGACTGTTTTCAGGGCTTTTTCAACAGCCTTTTCCGAGCCCTCGTACTGTTTGCGTTCCTTGCTTTTTTCTTCTTGAAGAGCCTTTTTTTCGCGGTAAAGTGCAGAGTCTTTCTCGTTTTCTTTCAAAACCCCTTCCAATCGGTCCAAGTTGCCTAGTTTTTCATCGAGCACTTGCTGCTTCGCTTCTTGCTCACTTCTCTTCAAAATACACTGAGAGTATTGCTCCAAAAAGGACAGCTTACTGACTTCGCCTTCTAGACTCTCTGTCAGTTTCTTGGCTGCAGTGGACTTGTCTAACTCAGTTTGTTCTGTCTTCAGTTTTTCCTTCTCACTTGCAACGGCCTTTTCAAGAATACCTTTGTCTTTGTCGAGTCTATCGAATACCTTCTTGTCCTCTTTCAGCTGATTTAGGCTCGTATGAAGAGCACTGATCTTTTCTTCAATTTTGCTCAGCTCTTTTCTTTTGGATCCAATCGACGCCGCTAATTCAGTGGATGTGGTTAAGTGTCTATGTCTTTCGTTTTCTAGCGTTGACCTCTGGTTCAGCTCCGTTTTCAGCACTATCTGCGTTTCGTCATATTCGTCGATGATATCCTTGATGTCGTGCCAAGCTTTTTCAAGATCTTCTACTCCGAGAAGCCTTGAAATAAGCTCTTTCCTGATAGCAGGTTTTGCGTTGACAAGTTCTTCGATTTCGCCTTGTTGTACATAGATTGACTGGAAGAACATGCTTTTGTCCATAGCCAGTACTTTCTCGATTTCAGCAAGGACTGCGCTTCCGCCCTGTGCTAAAAGTGTCTTTGAGCCGTTTTGCATGCGATACAGGTTGCCCTTGGCTGACTTCTCCCGCATCATTGACCATTCTGCAGAATATTTGATTCCGCCCTCAACAAACTCGAGCGTAGCCCAGCATTTCTTCGCCGTTGAGTTGATTAGATTCTCTTTTTTTCCGCGGTTGCTGTAATCGTTGAATAGTGCAAAGCTGATTGCGTCCAATATCGAGGTTTTGCCTGCACCATTGGGTCCTACAACCACGTTTATGCCATAGCCAAGATCCAGTTCGGTATTCTTGTGAGAAACGAAATCGTTAAGCCTAATCTTGCTCAGTATCATCGAGCTTTCCCGCCTTCGAGACTTTGCGGAAATATTCATCAGCTACGTCCTTGGCTGCCAGAGTGTCGCCTTGCCTAAGATGCTTAAACATCTCATTCGCCAACTCTGCAACCTCTTTTTTCTTGAAGTAATCAGTCAAAACTTGGGTTACGTTGAAGGAGCCGGGCTTCAGTTCAGGCAACCTCATCTCACTCTCTTCCGTGACTGTGGGCCTGAAAGTCAATACCTTGCCCGTTAATGCTTCACTCAACGTTTGGTGAACAGCTTGACGATCAATGTCTTTTCCCTCTACGCACACTTGAACGACTGGTGCTTTCTGGCATGCAGCCAAGCTTCCTACAAACTCTTCCAACTCTTTCTTCAAATGTGCATAGTTTAGTGTGACATCCATCTGAGGTCTGATACGTTCAAGATTGACATTGGTTACTTCCGCCTCGCCTTTGTCGACGTCAACAATGTAGAAACCTTTTCCTTTTTTCTTCCATTCAGCAATCTCGTCACTGCGGATAATCTCCGAACTGCCAGGATACGCTAATTCACCTTGACCATGAGAAGCCTTGATTCTGGAATGAAGATGTCCCATAGCATAATAATCAAAGTTCTTCGGAACATCCGTCAATGCCAATTCACATACTTCTTCAATGAAGAACTGATCTATTGCTTCATGAAGCACAAGAATGCTACAATGACATTTTGTTTTGAGGCTTCCAAGCTTCTTCAGTTCCTCTGCAAGAACTGCACGATACATTTGGCTTAGGTTCGAGATTCCTGCAACAAGGATCTCCTTGCCGTCAACCATTATTGACTGATGCTCAGCTGTGCCGCCTGCGCCAAGTATCTGGATCTGGTCCTCAAAAAGCATGTGGGGTGGCATGCCGCGTATTTTGGGTTTATCATGGTCGCCAAGCACCGCAAAGAGCTTGACTTTTCCATCAAGCTTCCTCAGCAGCTTTTTGAACGCATAGTATGCTTGCGTGGTAGGTCTTGGCGAATCGAAGAGGTCACCACTATGAATGACAATGTCAGCATGTTCTTCGATGATCTTTTCACCGATTTCTTCGAGAACGTCGTAAATGTCTTTTTCTCTTTCTTCAAGATTGTATTGCCTATGACCCAAGTGCGTGTCGGCCAGATGGGCTATTCTGACCAAACTATTCCTCCTTTTTGAAAGAGTCCGTGAATCCTTTGATATCTTCTCTCAAACGTTGACTTTCATTATCTACGGTTTCTTCCTTTGCCTTCTTGACAGCGTCTTTCATTTTGCCCATGATGTCTATGTCGCTGCCACCCTCTCGCGTTTTTCGTTTCTTTATTCTTGCCATCACCGGGGCTCGAGTCATCTCACCTACGATCACGGCCTCGCCAGTGTTGAGTCCAGGCAAGTCGTTCAACAGATTCTCGCCAAGACGCTCTGAGCTCATAGCGATGGCGTTTTGATCCTGAGGATTGGTTATTCTCATGATGATCTGACTGTTGCATTGGCTCAGGGCGTCAGAATGTATCTTTGAAGGTCGCTGCGTTATTACGATAAGAAAAACGCCGAATTTTCTGCCTTCCGCCGCAATTTTCTTTATTATAGGACCCGAATAGGTCCTGCCCTCAGCTGGAATGAAACGGTGCGCTTCTTCCACGAAAACAAAAACTGGGTATTCAAATTCTCCGTCTGACTTCCTTTCATAGATATCCGAAAGAATTCTGGAGGCGATATAATCTGAAACTTTCTCGTCTAAGCCTGAAAGGTCCACCACCGACAAGTGCATTGGTCTTAACATTTGATCAATATTCGTGGACGCATCGGTGAAGACTTGCATCTTGGCCAAGCGCCTGACATATTTCACAGCGGATTTGGCGCCGCTGATGACTTTCGCATCGACATTCTGTTCCTTCCACTTGCCGGCATTCTCAAGCTTCTCGATGAGATCATCTGGTTGAAAAGTGTCTTTTTCGCTTTTCAGCTCCTCTAGGGCTCTCTGTAATCCTGCCACGATGTTCGCGTAATGCTCGCTTATCCCTGATATCAGGCATACTTCATCCAAGTCAAGATCAGAGAAGCAGATCTCATAAGGCGTGATCTTTCCAACTTCGGCTTCACTATATCTACCTGTACTTGCTGGATTTCGAAAAACAGTTATTCTATCTGAAAGCTCGCTTCTCTTGCCATCAACGTTCCTCGACAAAAACACGTAGTCAGCGTGAGGATCCAACATTACGAGAGTGCCGCCCTTCCTCAGCAATTCATCTGCAATTATGCCGGCAAGATAGGTCTTTCCAGAGCCCGTCTGAGATATGAGACCCAAATGCCTTCTGAAACCCCTGACCGATAGGCTGACAGGAACCTCATTGCGAGTGATTAGGCTCCCGATTTTGATTGCCTCTTCTGCAGGGTAGGAATAGAATTTCTCAAGTAACTCGGTCGGTGCAATATACACTGGCTTACCCGGCATGACTGCTTTCTTTGGCAGTTGCAGATCGCCCGTTTCGGTCAAATAGCCGAGCACGCGAGCTTTTCCCCAGACTTTTCTGTCGGCCAATCCCGATTCGATTATCTTCTTGATTATCTCGAAGTCCAATTCCTTTGTCAAAGCTTGGCTAGCGGAAAGGACACGTTCAATCTGTGCCACGACTTCTACTTGTTTAGGTGTTCCATCCACGTCTTCTTCTGAATAAGTCAGCAAATACTCCCATCGTGAAGGCATTTCACCTGGCTTAGATGAAAAGAAGAATTCGTTGGAGCTTGCTTCGCCAACTATTACGCCGACTTCTTTAAGGGTACCTGACACGTCTATATCCTCTCCCTCTGATTATCTTTGCACCAAATTGTCGTTCCATAAGGGGGAAATAGATAGTATCTACTACACGTTTCTTAAGCCTAACCCTTTCGTCAACATTCTTGAGCCAGAGATTGTAGCAATCCAGCCCACAGTAGCCTGTGACCATTACCTTCAGAAGTTCTTCGACGTTCGTATCTATTGGTTTAGGCCACCCAGTCTTTGGAAAAGTGTGATCCCAACAGGGCAAATCTACGCGTATAGGCGAATCTCTGACGTCCAACAAGAGATGTAGGGAAACTATCCCAGGAAATGCCATCAAACCTTGTAGGACGCTAGAGGCCCATGAAACGAATTCTTTGCCTTTTTCCCTAGAGGTTAATGGGAAATGTGATCGCACATATTTTCCAGGGTCTTTCCAGAACTGTTCAAATCCTCGTGCAACATTTACCGAAGGCCCAAGCAGCAAAGGTTGAGTATGTCCTGGCGATTTTGCATAATTCATGATGACCTGGTAATCAGGTCGGGAAGATGCAAGTTCGTCCAAGATGAGCTCCACAGTATCAAGTTTGTTTCCGTATTTTTGTCGGATCTTTGAGAACTTGTTGAAGGCAGACTCTTCGTGATGCAGCATTTCTTCGAATATAGGTTTGAGTTTCTGAAGATCAAGAGGATCTACATCTGTCCCCAAATTCCCAAGAGTCTCATTGAATATCTGTTTCAGCAAGTAGTCACGGAAGAAAGTTGATCGGCTCTCCTTGCTCACTCCCATCAACAGAATTCCTTTCTTTTTGCATAGATCCATGAATTCGCGGTACGTCTGGAAATACTGCAGCAACATTATCCGTTGATCTTCGATCGGCGTCTCAAGGGGCAAGTGTGAAGCGCGACCGTACAGAGAACCGTCAATCAGAATACTATCACAGCCGAGACAACTCTTCAACGCATCAACTGCGACCTGAAACTCGAACAACTCCATTTTTCTTCCAATGAAACGTTGAGCATCAAGAAAACTGGCCTTCGTAAAGAAAGCATCTGTCTCCAGCAATTTCCGCGACTGATCTCTGCAGACAGCGAGAGATCTTATGACATAAAAAATCCCGCCAGTTGACATTAGATTAGTGTAAACACTCGAGTCCACAGCCATTATCCCTAGACTGCCTGCCGGCTTGACCGAGAACTTGCTCAAATCGTCGAGCGGGATCCAGTTGGAAGTGAAGTATCTCTCGAAATTCTCATTCAGAGGATTTGGCGTGCCTTTCAAGATCTTTTCTTTCAATGCCTCCTTCTTGTTGCCAATCGAAGAAGCGAACTCGTCGAGAAAATCCGGCATGCGGTTCCCCTTTCCTAATTACTATTAGAGCTATTTCACACTATTTGAAAGAATTCAAGAATTGGCACTATGGCGAAATGTTTGGGCTTAGCGCGCGCGATGCGCCGTAAGGACCTTAGAGTTCTGTATTGCGAATTTGAAGCAAGGAACAAAGGCATACTAAAAACGCGCGCCAGTTGACAAAACACTATCGATGGATGCCAACCTAAAAGTCTAAATAAAAAGACAGGAAACTTGAGATGTGTTGATTGGAATTGGGACAATACAAGGACGAACATATACGCGATGTACTTGAAGGGATAAACGAGGAATATTTCCTTCCGCATATACAGCGAGCCTTCGTCTGGAAAGAAGAGCAGATAAAGAAATTGTTTGATTCTTTGCTCAGGGGTTATCCTATTGGAACTTTCCTGTTCTGGATTACCAAAGATGCCCAGGTCCGAAGAAGGAAGTTTTTGGCCAACTTCTACAAGAAATACAGTAAGAACTTCAACATAGAGAAACTTGGGCTGGAAGACACCGCCTTTAGGAAAGACATAACCCTGGTTCTGGATGGTCAGCAAAGGCTTCAATCCCTCTTCGTCGCTCTAAAAGGCAAGTACGAAGACAGGGAACTGTACTTCGACTTGTTAAGCGGTGAAACGGAAGATGAGGAAGGTGTATTATATAAGTTCGATTTCTTCAGAAACCAGCCAAAAAACAATAGTGATCATTTTTGGCTAAAAGCCAAAGATCTGCTCGCGAAGCTTGTTGGTGAGAAATCGGATGATGAAGTGGATGTATCAGACGAACTATCAGTATCTTTTGAAGACCCAGCAAAGAGGAAGACAGTCAGGCGAAATGCAAGCAGATTCCTTCGTGCTCTAGCCGTGGAAAACAATCTGAGTTATTACTCAGAAGCCACGCAAGTTCCTGAGAAAGTTTTTGACATATTTGTAAGAGTGAACTCCTTTGGAACCCCACTAAGCAAGTCAGATCTGCTTTTTTCGTTTATCAAGCTAAAATGGAAGAAGTTCGAGGCAGAAAAGGCCTTCCCCGATTTGCTTGAAAGAATAAACGGGAGTGAACAGTTTGACTTTGACGTCGATTTCATCCTCAAAACCTCAGTAGTGTTGCTGAAGTTTCCAGCGAGATATACGATAAAGACTTTCACAGGAAGTAAAGGCAAAGAGATCGCGGAAAAAATGGAAGAAAATTGGCGTCAGATAAGTCGAAGTATCACATCCGTTGTCGACCTAATCAGAGACGAATTCAAAATCACAAATAGAAGGCTTCTTCCAAGCAACAATGCGTTAGTCCCTATAGTCTACTATGCACACATTAAGAACAAGACATCCAAAAGCAGTTTTGACCGAGAAGATAAGGAAATCATAAAGAATTGGTTGGTTAATGCCCTGCTATGTGGTGCGTTTAGTGGTCACTCAGACACACTTCTGGACAAAGCAAGGAAGACAATCGAGGAGTCCCATGCGAAGAGATTTCCTGCCAAGGAGATCAACGTTGAGTTCAGAGCGTTGCAGAGAATTACAGAAGTGACGAAGAATATCATAAAGAGCATAGGCTACGGAGAACCAGAGAGCTATCTCTTGCTGTACCTCATCTATCCGCATGGCACGAATTTCAGACCCAGCAGCGACGCAAACTACCCCGAGCAAGATCACATTTTCTCACATCATGAACTCGAGGCATACTATGACGAATGCGAGATCAATCGCATTGGAAATCTACGCCTGGTGACACTTAATGCAAATAGGCGAAAGAGTGATACCCCATACAAAGAATGGATCCAGAAGGAGAAGAAAGAGGAACTAAAGCTAACACTGATACCTGGGAAGCCCTCGGATTGGAAAGTCCAGAATTTCAGCAAGTTTGTGCAGAAAAGAGAAGATGAAATCCTTAGAAGAATAGGAAGATCATTGTGACAATGACAACACTGGTTGTTTGATGTAAACAGAAGTTGCGCGCGCGTATACTTCCGTTCACTCATTCCCTTATTCGTTTTTCCGTTTCCGATCAGCGTCGATCGCATGCAGAACGACGACTGATTTCCATTTTGTCTAGTTTGGAAAGCGTGTACTTTAGAGGCCATATTTCAGCTACATATTTACCCTGATCAGCATCCCTTTTGCATTGGCCAAAAGCAAACCATTTGTTGCCCAGCTTCACAACAACATTTCCAAGGATTACATCTTCTCCATAGAAATTCATCATAATCTCGTGACCCTTCATAACAAGGCGCGCGAGTATTGCCTCTATGCTGTCATCGTAGTCCATTCCGTGAAGAGTATCTTCATAGATAAGCAAGTCATGTTCATCGATATAGTCTTCAAAATAGGGGTCCTCCGATGCTAGGTAACAGTGCCCTTTGCGGACCTCATCAACTAGATCGTCGTAGAATTGTTCCATCTTTTGCTGAAAAAACAGTAGTGAACTATCCATAATTCAACACCTTTTTGGGATACTTCATCGTTTTTTAGGCTGTCAATTCAAAATGAAAACCGCAAAACTTTCCTTCTGAATATTCTAGATTTTTCTGGATAGTCGTCTTTCCTATTCTTGCATTGATGGCTAGCACTCTGCTTCTCTCATGTGAGAGTTGATCCCAAACTATTCCAGCGTCAAGGCTGACACAACAATCTCCCTTTCTCCAGACTACATTTGTCGATTCACAATCTTCCGACACTACAGCCTTTAGCAGACACTCAATCTCTGTCATCGAAATGTTCGTGAAAGAGAGAAACTCCGCTAGTTTCTCCTTAGCAATTTCAAAAACATCAGAATCTCTCATCAAAATCCTCCTGCAACCAATGCAAAGATTATTCTGAAGAAAATAGACCTTTTGTTGGGCTTCGACTATGTTCGATTTTAAGAGGGAAAAGAACGAAAAGGGGCGAAACTAAAAGATCCAGAAACGTGTTTTACAGAAATCTGTCAAAACCTGTCGCTTTGGCTGACATTTGGTCTTTAGTTCTTCTTACTAAAGAACCTATTCTTTGCCCTGTTCTACAGCGCCCGCGTGGTCATGCTAAGAGTGCGTAGGCAGAGACTTTAAGAAGCTACAAAAGCAAAGTATTCTCAGAAAGGTGCGGTGTACGTCAATGAGAACAGACAACAGAAGAGCGCTGATGATAACAATCGCGGCCGACACCAGCTCGACGAACATCAACGGCTCAATTTTGAAAGGTGTAAACGGAGGGTTCAGAGGACCCTTCTGGCCTGACCTCAGATACGAGTACATTCCAGTTCCTGAAACAAGAATGTACCAGACCGAAGATGGGAAATGGAAATGGACTGGAGAATATGTGGAGGGAGGAAAAGAGACCTACGAGAGTACTCTAGGCTACAGGCTGAAATCACCTCTTGTTTCTAGCATACCTTTCAAGCTCAGAAAGAAACTGATGAATGCTGCGGTTCATCATGACCCACGGTTCAGGAAAGGTGAATTGACGTACGGTGATGGCCAGAGCGAGGGCAGAGGGAAACAGTTGGCGAAGCTCAACCCAGACGATCTCCTAGTCTTTTGTCCTTCTCTCGAAAATCCAGAAACAGGAGACAGAGGCCGGTTCATAATGGGCTATTTCACTGTCAAAGAGGTCTTCAATTTTGTAGGTGGTGAAGCAGAATTCAAGAAGAAACATGAGCGCGACCGCTCAGAAATCATTGATGAATATAAAAACAAGAATGCTCATTTTTCAGATGCCTTTGCCAGAGCCTGGGGTTGGAAAAACCAGGGCGAACTTCAAAGAGCATACTTGGGTGGAAAGAAAGAAGATAGGGATCTTGTACTAGTCACGGGAAAAGAGAATGAGAGTGGCCTGCTCAGGAAGTGCATCAAGATAACTAAGCCTAGGGATGGTAAGAATTTTGTGATGCCAACAAATCTTGTTGAGTCGCTAGGTCTCAAGACACCAGCCCGCCCCTTGGCCTTTGACAGAGGGTGGAAATGGATTGAAGGAAAAACCTACTTCAAATCGCTTACAAACCTTCTGGAGCAGGGCGATGGTTTTCTCTGACAAATTCTGTTCTCAGATTGAAAGAGAATCGTCACAATTCTCGTGCGCATGTTTTCAGCAATGATTAATAAAGGGTGGAAAACTGAGTTCCCGAAGTACAACGGTTCACTGCTCAAGAGCCTGCTGAGCCTTGAGAAGATGGGTGTTTTTACTATCGAAAGGAGAGAAAATGGAAAGCACGACATTCACAGACATGGAATCAACCCCCTGCTCTCATTTAAGGCTAGAGGTCTTGACGTTACTCGGTGTGTTTTCAGAATAGGGGGCGTGCGTTCTGTCAACGCTTGTCGGTTTGGCCGACGTAGAGGGTGCACCGTATCAAAGAACGTAATCCTTGCCCTGTTCTATTGTCTGAGCATTGTTGAAGTATTCTTTGAACAGATGTTGGTTTTCCGTATGCACTGGAAAAACTCGCTTAGGTTGGATATTGTTGATAAGATTCACCAACTGGTCTTTGTTCAAGTGTCCGGAGGCGTGCAGTTGATGGAAATGCATTTTGAAGTGATCTATCCAGTGGTGCATCACTTCGTCTTCAAGGTCTTCCTCGCTGAAGGGCTCGCTCATGCTGTGAATGAATTGGCTTCCAGGCTTCGGCTTGATGTCTACTAGCTCTGCAAACTGGTAGAAGTCCAAGTCCATTACAAGTTTGCTTTGATTTTTATGAACATACTCGTGCGTCGCCATTTTGTCCATGAACTTGCGCTCCCAAACATAATAGTCCTTTTCATCGAAGCCACCAGACTTCTTCCGCTTATAGTAAACCAGAATATTCTCGTCCTTCAAAGGATCGGGAAGATCGAGGTGTTCGTCATCAAGCATCTTACTTAGTAAGTAGGCAGTCTTTGGTGCAACAACAATTTTTCTTCCGTTCTTCTTGGCGACTTTGTAGAAGCTTCGGAACCTGTCCAGATCTCGACTGTAGCGCGTTGTAAACACGATCTTGTCGGTTGAAGAAACAATTTCGTTGCTCAGCTGTTTAACCTGCGATTCGGTGTAGTTCTTCCGCTTTTCTTTTTCCACCATCCTTGTCCCCTCACAGATCAACGCGATAGGTTCGCAATCTTGGGCTTTTTCAATGAAATCCTCAGTCAGGTCCTTTCGCGGGCCGTGCATTCTGAGATCGCCAGTGTAGACTGCCGCCCCTTCAGAGGTATGTACGATGAAACCGTAAGCGGCTGGAATAGAATGGTCTACGTGGATGGGCTCGACTGTTATTCCATCCACCTTGATTTTGTGCCCGGTTCGAAACTTGTGACACGTATGTTCGCCATACTTACAGAAACCGCTCGTTTCTTCCATCGATTCCATAAGCAGCTTTGTTCCCACGCCGACGTAGATCGGAATGCTCGGATCCAAGAACTGAATATGAGTTATGTGATCAAAATGAGCGTGCGACAGAAACACTGCATCTACGCTGGGCTCAGCGTAGGGAAGGTTCGTGGAAGCTAGCATCTCCTTAGAGTACAGTCCGCGTATTTTGGGCAATAAGTCGAACGCGAAATAATCTCCCAGACCGTTAATTGGTCTCGGACCAAGCCATCCGGTGAAATAATCGGTCCCAAAGGCGAAGGACTGACCAAAATCTAAGAAAATCCGTGTCTTCCTGTCCTCCAGAAGTATTTTGTTGCCGCCAATCTCATTCACTCCTCCATAGAAAGTCAGCTTAACCATATGAATCGCCCTTGATCGAAAACAATAGCAGTAACGTTATTTAATATTTGGAAAAGCATTGGAGCAAGAAACAGGACAACCTTAACTTACAAGAAAAAGAACAAGAAAAGTATGCGCGTAAGACGAGTATGGCATCATTGATTCTAACGTAAGCCTCTACTTTCTGACTTTCTTCGATCCGCCATTCAGTCCCTTAAGGACTTCATGGTTTTCCCTCATGCTTTCATGCAAAACCTGAATCGGATCTTTATGGCATCTTGCCATGTTCCAACCAAACCTCTACTTGTTCAATATTATACTCCTTGATGTCTTTTATAAACCTAATTACGTTTTTCGTATTTTGTGTATTGATTTTCAAACCATTCATTCTGAAGAAGGTATCTGTCACGACAAACGCGGTTCTGTGATTTCCATCAAGGAAGATACGTGCGTTAACTAAACCTTTGAGAAATACAGCTGCTTTTCTGTAAATGCTACCTTTGTTTTGCCTCGCTTCTAGCAAAATATGATCGAAGGCGTCAATCCCGCGTTCAAAACCTGGATGTCCGCCGGATCCCAATTCCATCAACGCCTCTTCATGGGCTTTGACTATGAAGTCTCTATCGGGATACCACAGTTTTGCCACCAAAATCCCTCGTTCTTTCCCTTTCATAGTTTGATGTAAACGAGTAATATGCTTTCACTTTGACCTGACTCTACGTTTTCTAAGAACGTGTATTCGATGAGCGAGCGGTTGCCGACATTGCGCTCACCGCATTAAGGATTCGTTCATATCTCTTTTTTCCAAGTTTAGTGCCCATCAGACAGAACGGACACTGCGAATAGCGGTTGTTCGTTTTTCGCCACAGAATTTCATTGCCAACAATTGGTCCTATTAGCCAAAGCAAACTGTCCTGAAACCAAAATCCCAAATAAGACTCGTCGAATCCTTAGGAGGGATTTTCTGAAAGAGAAAGCAGACATGTTACTGACAACTGATAGATCGTTTTCATTAGTGCTTTGGATGTCGAAATGTCTATTCTGTCGCGTTATAACAGATACTTGTTCTCACAGAAGAATTTGTATTCGGAAAATCGCCCCACTCAGATCTGGAAATTGTTATAAGTTGTAGTCAGCCACCGAAGATTCGGTGAAGATATGATTCATAAGGAAAATGGGACAGAACCACAGCAACCCATTTCAGATTTTCCTCAAAACCGGTATGAAGCTCTCGAGGAAAGTCGACGGCTACTAGGCATAGCTGAACCCGACTTCAGCTCCCTGTTGAAGATCATCGGGAGGGCCGAATACGGAACACTTGACTTCAGCTGCGGTAAACTGTCAATCTCGTTGAGCTCATGTGGCGATGATGAGGTCCATTTGAACTTGGGTTTGGGGCACGGCTCAATTGAGAGATCTGCAGAGTACAAGTTTCAATTGAGTGAGCTTGGAATCCAGCAGAAGCAAAGAAAACTTCACGATTTTGGAGAAGAATAGTATGGCAAAAAACTATGTTATCAAAGATGGCGAAATAGCAAGAACCAAACCGTTCTGTCCAAGATGCGGCGAAGGCGTTTTCATGGCAGACAGGGGCGAGTGGTGGTCCTGTGGAAAATGTGGAGACCGATACAACGAGAAGACCTTTCGAAGGATGCAATAGACGTGCATCATTTGAATTTGAGTTTGCACTCGCTTGAAAACAGGTTGGTGATGGATTGACGGTGGAACTGAAGATTGGCGATACGTTGGTGGCAGTTGACAAAGGCATAGCTGAAGCTGTAGAAAGGCTGAATGAGCTTGGGTTCAGAACAGTATCATCCTGCTCGGGTTTGCGAGAAGATCATCGCGGCGTTCACCGTCTTGAGGGAATCACTTTTGTCGAAGTCAAAGGAAGACGACTCGAATTGATAGAAATCGCAGAGGCTAGTGGATGGGATTGGTCACTTAATAGTAAAGTCTTCAACCGCCCGGACTGCAGATTCTACGTGAACTTCTTCAGCATTCGAGGATGCGTATGGAAGCTTACGGCAGACGCTCGAGGTATCAGGCAGATACCCTCTTCAAGAGAAAAGGCAATCAGAAGCCCGTTGCCTTTCGAATTCACCTCGTTGGAATTGGAAACTGAAGAACCAAAGAAGGATGAATTTACAAAACGAAAGATAGCGCATCTTCTGGAAGCAATCGCTCGATACGCTCGAGAGAAGTCGATATGAGCGCGCGCTTCGTGGTTGAGGTTGAAGAGGTTTGAAGTACGAGGAGGATTTAGAACTAGCTGTCATACGCAAGAACGTCACGAAAACGTTTTCGTCAAATGGGACGGTGAACCTTTATATTACGGTACAGATGTGATGGAACAATCAATCTTTTCTGTCGATAACGGGTAGGTGGAATCAAATGAAGAGTCAGTATGTTGGAAGAATCTTAGAGGGTTTTTGCAGAGTTTACGGCGACCTAAAGGCAGAGGGGATGCTAGACGATACTGATTTGAGAGACCCGGTGAAAAACAATTTGCACAGTTGGTTGCAGTACGCGTTGATGCGTGCGGGTGAGAGTGTAGGGCTCAGGTCCGTTCCAGAGGTAAAAATGCGTTTCTCTACCCCTCTTGACCCTAGGAAGGAGTTTAAGACGAACAAGGCAAACAGAAGTTTCAGCAGAGTTGATGTCGCTTTCCATAAGAGTTGCTCGATAATAGGGATTGGCGAGGTCAATACGATAAACGATGCAAACGTGTACTTGTCCACTTCCCGGTATGTGAATGCAGGAATGAAATCGAGTACTTTTACTTTGATGGATAGAGACGTGCTCCTGCATACCATCTCAGAATATAATCTTGATTTTGTCATACTGGTTGTGACGCTGCCCAAAACCGTTCTGAAAGTTCCTTACTCAAGCATATGGAAAAAAGTGGAACCGGAAAGAACTCATGAACTTGAAGACAAAAAGATAGAAGAGGCTGCTAGACCAGGATGGAAAGAATTCAAGGAAGTCATCCAAAAACGAGGTGTGGACTGCGGGTTGATCGTAATAAACGAAGAAGGGCCTTCGCCTAGTTAGCCAACGATGGTGCCCGCGCGCGCTATTTAGGTTTGTTTTGCTGCAGCTTTCAGAACTTCTGCCACTAGTCTGCTATTCCTGTGAGATTTGGAATCTTCAACTATCTTGTTCAAATCACTGTCCAGGTCTTTCAGAAACTGATACGCTTCAACAACTTTCCTAACGACCGTCGCTTGAAGGGGCAGATCCTCCTCTAGCGCGCGCGTGGAATACTGCTCAGCATGAAAACCGATAATAACAGTTTCGGCACAGATAGCGCTGCACTTCTCCGAAACGTGTGTATCGGATTCCGTCTTTGTACACCCGCTTGCAACTGCACTGAGGACACTCTACTATTCTTTCAGTTTCCATCGCATTCACCTCCAAACGTGGGCATTCCTCCGAGTCGATATAATTCCCTAAAAAAGGGGGAAAATGCGGGAGACATCTCTACTGTGGGCTGGGTTCAAATCCCCACCGGTCCACTTTCCTTCAAAGCTCAAACCTGATTTTCAGGCGCATGTTCTATCTGAATGGCTCAGATTGCCACTTGGTCGAAATGGTTTTATCTGGACACAATGTTAAGAACCATGCGGATATGAGACAATGGGAGAAAGAAAGCACACCGGTATATGCTATGACTGCGGAGGCCCCTTAGAGCTTTTTGAATTTGACATCAAGAAAGATACCAAGATTATGAAATGTCAAAATTGCGGACTGTTTCACTATTACAAGAAGGATCTTTTGGGGAAGTGGAAACTCCTCAAAGTCACCAAAAACCAGGGCGAAACTAGTGGTGAGTGAGTATTTCTTCCTAGAATTTCTTTACGACTCTCGTTCGTGAGTTAATCGTCCTCTTTAGGAGTTGAGCCGTGTCCTCTAGTTACTTCTGTTGGCGAAATGTTTCTTGTCCTTCAATTCTCATCATTGGTCTCGCCATGACTTCCCTTATTTGATCAGCCACCTTCAAGGGATTTCTAACCCTCTGCAATCTTTTGTCAGCACCACTCTCGTCTTGAGTGCGAATAACTATGTTTCCCAGATTCAGGATTCTCCCGGAGAGTGATCTTATCACCTCCATGTCCGCGAATCCGGAGGAGGCAACTACAAACGATTTTGAAGTCAGGATTCCAGTTCTTATCTCTAGGCTGTCGTTTCTCAAAATGTAGGTGTTTGAAGCCCGTAGCAACAGTAGGTGCATAAGGCTGATTATCCATATTAGGCAAAATGCCAATCCAGTCCATAGTATCAAGGGTATGTTCAGAAAACTCTTGAATGCCAAGTCAAAAAACAACTCAAGCCAAGAGACCACGACGGCAATGGCGATGATCAGTATCCCTCTGCCCAGAGCATCAGGGAGTATCCATGGTTTGCCCGTCCAAAGCATTGAACTAGAATTTTCAGAAGTCTCGTGTGACATGTCAAAACCTGTATGATGTTTATGCTGGATTTGATATTTAAGCTATCAAGACTCACTCACCAAACGTGAAGCCGAGTGTTCAGATACCATCTATCCATTCGCTCTTGAAGTGAGAGCTCGCGTGTTTCGTTTTCTGCAACGTCTTGCGTCTCCAAGGAAATATCTGCAATACCGGACCTGGGGAAACTCGGGTTTGAGATTTTGGCAATCACTTTTGGAAGCTGGAAATTTGATGTGCACGGTGATGAAAGAGTGGAAGATGCCAAGGCTTTTATTGAAAAGCATCCGAACATGATTTTTGTCTCAACCGACAGGGGACTAAAGTACGATAGAGTGGCCGCAGCTCAGCCTGCACTGTGACAACATTCTCAGAAACTTGACGCTCTAGTATCTGGCAGAGTTCATCAAAGAAAATGCGTCAAAGGCAAAGTCTGAGTGGGGCAAGTAGGTTCTGTTATCTGTTTGTGCGCAGGGCGTTGAAGCCGATGAGTTGTATCTGACTTTCGCACCTGTTACATTGCAACGTTATGCCGGCTAGTTCGTCTCCTTTCATGGCTGCTTCGAGGATTCTGTATCTTTTCTTAGTTCTGTCGTCTGGAGAGATTTTTGTTCCACACTTTGGGCAGTCAAAATCGCCTTTTCTCCTGATCTTCGTCAGGTCGACTCTATATAACTTGCTTGTCTGCAATCTAATATCCCTCCAAATGCTCCTTGCGATGGTTGAACCTAAATCCTTTACGGAACAATGTTTCAATTGATCATTTTTCAGAATTGGAGCAATTTCTAGGAAACGGGTGTCAGGGTTTCTTTTCTTGACGCGTGTAAATCCTTCTAACCGCTTCGGGCCAGCTGTCCCCGTGCCATGTGTAAGCCCTTATCTCGTCTTCAAGAAGTTTTGCGCCTGTGGATATTCCCCAATGCTGGCTGTACTTTGTGAAAAGAACGTCATACAGCTTGTCAGCTTCTTGCCACTCGCTTTCTGGTGCTGTTTCCGGTTCTTCTGCCTTAACTCTTGGTTCACGAGTCACCGCTCCTCCTTTTGGCTTTCTTGAAATACCATAAACAATTTCGATGACGCCACCTGCAATGACGAGCATCCCAATTGGCCA
>Ga0315279_10002851_pt1 | contig 25100 bp, 25 predicted proteins | sample YL17G06_20_MG_FD_203694 | JGI IMG/M metagenome (GOLD analysis project Ga0315279, IMG submission 203694) | Sediment microbial communities from Yellowstone Lake, YNP, Wyoming, USA - YL17G06_20 | ecosystem: Environmental > Aquatic > Freshwater > Lake > Sediment | place: USA: Wyoming | collected...
AGCAATTTTCTCTTTGAGTTCAAAATATCGCTCCCCTCGTGTTCCATCTGAATCTAAAAGATCTTTAAAAGGTTCTATATCTGCTAGAAAAACACTAGACAAAACAGATTTTCCTTCAGGACAGTATGTAGGATCAATATTACTATGTATCGCTATAGATAAACCTGGTATTTGTTCAAACTCTGCCTTTTTAATAATCTGTAGCGTTTCATCCCATGTTATTGGCTTGATTCCTTCGTCGAAACTTAATTCGTAATCATTAATCCCATATTTCTTTAAATCTAAATCTAAACCAATATAAACCACTACAGCGGACAGTGATACTTCTCGTTTATTTATGTTATCAATAAATTTTACTAATTTTTTATTTGAATTGAGAAATGAGTTATTTGTTTTGATTAACTCATTAAAAGTATAAGTCGCATCGGCATTTGAAACAACAAATCTACTATTATAAATCGTCCCATCTGATAATTTAACGCCACTAACTCGATTAGATTTCTCATCGATTAAGATTTCAGAAGCTAGTGCTTTTAACTTCAATTCTCCACCGAATTCTTGAAATTTATAAGTTATCGCTGAGGCAAAGGCACCGGAACCTCCTATTACTTGAAATGCCCCCTGAAAATAATAGCTAAATGCACCAAGTAAATATATAGTCTGACTCAGTTGTTCAGGTGGAAGTGCAAAAAATTTACATAATTCTGCTAAAATACTGATTAAATTCGGGTCATTGATACTGTATTTATCAAATAAATCCTTTGCTGTACTTTTAAAACTCTTCAGAAATTTTCTTACTACAGAAAATCTTGAAAAAATTAATTTTAACTTGCCTAATTTTCCAGCTTTTTGGAAATCATAGCCAAACAGCAAAATGTTTTTACAATCATTGATTAATTTCCTTAAATTATCAGCTTGATGAGGAAATTTTTCTATCAACCTTTTTTCATATTCCTCCAAATTTGCTGGTGTGGTAAAATCTAAATCATTCGTTAAATTTATTGTTCGATTTATATTATCTAATTTGATGAACCTTACCTCGTCTGGTTCGATAGTTCCAACTTCATCTCCCGGTTGATAATATGATATTTTTACACCTGCTTCCTTCAATATTTCATAAACTTTCCATCCGGGGCTACACCCATTTATCATATGAAGTGTAGCATCAAAATTATAGTCTCCTCTTTTAAAAGTGCAACAGTACCCACCAGGTCTAACGTGTTTTTCTAAAATTAGCGTCTTTAACCCATTTTTTGCAAGTAATATACCACAAATTAATCCTGCAATTCCTGATCCGATAATTATAACATCATAATTAGAATCTGACATTTTGTATTCCTTTTTTTATTAAGTTTAACCACTGATTTATTAATCAAATTTGGCTATCACTAATTTATAAAATACTATTATGGTAAATAATATAATAAGAAACTAACAATAATTGATAAGACCATCAATAAAGACATGAAAAGTAGGTGTAAGGTAATTGGAATCGAAAGAAAGACAATTATATTCACGACACCTTCTGCTGGAAGGCTGGGACCAAGAATTAATAAAGAACTCGACGGTCTTTCAGATCGGTGTAGGGGCAATAGGGTGCGAAATTGCGAAGAATTTAGCGTTAGCAGGGATTGGGAAAATCATTCTAGTTGATGATGACACCATCGAAACTTCCAATCTATCAAGGCAGATGTTATTCATGCCTGGCGATGAAGGACGTCCGAAGGCAGAAGTCGCCGCGGAACGTCTAAAGAAAATGAATCCTTACTTGGAAGTCGAATGGTACTTTACCAAATTGCAGGAAGTGCCCATGAAAGTATATGAGAAAGCGGATATAATTGTCGGTGGCTTGGATAATATTAAAGCACGTTTAGATTTAAACAATATTTGCATACGCTTGAAAAAACCATTAATTGATTCGGGGACGTTAGGATTTGAAGGGCACGTGCATCTGGTACTTCCCGAAGGATCAATCCCCGGACATGACTTCAATACACCGTGTCTTAGATGTTTATTACCAGTTCCGCCAGCAGATGAGAAAATCATTGCGGCGTGCACCCCCAAAGGGATCCCAAAGCAGCCTGAACATTGCGTTTTGAGGGCAGAATACCAATTTACTAAATTATTTAATCGAAGTGCTAACCTAAAAAATCCGGATGATGTGAAAGCTTTAGTGCAATTGGCAAATCAAGATGCCGTAAAATTCAAGTTTGATCGCATCTTTATCGATGAAGATATGGAGAATATTTTGAAAAATAAGATGCCCGCCATTCAATCTGTAACCGCTGTTGTTTCCAGCATTCAATCCCACGAAGTGTTGAAAATTCTTCACCTTTTACAAAATAAAAGCATTGGCTTACCTATGTCGCCCCCCTATCTCAATTATAACGGCGTGTATGGCTTACTCGAATACATTGAAATAGGGAGATGGGAGGAATGTCCCGCCTGTGGAAAAGGCAAAGAAATCCGAGAAATCGTAATCGATGAAAACGCAAATATCGAAGGTCTATTTGAAGCAATAAAGAAGATCGGTTTTGATTTAAATCCGGAGATGTGGACAATAACGCGTGAAATTTCTAAGAAAATAGTCTGGAATCCCTATATCCCGAATTTCAACGATCCAAGTAAACCCATAAAAGAAGCAGGAGTCCTCGATCACGATGTCCTTCTATTCGTTGCGCCTAAAGAGAATCCCCTTCAGATTTATATTGAATTTTCTGGAGAACCTGAAAAGCAACCCAAAGAAACAGAATAGTTATTATCCAACCTTTATCGAAAAACTTTCATTTTTCTCCCATAACCCATTGAAATAATAGCGTTCTTATCAATTTTCATCGCTGGATCGGTTTCATGCGTCACATCTAAAAAGATCCCACGTAATGCCTCTTCAACATCCATCTCTAAATCCTCAAGGAAAATAGGTTTTAAATCAGGATATTTCCAATCAAAGGCTTCCTTTTCATATGTACTCTTCTTGGTCAGGTCAGGCAATTGGCATTCTAACGTCATTCGAGGCGTTGGGAGCCCCCTATTGCGCCACTTTCTGATAAAATTAAGATCCCAAACTTCCGGAATGAGGTCTTTCAGGTAGGGCACCATTTCGTCTTCCACTGGTTGGGAATATAATCGGAAATTAGTGCTCAATCCGGCTAATCGCTTCGCAAAGTTTCCTCTCCCTAATAATGACAAAGTTCTGACAAATGGTGGCCAAGGAACGTAACAGAACCAATAATCTGGTAGTTTATATATATCTTTGGCGTTCATGCCGTCACATAACCCGCATAATACCTCCCAATTTGAATTTTCAACTAGAAAGTTCGATGCAGCACTGCCATATACAGGGCAAACCACAAAGGCTGCAGCAGAAAATTGGGGGGTGCGCTCATTCCGTATATCTTTTAAGACATCCATTAGGAGTTCTCCAACCTTTTGGATACTTTTAACTTTCTTAGGAATATCTTTCAATTTCACGCCATATTTCAGATGTCTCCGCTCCAGTAGTTCATCATTAGGACCTGTCACCCACCAATCCACTGGAATTCCCTCTTCTTGATGTGAACAAAGCACGAACACGATTTCTCGCGTAATATCATTTATAAGGCAAAAGGCCGTCGAATTAGCCTCCCCATAAAGCAGCTTGTTTACGCCTTGCTGCAAATCCACCTGAAGTGTTATGACCGGTGGGAAAAACGCAAATAGAAGGATTCTATCAGCATCGGCACGATTAATTGTACCCGCGAGTAGAGCCCGCGAAGTCATAATTGCTTCATCTAAACGTGCTACGCCTAACTCATATAACTTATCTGAAAGTGCATTTAATGCTTTATTAAGATATTCATGCCCGTGTTCACGAAATAGAGTATAAACATTATATCCTAACGGAATGAATGGTTTAGTTAAAATAGTATCCGGAACATCTCCATAATGATAATTCCCCATTGATTTTTCACTCAAGGCAGTTTTATGTCTTTTAGTATAATGATCTTATTATGAATTCTTTAATAGATAAAACTTTCAATATCGATTTATATTTATAATAACCTTTAAAGAAAAGCCGACTAAAAATTTAATAACATATATAAAAAAATAATACGAAATATGTAATCAGATTAAGATAAGATCTTTAAAAATGGAAAGAGAAGATGAAAAACCATGTCTAAAGAAAAAAAACCAGCAGACAAAGACGCAGGAATAAAAGTGGATTATAATCCAAAGGCATTCAAGCGTGATAGCTTTTTAGAAAAAGTGCGAGTGAATGCTTTAAAAGATGCTGTTATGCCTGTGATTATTGAAGCTAAAGATCCACAGGCATTTGCAAAAAAATTGAAAGCACAAGGGGTTAAAGTACTCTTTGTTTTCGATATAATAAAAGCAGTAGCGGTACAGATGCCCGCCACTGATATTTTGAAAATTAGTAAGGATGCAGATACAAGTCTAATCCATGAGGATATGGAAGTTCACACCTGTTTGGATAAGAGTGTACCTTTGATTGGGGCTCCGAAGGTCTGGAAATCGAACGCCAAAGGAGCAGATGTCGTTGTTGCTGTAGTTGATACCGGTATTGATGGCGATCACCCTGACTTGAAAGGTAAAGTCATTGCATTCGAAGATTTTACGGGTGAAGGCAAGTTCGATGGCAATGGGCATGGAACACATGTCGCTGGAACTATTGCTGGGACTGGGAAAGCCTCAAATTCGAAATATATTGGGGTTGCACCAGAAGCAAAATTAATTGCCGCCAAAGTGTTATCCTCAAGCGGTTCAGGGTCATTTTCAGGAGTAATTGCTGGCATCGAATGGGCTACAAAACAAAAACCCCATGCTATGAATCTTAGTTTAGGCGCAAATGTAGAGGGGAGTTGCGATGGCACAGATCCCTGTTGTATGGCAGTGGATGCCGCTTGGGATCAAGGCATTATTGTCTGTATTGCTGCAGGTAATGCGGGTCCTGGATCAAGTACTGTGGGAAGCCCTGGATGCTCTAAAAAGGTCATTACGATAGGAGCTTCTGATGATAATGACGCTATTGCCTGGTTTAGCTCTCGGGGTCCTACGCTGGATAAGCGTGTAAAACCTGATATTCTTCTGCCAGGAGTCAATATCGCCGCAGCTCGCGCGAAAAATACGTCTATGGGAACTCCACTCGATGATAATTATACGCAGGCAAGTGGTACATCGATGGCAACCCCTCATTGCGCCGGGGTCGCCGCCTTGTTGAAATCGGCATTTCCCAGTATTACCCCCCAACAGGCCAAAGACCTATTGATGGGCACCGCAATTGATTTGAAATTAGAACCAAATACCCAAGGGAAAGGTCGCGTCGACGTCGATAAAGCTTTCACTAAGCAATCAGCAGGAAAAGAGCCCGCAAAACCACCTACAAAAGAACCTGTGAAAGAACCTGCCAAAGTACCTGCGAAGAAACCTGCGAAGAAACCTGCGAAGAAATCCGCGAAGAAATCCGCGAAGAAAGGCGCAAAAAAGAAAGAAGAAAGTTCGTAAACCTTTTTTTTTTATTTTTTTTCTTCGTTTAGGAAGTAATTGTGAAAATAAATATGAAAAGCACTATGAAAACAATAATACCACCAACATATATCCATTCATCATTTGTATCCATATTTTAATCCTCCATAATTTTATTCTACGAGAAAAATAGAAATCCCTTTTTAAGGAATTACTCAATATGTAGAATATACCCTCAATTTTTTTAATGCAATAGCTTTAAATTTAGCAATAAAGTTCCGCGAAAATTTTTTTTAGGTAAAAGAAAACGGAATGACGTAATAAATGGGTAATATTGGATAACAAGGAAAGAGAGATATAATTTATGGTGATATTAGCCTAAATGAAGGAGATGAATGAATGAATCTGGAAGAAAAGATCAGAAATATTCCCGATTGGCCGAAAAAAGGAATACAATTTAAAGATATTACGACCCTAATCCAGGATCCAGAAGCTCTAAAGGAAGCCATCGATATGATGGCTGAGCCCTATAAAGATATGAATATACAAAAAGTTGTTTCTATGGAAGCGCGTGGATTTATCTTTGGGTCTATGGTTGCCTACCTCATTGGAGCTGGATTTGTCCCCATTCGGAAAAAGGGTAAATTGCCCTATAAGACCGTAGAATACAATTTCGAAAAGGAGTACGGACCTGATACCATTACAATGCATATCGATGCGATTAAACCTACGGAACGCGTGATTATTTTGGATGATCTCTTAGCAACTGGCGGTACGGCTATAGCTGCGGCTAAATTAGTGGAAAAACTTAAAGGTGTCGTTATAGAACTGTGCTTTCTGATTGAATTAACCGAAAGTTTACAAGGGCGTAAATTGCTTGAGGATCAAGGCTATAAAGTAAGAAGTTTTATCGAAATTCCCGTTGAAGAATAGAAGGTAGGGGCATATATGCGAAATATAGGCTGTACATTTATTCCCATCAATTTTGACGATAAGGCGAAAATTGAAGAATTTTTACCCGTTGAATTCGGACTTTTAGGTGGTACTGGCAACTATGATCCTGCGATTGTAAAAAATCCAATGGAATGTAAGGTGTTTACTCCGTACGGACGCCCCTCGGATAATTATATTTTGGGGATGGTTGGCGATAGGAAAGTGGCATTTCTAGCACGACATGCACGAACTCACACATTCCCGCCTCATATGATCAATTTCAGGGCAAATATCTGGGGATTTAAAGCACTTGGGGTGACGCGCCTGATAAGTCCTGGCGCTTGTGGCTCTTTACAAGAAGAAATTGAGGTCGGTGAATTCGTAATTTGCGATCAGTTGTTTGATCGGACCTTTGGACAACGGAAAGATACGTTTTACGATGGGGGCGTGGTAGGACATGTCGGATTTGCAAAACCTTATTGCCCTGAATTACGGTCTGCACTAATCAGCACCGCAAAAGAACTGAAGTTAAAGCATCGTGAAACAGGGACTTATGTATGCATCAATGGCCCGCGATTTTCTACAGCCGCCGAATCGGTTTTCTACCGAAATCAAGGGTGGAGCGTGATCGGCATGACTGCCTATCCCGAGATTATTTTAGCCCGTGAAGCAGAGATTTGTTATGCAGGCGTGAGTATGGTCACCGACAAGGATATCTATGGCGAAGAACCCGTCACCATTGATGTTGTTATAGAGGTTATGAACAAAAACGTCGAAAATGTCCGGAAAATGATATTTAAATCCATTCCTAAGATTCCACAAGAACGCGAATGTCAATGTGGGCATTCCTTAGATACTGGAATTTTTTAATCTCTTTTTTTAATTCATTTTCCTTATAATTTGTCCATTTAATTGATTTGTGTGCTTTCCTTTTTCAACTGTTAGTACCCCATTTACAAATACATATTCAATACCTATAGGAAACTGTTTTGCGTTTTGATGAGTTGCAGTATCTGCAATTTTTTCGGGATCGAAAACCACAATATCAGCCTTTTTTCCTGCTTCAAGCGTACCCCGGTCTGTCAGCCCTAATCTCTTCGCGGGTAAATAGGTCATTTTGTAAATTAATTCTTCCACTGGAAGCAACCTACATTTCAAGATGCGAGGAAATGTTCCATATACCCGTGGATGTGGATTCCCCTCTTTTGAAGCAATATTATCTGTAGAAAACATCGCGAAGGGAGCCCTCATAAAATCTATCACATTTGCTTTTTTCATTAGAAACATAGAAATCATAACTTGCCCCTCCTCCTCAAGTAAAAAGTCAAGAAATCGTTCCATCATCGGTCGATCAGGATAGAGCGTATCCAGAGCTTCCCACAATGTTTTTCCCACGAATTCTGTATGCTTGGGAATCGAACTGATTATTACTTTTTTGCTTAGAATTTTTGGAAGAAGACGAAACCAAATGTATTTCGGTATAATCCGTAAAAACCATGGAATATCTGCTATTGTCCATATAAACTCCTTAAATTCCTTGATTATTTTTTGGCGTTTTTCTGGATCTGATAAATTTTGAAGAAATTGTTTCCGTCCTCCCTCAAATACCCATGGCTGTAGGAGCGCACTTAAAACCGCATTTCCTGCGGTATATGGATATACGTCAGCCGTTATATCGATTCCATCAGCCCGCGTGGTTTCTATTAATCTCATTACCTGTTTTGGATGGCTTCCTGGAAATGCCCCCGTTACTTTAATATGTGAAATCTGAACAGGAACTCCACTTGATTTACCTATTTGGATAGCTTCTGCAATTGCCGAAATAACCCCTTTGCCCTCATCCCGAATATGTGATGTATAAATTCCATTATACTTCTTCACGATTTGACACAATTCAACGAGTTCTTGGGTCGTTGTTATAGATCCTGGCGGATAGATAAGACCTGTGGAAAGTCCAAAGGCACCATCTTCCATACCTTGCGTTACAAGCTCTTGCATCTTTACAATTTCAGAGGAATTAGGATATCGATCATCCAGCTTCATAATTGCAGCTCGTATATTGCCTTGGGGAATTAAAAAAGCCAAATTTAAGGAACATCCATTTGTTTCGATATAATCCATGAAATCCGCAATTCGTTCAAACGGCTGGTATTCAATATCGCCGATCACAAAGGACACATATTGGCTGTAATACGCCGCAACAATAGAATTCATTGGGGCCAAGCCTAATCCACAATTCCCCACAACCTCTGTTGTAATCCCTTGCATGACACTTGCCATTGCGTATTTATCAATTAAATAAGAAAAATCATAATGTGAATGAATATCGATAAACCCCGGCGCAATCAACAGATTTGCACAATCTAGAACTACATCAGCATCAGTTAATTCACCTATTTCTTTGATTTCATTGCCTTCTATCAATATATTTGCTTTATACGGTGCAATATTTCGCCCGCCAATAATTGTTCCATTCTTTAACAAGGTACTCATACTTATCACCTTCTCTCTAATCTTGAATTAGGGATCTTATTTAAATTTTCCAGATCTGGTTTTCATCCCGAGCAATCTTCCCTTCCTGCTCCAGCTTAATGAGATGGCTTTCCACAATTGCCAACCCGGGGAACATTTGAGAATACTGGTCTTCATAAAATAATCCTACTAATTCAAGGATAGTTTGGGGTTTTTCTTCTAATTTTCTTAGAATTTTTTCATCTTTAATCAAAATTTTCTTCCGGATCTCATTGATTCGCTCTTTCACATTATTGAATTTATCTCCATGTGAGGGATAAATGTAATTCAAGTGCAGTTTTTCTATTTTATCCAAACTTGATAAATATCCTATTGCGCCCCCAGAACTTGGAGAATACCATGCGGTTCCCTTCTCGCCTATGAGGTCTCCTGACAGTAAAAACTTGCGATTGATTTCATAGAAAGAGGTGTGTCCGGGTGCATGTCCAGGTGTCGTAATAACCTTGAACTTGAAATCCCCTAACTCTAATACATCATTTTCATTAAATGTGTGAAGATTACAATCCTGAGGAAGTTGCGCCATTTTACAGAGCACTTCAAAGTTACTATTTATATCAAATTTTCCTTTAAACCGTTCCTCAATCCCTGATTGGAAATACTTTTTAACTAAAGCCATATCAAAGGAGGCGTTCAACAAATCAATATTTAGGGCGCTTTCCTTTTCTATCTCATTAATTAAAATCAGTAATTGGTTTTGATTTTCAAGTCTAGCCAAAATCTCCTCCATTGCGCCCATATGATCGGGATGCGCATGAGAAATGACAATTGTAGATATTTCGTTTAAATTCAATTTGAAGTTATTCATTTTTTCAAATAATTTCCGAGTATACTTTGGCAGTCCGCAGCCAACATCAATCAAAATTACCTGATTATTTTCATCTTTTATCGCAAATACATTTGCAGATGCGGGCCACATCGGCTTGTCTGCTTTAATAAAAAAGAAATTTTCCACTACTTTCTCACTTAATTAGAAATTAATTATACAGTTCACGTTATCATAACCATACTATCATTCAATTAAGAATTTTTGTTATCAAAAAAATTCTTTAAAAGGATAATTCAACAAAGTTCAGTTAAGCGAATATATTGAAAAAATTGAGAAGGAGTTAATTTAATGGAAAAAGAAGTAATCATTGCAGAAAATGGCGCACCGCCCCTTGGTCCCTATTCTCCCGGTATTAAAATCGGAAATTGGCTCTTTACATCGGGACAGGGACCCCTTGATCCAGAAACCAAGAAGATACCTGACGAGTTTAGTGATCAGGTCAAAGCAATACTGGAAAATATCAAAGGAATTATTGAAGCTGCTGGAGGAACAATGGGTCATATTGTAAAAACAACGGTATTTCTCAAGGACATGAAAAACTTCGAGAAAATGAATCGCATTTACAAGAAATATTTCCCCGAAAAACCCCCTGCCCGCTCCTGTGTCGAAGTCGCTCGTCTGCCCCTTGACATCCAAGTGGAAATCGAGGCTACCGCCTATATACCTTGAAAATCGGTTTGGCTAAAGATGTTTTCTGGCTAAGGAGAGATTATCCTCTCATGATAAACCTTTGGGGTCATTCTATAGATCATTATGTGAAACTTCTTGAACGACTTCCTCAAGATCTTTGATAAAATTATCAATATGGCATTTTTTGATGTGCGGCATGACCACCACTCGCAAAAGATTCGGAAAAGCTCCTAGAGCCCATCCTTTCGCTCGTAGTTTTTGTTCAATGGCATGAATATCATAACTAGAAGTAAATCCCAAGACGTTCATCTGTGGGGGATCATTTACCACTTGAATCCCATCAATTTTTTTAAGCGCATCTTTCAATAGATTGGTCAATTTCATGCATTTTCGGACAATTTTAATGTAGCCAGTTTCCCCAAGATATTTGAAAATCGCCCAAGTGGCAATTGCCGCGAAGCCACTGCGAGTACCCACGATAGTTGCTTGCCTGAAATTACCTCCAGCCAAATAGGGTATTTCATAATGGCTCTTCTTTAAAACATCTTCATTGCGGAAAAGAATCCCGCCACTTGGAATCGGTCCTAACCCCATCTTATGCGGATCCGCCGTAATAGATTGAACGCCTTCCACAAGAAAGTCAAAGGGTGGGACATCATAACCCATTTTTGCGAGGAAAGGGAGACAAAGCCCTCCAAACGCGGCATCCACATGGAGATATATCCCATGCTCAAGCGCAAGCTCCGATAATTTATCGATTGGATCAACAACTCCTAAAGATGTTGTTCCTGCGATCCCCACAATTGCAACCGTATTTTTCGAAATTGCTTCCTCCACTGCCTCAATATCAATGGTATAGTCGGAGGTAAGTGGGATCTTAATGATATCTAGCCGCATAAGATCCGCTGCTTTATCAAATGAGGCATGGGCTGAAACGGGAACGATAATCTCCGGATGGCCATTAAAATGCGAATTTCTGGCAATGCGCATTGCCATCAGATTTGCTTCCGTTCCCCCTGTAACAATATAGCCAGCTGCCTCTGGATTATGGAGTAGAGTTCCAAGAATTCTGATTGATTCCCGCTCTAACTTCCAAGTTCCCTTCCATAGTCCTGGATCTCCAAGGTTTCTATCGAAAAATTGTTGATATAATCTAATAGTTAGCTCAAGTGGCTTGGTACACATGGAGCCCAGAATTTGTCCAGAATCATAACTCATATCTTCTTGTTTTATGATTTCCGTAATTTGATCAAATACTTCATCTTCAGGTAACCCTTCAGCTTGCATTATTGCGCCTCAACACTTGTTAATTCATTTCTTTTTTCTAAGCCTTTAATCAATGCCGTTAAAACTGCATTTATTGGACAAGGAGCGCCAACTTCTTCACCATACTTAATAAGCGCTCCATTAATAAAATCGATTTCCGTTTTCTTTTGGTTCTCAATGTCTTGGAGCATTGAGTTCTTATTCAACGCCGTATTCCGCGCCACTTCAAATGCTTTCTCGATGGAAGCCTGTGTATTTATATTTATTCCAAGCATCTCCGTCACGTTGGTCCCTTCTAAGATCGCTGCCTTCATGGCCTCTTTTACTTCTGGAACCATTAGCAAATCACCGTTACGGAGGCCCGTAAGTGCACCAAACGGATTTATTGCAACATTAACAAAGATTTTTTCCCAAACTACTCGTTTAATATCTTTGGAAATTGTAGTTTTGAATCCCACCTTCTGAAATTCCAGCTCGACACGTTTTAATATAGAACTATCTGTTGGATTCAATGATCCAATGATCGTTTCCCCATGTCCTGTATGTCGTATCTTGCCTGGTTCTAGAAATAGGGCGCCTTCCGAGGTAGTTCCTCGAAGGATTCGTTCTTCACCGAGAATTGAACTGGCTACGTCTTCGGTTCCCAATCCATTTTGTAAACACATAAAATAGGTATGATCCTTAAACAATGCTCTTACATCTTCTACTGCAGAGGCAGTAGAATAGGCTTTGACCGTTAGGATAATGAGGTCTGGTGCTTCAAGAGTCGAAAGGTCCGTGGTTGCCTTAACTTTAATGTGATGTTCACCACTAATACCTTCGATTGATAATCCGTTCTGGTTAATACTATCAATATGAGGTTTCCTTCCAATAAAAGTGACATCATTGCCTGCTTCTGCAAGGAATCCTCCAAATAAACTTCCTATTGCACCAGCACCCATTATTATAATCCGCAAACGATCACCATATTTTTTATCCTACAATTTTCTCCCATTTCTTTAACTGTAATACCTTTGATAAAGTGCTCCCTCGCTTTATTTCCTCCCGAATTCGGTTCTCTCGCTCTAGAACATCCATGGCACGATTTGCCATCTCCTGCGCTTTATCCTTAGGAATTATCATGACTCCATTATCATCACCGACGATCCAATCACCGGGAGCAACTTTCAATCCTCCGCATTCTATTTCCACATTAATTTCACCAAAGCCCTTAGGTTCCCCCGCTGCTGAGGTGATATAGCGTGCAAAGGCTGGGAATTGCATCTCCTGAATATCTTCAACATCACGAATCCCACCATCTATCACTACACCCGCAATCTCTTTCATTTTACAACTCCAAGAGGCGAGTTCTCCCCAGACCGCAATCTCTGCCCCCGCTGCATCAATTACCAGGACATCTCCACTCCCAGCAATATCGATTGCTTCCACGGTCTTCGCCCAATCGCCCGGGTACGTCCGCACGGTAACTGCTTTCCCAACCATTCTACAGCCGTGCCATACGGGTCGTATGCCACTCATGGCGGGTAAGCGGTGCATCGCATCCGAGATGTTTGGGGTTGTAACCATACTGAAGACCTTATACAATTCGGATTCATCATACTTTTTGAAGAGTTTTGAGACAATGGGTTTTCCACTTTCCATTGCCTCTTTAATGAGGCGAGTTGCCTCCGCTGCATTCTGAGCAGCCGTTATAGCATGCCCAACAATGATAATATCTGCTCCAACCTCAATTGCTTGAGGAGCAGTTTCTGAATTTAATCCTCCCGCAATTGCCAGTCTCGGGGTCGTAATTATCTCTGCTACTTGCTGGGTGACCTCTAAGGGTTTCACTCCTCGCATTTGTTGATCGATCCCTACATGCACGCAGATAATATCCACGCCAAGTTGCTCGAGTTGCGCAGCCCTTTCAACTATATTTTCGACATTAATCATATCCACCATAATTTGCGCGCCATACTTTTTTCCTGCCGCAACTGCTTCACTAATGGTGGAATCATCTGAAAGCCCAAGAATAATCACAACGCTGGCACCGCTCTTGGCAGCCATCTCCACTTCTGCGCCGCCAACATCCATTATTTTCATATCAGCTACGATAACTTTATCCGGAAAGGCTTTCTTCAAAGTCCGAACGGAATTCATTCCCTCACTTTTGATCAGGGGGGTGCCCGCTTCTAACCAATCAACGCCGCCTTTCACGGCTTCCCGAGCTACTTTCATAGCTCGATCTAACTCCATAAAATCCAATGCAACTTGCAAAACGGGTTTTCGCTGCATCCTAAGTATCCTCCTTCATTTCCGCAAAGACCATTGCGGCCTCTGGAATGTAAATTCCCTTTTCTGCCAAATCGTGTAAATAATTCCCAATCAATTCGATCATCTGCCCTAAATTCTGCTTATTGTCAAATGATTCGATTATTTCCAGTAATTCGGTCTCCTTCCCTTTTAAATTCTCCACTTCTTGGATAAGCAGGGGCATACATCGCACAACATTATCCACAATAGTAATATCCGCCCATTGAGCGGTTCGACTCAAGGGATTCAAATCAATCGCAATAACTTTCTTGCCCATTTTCTTCAGTGCTTGGGTTCTATCGCCATCCTCTAATGGAACTAAAACAAGGTCTGCGTTAAAGATCCCTTTAGGATCAACGCGGCGTCTGTTAGAGGACAGTTCGGGAATCGAAACTTGTTCTTCTGGCTTTAATCCAAGAATATTTTGTGCCTCTGCACCTGCTTTCATTAGATATTTTTTGATGGCAGATACTCGTTCTTTAGCATAATAAAATAAATTAACTTCTAAGGGCGCTTTAACCGCTTGTGATAATTTCACCAATTCTCCAGGGACCAGTGCTGCTACATTTCCATTGACACTGATGACTGGATGTTTTGCTAACAGAAATGCCGCTGCCGCTGCTCTTATTGCCTCCATTGCAGGCGGATTGGTGCATTCCCCAAGGAGATAATCGAAAGCTTCGCCCCGGCCATGGGCAATCAACCCCGCCTTCGCCACCACTTTATCTTCAAAGCCCTGAGTAATATCATGTCGAATTTTTAATGAAAGATAGCGCGGATGATCTTGAGGAATAGTTTCTTCAGACCCTTTTTTATGCTTCATTTTGAGCCTCCAGGAGTCTCGGTCCTTGATAATCCACCTTACAGGTAAAAGCAGTTAAATCTTGAGAATAAGCTTTAATTTCATCTAGAAGTTCAGCGCTCTTTGCGCTTTCCACAAAGGTGAATAAAGACTTTCCCAATGCTTGCACACTTGTAGGCAACCCATTCCTATTTAAATCATCAATATAATTTAATAAATCTTTTAGCTTTTCCGAAATGAGGCCTGATTCCTCCATAAATTCCCGGGAAAGCCGCAAAAAGGTTTCTATCGTAGCATGTTTTACTAATTCCTCGACTTTCTCTTTCCCAGCTCGATTAATTCGTTCTGCTTGTACTGGATTCGATAAGATGGCCTTTGTTTCAATCGGTCCGAGGCTTACACATAAAAGTTTTAAATCCCCTGCTTCAATCATTCCATCGGCTGATATAATCCGGTCGATTCTCCCAATCCCTGGCGCTCCAGGCTCTAATCTTATCTCAATTCCGCCAAACGTTTGTGCAATAACATCCCCCAACCCTGTTTTATTTTCTACCTCTGCAACATGGGCTATCGTTGCCACCCTATTTCGGCTCATATGAAGCCCGAACTCTTTATTCAGAGCCACCGCCGCGCTAAACGCCCCAGCACCGCTGACCCCGAATCCTGCACCCATGGGCACTTCAAGATTATGCTCAATTCTTAAAGAATAGGACTCCTTTACTAAAGAAAGATATTGATTTACTACCGACTGCGTTACTGGTGCGTTTGATACTTCTCCATTTATTTTAATAATACATTTACTCTTGCCCTTTCCAGCAACTTTAGTAGCCGTAACGTTGGTCTCGACCCCTTTATCTATACACACCCCTGCACCTCGAGAGCCTGTATGCTGAGCATCTTCTCTCCTACATATTTCAAAGAACCCAGTAATATGCCCAGGACACTTTGCTCTCGTCACGCGCACCATCACATTTGTATTTCTGATTCCAATTTTTTTTCATTTAAATGGTCAATTTCACAGAAAGACAACTCATGTCGTTATTTAAATTATTTGAATAACCTACATAAAAACTTAAGATTATAAAGAAAATTAAATGATCTCTAGAGACTATATACATTAGAAAAACGAGAACCTTTCAAAAAAATAGGTAAAGAAATTTCGGCTATATATGAACAAGTGGATATACGATTAAGTAGCCACATATACTTCTTTTAAAGGCGCCTGACTTTCCAATTCTTCTTCTTCTCTATTCTCAATTAATGATGAGACCATAGTTTCTATAGGGATAGGCAGAATCGCTTCCTGATGTTTATGCCCATTATTTTCAATTTCCGTGATATAAATTTCTTCGACGGAACGACCATTAGTCTCTGGAATAAAATGAGTGACTAAAGAGAGAGCAATTAGACAAGCGGTTCCGATAATAAAGAACATGAACGCCCAATTACCAATAAGATTCAGGAGGAAATACATTGCGAAATTGCTTCCGATACTGAGGATCGAGGCAAAGAGAACAACCCATCCGTTTCCAGTGGATCGCAATTTGGTTGGGAAGAAGATTTCAGCCAAAATCTCAACAATTAATCGATAAAAGGCGTATGAAAGATTGACTATAAATAATCCAATGAAGACAACAAAGATATTAGAATAATCAAAAAGGAACATAAGACTGCCGACAAAGTACATCAGGACTGAAATATAAATCGCCCTTTTATTGCCACCCACTTTATTAGCAAAATAACCGGAGAAATAGTAGCCGAGAATAGAGCCAATATATACAAGTATAGTCAATATCCCGAGATTCTCTTCAGTCAACAAGGACCCAAGACTTGGTCTTTCAATAAGCAGAAAAACCACGAAATATCTTTTAATAGTTAAGTAGATCCAGTCCGTAAGAAAGATCAGGGCAACACTCAATAGTAAAACTTTGAGATATTTTCGTTGAAAAACCATAAAAAGCGATTTATTAGAAAATTTTGACCCATTTCCATTATTATGACCATCGATCTCTATTTCATGCTCGGTTTTTTGTTTATAATAAAGAAAAAGCCGCGTTTCCTTGATTTTAACCCATAAGGCCGTAATAATGATAATTGCACCTAAAGAAACCGCGGAATATATGTATCGCCACATATCTTCTGATAGTCCAGTAAAAATGAACAGATATCCAGCTAACAACGCAGATGACATGCTTATTCCTGAAACAGCTCCAATCGCTTTCTCTCGATACCTTGCAGGGACCTCCTCAGAAATCCAAACTGCGTATAAATCAATTCCGAAAATACTCGCGATGATCTGGAAGATAATGAAAATGATGGCATTAGGGGCAAAGGCGGAGCCAATGATCGATGCATAGAATAGGGCATTCATTATTAGAATGAGCGGTTTTCGTCCGTATCTATCGGTGAGATAATGAGGAATGATAGTAAATAAACCACCGATTGAAATGATAGAAAATACTATAAGGATATCATTAGGATTCCAAGAAAATGAGAATGCAATTTGATTTAAAATAAGTCCTGAAAAAACAAGAGCGAATGTATTAAAGAATGAGCCGAGTGACAAAAATACTGTCAAGTAGGTGTGATACATATTCCACCCTTTTGCCTCTAAATAAGGCATTCTTCTCGTATCCATTTAGATCACAACCTACTTCAGTTCTCATATTTTTCCAATCACTACCTAATTTATCCGACATTTTTTTCTAGTCACTACCTATTTTCAGGAACTTTTCCATATTTTTCAATACTCGCTCAGATATAAATTTTCTTTAGTATTATAGATTAGGGCAAAAGATAGTCGATATTCCTAGAAATTCATTTTTTGACGCCCAAATATCTCGATAGGAATTATTCCATCACTAAAATTTAAACAAGACAAGAACCTACAAAGGTTCACTTAAAATTAGTTTAGCCTTTTCTATTGCTTCTAACGTCTCGCTGAAATTTTAATATTAGCAAGAGGGATACTCAAAGTCTCCCTATTGCCTTCCCTGTCCGTGATTTTAAGCTAGGAGTTGGTATCGAACCTGTGATCCCCCAAGAGACTAGCATCACCTTTAATTTGCCATCACTTACAGAGAAAACCATCTATTATATACACTCCCTCTGTGATAGAATCGTGAAAACTATAAAAGACCTCGATCCCCAAAAATAAATTAATCAGCGCTTTAATTACAGGGTCCCCATTAATGCTTGGAGCTCCCGTTGTTTCTTATGACCTTCATAATAATTTTTAATAGCAGGATTCTCATTAATCTCTTTAAAGGTGTTCTTAATTAGAGATAATAACCTTTCTTTATCTTCTGGGAGCTTTCCTTCGAGTTCTTTCAATCCATTATCATAAATTGGATAGTTTAACATGTGATCGCTAACAAAGTTGGAACTGACTTCCAATTTTTCGATTAGGTCATATTCCTCTTGCAGAGTTTCTTCTGGAGATAAGAGCGTTATCTCATTATTCTGGACCTTGTCCCACATTAGTGTTTTTGGCTGCGGTATAAACGTTCTAACTCTGATAAAATCCGGATTGACCTGATTTAAAACATTCGCGGTTCCACTTACGTGTTGCTCGGAATATTCCTTGCCTCCCAGCCCCGGCATGATATAGAAACAAAGTGAAATCCCAGCTGCCATTATTTTCTTTCCCCCCTCAATCATATCCGCCGAGGTTGCACCTTTTTTGACAATATTCAGTAATTCATCAGCGCCTGTCTCCAATCCTACATGTAATCTGGTGAGCCCATGGTCATGAAGTGCTTTTAAATTCTCCACAGTTTTACTTTTGGCAACCGTTTTAGCTCGCGCGTATGTCGTAACTCTTTTCATTTTTGGAAAATTAGCATAAATGGTATCGAGAATCTTGATTAGATCTTCTGCAGATAACACCATCGAATTACTATCGCCAATGAAAAGTTGGGTATGATTCTTGCAATACATACTCGCAGTGACGATATCATCTAAAATATCCTGCAGTGGTCTTCGCTCGAATCTCATTTCCTTATACATATTGCAGAATCCGCATTGGTTCCACGTGCAACCAATTGTACATTGGATTAGCACCGAGTTACTCTCACTTGGAGGTCTATAACGGGGCAATTTCCACGGCAGACTGGCAAAATTCATTTCAATACCCTATATATAATTCTTCAATAAAAATAAGACATTTTAATTATTTAATCTTTGCCTAAAACCTTATAGTGTTCTTATTGGAAGTTTTACTCATGACTTTTTATAGAATTTCATCTTCAGAGAAGAAATTATCCAAAACAATTTAGAAGCCTTAAGAAACCGGTTGTAATGGATTTTTTGTCTGAACTGATTACCAACCTTAATATATTCGAGTTGTTAGACCATCGAAATTTGAATCAAAACTCGCAAGATGTTTTAAATTGAATTTTTGCATCATAAAAAGGTTTGAGCAATCAGTGAAGCTCAGAAATTTCGCACTTTCCAAAATTTTGAAGAACAGATTGTAAATTTGAATAATATCATCTTGGGAAACATAAATTACATTGCAGATATTTTTGGGAGGCGTAATCAACTCCCAAACTTGCGCGATTAAATTCTTATTTTCGGTTCTAACCCAAGTAAGCGTCATTAATTCATCAATTATAAAGTCTGACGTGAATTGAGTACCGTATTTTCTTTGAGCCATTTCACTTAGAATCTCATAGGCTCTTTGATGATTTGGATCTTTCTTGAATTCTAATGCAAAGAAGAAGCCCGTATCTAAAAAAATTCCGATGGTTTTCACCTCACTTTCCATATATATCGGTATCTTCATTTCCCGATGATATATACTCAAAGTCTGAAGCTGATTCCTTCAGCTCATTTAACCGCTGTGGCGAAATTTCAATGAATGGAAATGAATCCTCTATGAATCGATCTAAATTTTCCGCAAGATATTCAACACTCTTATCTAGAATTTCTTGTTGTGAAAATTTTTTTCCTACTTTTAGCGTTATTTTTGCTTGAATTTCTTCTAATAATTTTTTATTTTTCATTTTCACAATTGACATAATTATAAACAAAATATACAAGTATAAAAAGTATATTTCTATATTATTTAATTAGGCAAGAAACCGTGTAACTTAAATTTCTATTCAAAAATTTTGTAAAAATGAATTTATCTGTAAAGAGATTGAAGAATTATAGAGCGCATTTAATTCTTTAAAAAGAAGAAGCAATCCAGTGATTAAATACGAGTGAAGGACAAAGAAGACAGAGATCAGCGGGGACGATTTCTTCAAACCCGCGAGAGGATAATCCTAATTTAATGACCCAAATGGAACTAGATAACATTAGGAAAGCTTTTAAACATGCAACTGAAGGTAAAGTGAATAATTTGTATCTTCTTCGTAATATGGTTGATTATCAAGAATTAGAAGCACTCTCAGAATTGCTTTGGCAAATGGAGAAAATGAAACTTACAATGAATGATTTTATCCAATTCAGTAACGACTCTAATATATCTATTGATAAAGTCCTTATTGCTCAAGGCTGGGAGGATGATATGCTTGCCGATGCAGTCATCAAAGCTAAGGAGGAAGCTAAGGAACGCATCAAAATTATATAAGAAGTTAAGATAGTAAGAAAATATAACTAGTTGAAAAGGAGATTGTTGATTATGACTTCTGAGCCGTCTATATGGCAAGGATTTGCAGATGAATTTATTTCAGTATTGGAATTGCGAGGATTTCCCGTAGCAATAACCTATACAGATGAGGAAATCGAACCCACCGTGCAAAAGGGTATGTGCGTGTGTAAGGCAATTCTAATGGCACGCGATGGGGAAATTATCCGATTAAATAAAACAAAATGTACCTGTCCTGGGGGGAAATTTCATTGTGGGTTAGGGCATAGCATGCCAGGGATGGAAAAATTTCTAGTGCAAGGGGAAAAGCTCTGGGCAACGGTGCCTATTGCGAGGATGAGTATTGAGGAGACCCATAGAATCGCACCCCCTCCTCTCGGGTTAGCAAAAAATATAGTCTTCAGCCCCTTGAATAGAGCGGCATTACGGCCAGATCTCGTGACGATTTTATGCAATGCATGGCAGGCAAGCCGCCTGATTTATCTCGCCATTTATCATGGGGAATCCATCAAACCCAATGTCTCCGGCTCACTCTGCTGGGGCGCCATTACCTATCCCCTGATGACGGGTAATTTTAACGTGACTATGGGCGATCCGACCGCTCGGCGTCACTATGGCTATGATCCTAATGATTTAATTGTGAGTATCCCTTATAGAATGATTCCGCAAATGATTGAAGCAATGGAGTATAGTACAGCAGGGCGAGGGAAGGCGGAGTCTTGGTTCGATCGTGCAGCTGATCAAATGGGGTAATTAAAATGGTATTGAGTTATACTAAAAATAAAGAGTTACATGTATTCGAAGCAGAGAATAAGACACGAGAAGTTAGAGCTCGTATGCGGGATATGTGTTTCGAAGGAGAGGTAACCATTAAAGCTTCTAAGACTATGGAAATTCTAGAGATAACGGGAAAAATTGAAACCAGTATTAGTGAAAAATGTTCAGAATCGTTAACTTTGCTCGAAAAAATGAAGGGCAGAAGAATTGCAGGTGGAATCACAAAATTAGTTTATGGAATAATTGGGAAAAAGTGTCCCTATCTTGCAAGTCTTGTTATGGAATGCATTGATGGCGCAATTTTAGGCGCAACTGTTGGCCCTTTAGAAAAGGCGATCCCGCAACTGTGGCGATCACGAGAAAAATTCACAAAAGAAGCCATAATAGAATTCATGCCACATATGCGGAATTCTTGTGTAGCATATACGTTAAAGGAGGATCCATAATGCTTCAGTTTTGCAGGACCAAATTTGTGGGATTTGAGCAAGAATCCGAGGAGATACTGAAAATATTCGGGACTTTAGATGATACGCTTTATGCCATGCAAATTGAAATGAAATTACAACTTCCAGAATTAGTTATAACCTCAATAACAGGAAAAATGAGGCGATTCACAACTCCCTTCTGTGAAGAAGCACAAAATTTTCTTAAAAACGCAGAAGGGCTTAAAATCGAGCCTGGATTTCAAAGTCAGGTAAAAAAATTAATAGGTCGTCCCGGTTGCCAACATTTAGGGAACCTAATCAATGAATGCTGCGAATCCATTATTCCAGCTTTACTCTATATGAAGTATAAAGAATTAAAAGAGAAAGATCCGAATGTTTTGATGAGCGAAGTATTTGGGCAGCTCAAGGCAACATATCCTCAAATGGAAAGCTTCTGTACGACCTTCTCCCACTTGAATGAGATGTGATGAGGTTGATTATTGATCTACATATTCATACCAAGCCAAAATCCCCTTGTAGCAGTATGACGCCTTATGACGCTATTGAAGAGGCACAAAGAATCGGATTGGATGGCATTTGTTTCGTAGAACATGATGTCCTCTGGACGGATGAAGAAATTGCTTCACTACGAAAGGAATCAGGGTTTCTAGTATTGAAAGGCTACGAAATTTCAAGCCTTGATGGGCATTTTTTGGCATTCGGCTATGAAAAAGTTGTAGATCCCTTTTTAGAATTGAGCGAAATCCGAAACCTACTTGATCCACAGCAAGGATTTCTTGCTATTGCGCATCCTTTTCGCGAGTTCTTAATAGTAGGTGTAAATGAGATTGGATTAAACGCTGAAGAAGAAGCAAAAAACCCGATTTTCACATTAATTGATAGCATTGAAGTATTAAATGGGCGTGTATCAAAAAAAGCCAATAAATTTGCCAAACAGGTCAATTTAATTCTGCAATTAAAAGAAATAGGCGGATCCGATGCCCATGAACTCTATGAAATAGGAAAGGTAGTTACTGAATTCAGTTCCCCCTCTATTACAAATGAGAACGAATTAGTAAAAGAATTAAAAACAGGAAACTATAAAACGAAATATTTCCGCGAATAAAAAGTGAGATGAGATTATGCCCGATTGGACCCAATTAACCAAAAAACTGGAACAATATTTGAGATTAAAGACTTTTCCCGTGGCTTTTAAACTCTTAGAAAATGAGGAGGAACTCCATCAAAATAAATGGTGTAGAATCGCAGATACTAAAGTCACATTGTGCCAATTAATAACACGTGTGAGGTGTTTTGATTGGACGGTTGGTGCAAAACTTGACAATTTCGCCAATCCAATCTGCCCCTACATGTTAGGATTAACCGAAAAACCACAAATGGCTAAAGATGGCACCTATCGAGCTATTAAATGGTTCAAAGACCTTGAAGATTCCAAGCAATTTGAAGATCAATTTCCAACGATCCCTTCAGGAAAATATAAGGCGGTAACAATGGCCCCACTGGTCTATAATCCCTTTGAACCCGATATCATTCTAATTTATGGGAATCCCGCTCAAATGATTCTAATCATTAATGCTTTGCAATACAAAAATTATGAGCGCCTTCAATTTTTCTGCGTAGGTGAATCATCTTGCACCGATTATATCGCCCAATGCTATTTGACAAGAAAACCTTCCTTGACGATTCCATGTTACGGCGAAAGGCGATTTGGACATGCTCAAGATGATGAATTGGTCATTGCAATTCCCTCAGAGACTTTTGAAAAACTTATAAGCGGTTTAAAATTCTTATATGGCAGGGGAATACGGTACCCCATTCCTTATTATGGCGTTGAAGTAGATCCCACCTTAGGTCTCTTTGATGCGTATGGAGGCAGCCGGAAATATAAAAAGCAGCGTATAAAATATTCTGATGAGAATCAGGATATTTAAAATGAACCATTTCCACTTTCACTTCTTAATTTTTAGCAGCCACACTAAAATATACCAAATATTATGCGAAAATCCAAAAATAGGTTCTATAAATAAGGGTATGGGAAAAGGGGATCTAAAAAATTGCACAAATTTTTCTGTGAATAGATGCATTAAACCCGACACACTCCTTCCTAAACGGACCCTATCAATTTTTTGCGCATTAAATTAGCTCTTGTGGAGTTTATATATGCGCATTTAGGAGAAAGGGTTACCACTAAAAAGGTGATTCAATGAACAAGATAGAATTGCTTTCAGAAAGTAGATTATTGGTTTTGGCAATAGTCCTAATGGGAATTACATTGGGGCTATCTGTCTTTGTAACTGGCAGTGCCGATCCCTGGAATCCTTGGCCGTTTCCATAAATCGATATCTCCACCAATTTTCCCTTCTCTCCTTTTTTTCTTTTAATTAAGTTCATAATTAAATTAAAACAACAGACATTTATAGGATAAAACGGGTTTACTAATTTCTGTGAGAGATGATTCTGACGTAAATGGGGAACTTCTAACCCAACTTGAAAAAGAATTGAATGAGGCGTGGGATCAACTAAAAACGCTCAAAAATCAATTAAAGGATGGGGAAATTAGTTTAGAACAGTATCAGGAACAAAAACCAGACTTAGAAGGGCGCATTGATGATCTCTCACAAAGAATTTTTTATATAAATAAAGCAAGACAGCAAGTACCGACCAATGAAGAGCGCATTCAACAAGAAGCAGAAGCTTTTATGAATGAATACCAAGTAGAATACGTTGATAATGAAGTGTCTCACCTAAGAATCTTTCTTACAGTTTCTGCCAAACAAACTTGGGTTATTGAAATTAATTTTAGTGATCCGAAAGTTCCTTTGTTTAAAATCCCTTCAGATATGCCATCGCTGATTGGGAACATCTATGAAACAATTGATGCTTTAAAAAAATGGAAGGGAAGCCCGAATCAACGATTAGTGAATATTATCCGTGAAATAGAACAGAAATTATTAGATCTGGAATACTCAAAATCATTGCCAGAACTCGAGCTTGAAAGAGGGCGCTTAATGGCGCAAGCCAAGAAATTGGAAAATGATCAACAATATGAAAGTGCAAGGATTTTTTATACCTATGCAGCGGATATATCTGAAAAATTAGGAAATCAAGCCATTGCAATGACATGCCGTTTGAAAGCCCAGAAAATGTCAGAAAAGATAGAAGAAGAGCAAGCTTAATCTTTTGAAAAGCAATTCATAAATAAGCAGTCAGATTTAGCGATCGCCATATTAAAGGATGGATTTTCAGTTAATTGAATGGGCGCCCCTTTAATTAAGACCGCAGGGATTTGCTCAGCTGCCTCGCCCATTAAAAGTTCTGCAGCACTTACCAGATCATCTGCAACCGCGCGAAATTTAATTTTTAATTTGCGTCCAAACAGATCTTGCCTCCCTCGAAAATCTTCAATCGGCTCCATCCCCGCAACTGCGAGGGCCACACCGATAGTCCCTCTCCTAAGTGGTTGGACTCTGCTATCTGCGATTATAACGGCAATTTTTTTGTGGAACTTTTCTTCTAAATATCTTTTTATTTCTTGAG
>Ga0315279_10002852_pt1 | contig 25093 bp, 18 predicted proteins | sample YL17G06_20_MG_FD_203694 | JGI IMG/M metagenome (GOLD analysis project Ga0315279, IMG submission 203694) | Sediment microbial communities from Yellowstone Lake, YNP, Wyoming, USA - YL17G06_20 | ecosystem: Environmental > Aquatic > Freshwater > Lake > Sediment | place: USA: Wyoming | collected...
TGGCGCCACGCCGCCCGTGATGAATTTCGGCGTGGTGGTCGGAAAGTGCGTGTCGCGCCACCAACCGAGGCCGCCTTCGACGTCCGTGTAGCATTTGCCCTCGGGCTTTTTGCCTGCTTCATACTGCGGATGCATCCACGTGCCGCACAGCCCGGTTTGGAATCTGTGCCCGGGGTACGTTTCGACGAGAGGCCACGCCGCCGCATAGAGCGAGAAGCCGCCGTTGAACTCTTCCGGCACCTTCTCCGCCGGGCCAAAAAGGTAGCCGGCCATTTCGCCTTGCTGAATTTCGGCGGCGCAAACCACGGCGGGAACGACCAGCAGTGAAGCCGATAGAAATTGGATGATTGTCTTCATGCATGGAACATTGTGATGAGCTGTCATGGGCGCTGTGACTCCAGCATCTTAAGGTTGTGGATGAGTTTCATGGTGTGATTACGGTTTGGGAGTGCTTCGGGCGCTGGCCTTGGATTGTTCGAGCAGAGCCTTGAGGTCCCGCACGATGTCCGGGCGCCCGGCATAGAGGTTCTTCGTCTCGCCCGGATCGGTGTCGAGGTTGTAGAGGGCGACGGGTGCGGAGTCGGGGATGTGGAAAGGCCTCATAGCGGGGTCGCGCTCGTAGTTGTTTCCGCCGGACCCGGCGTGGTCGAGGTACTTCCACGGACCGCGGCGAATGGAGAGGGTGCGCGCGCCGCCGAAGGCTTGCTGGAGAAGATAGGGACGGATGGGCGCGCGGTCCTCGCCGAGCAGCGCGGGGAGCAGGTTGAAGCTGTCCTCGGCGGCGTTATCGGGCAGCTTTGCGCCGATGATGGCGGCGATGGTGGCCATCACGTCGGTGAGGCTGGCGAGCTGCGCGCTGGTGGTGCCGGGTTTCACTTTGCCGGGCCAGCGGACGATGAACGGCACGCGATGGCCGCCGTCCCAACTGTCGCGTTTCATGCCGCGCCATGGTCGCGCGCCATCGTGGGCGTGGTCGGCGCGCATATGGATGACGCTGGTGGTCTCGGGGCCGTTGTCACTGGCGAAGAGGACGAGCGTGTTGTCGGCGACGCCGAGCTTTTCGAGCGTGGCCAGGAGTTCGCCGACTACCCAGTCGAACTGATGGATGAAGTCGCCGTGCGGCCCTGCTTTGGTCGCGCCTTTGAACTGCGGCGCGGCGAACGAGGGCAGATGCACAGCCTGCGCGGCGTGGTAGAGGAAGAACGGCTTGCCCGGCGACTGGCGGACATGCTGTTCGAGGAACTCGCGGCTCTTTTTCAGGAACACCAAGTCCACTTCCTCCATCGGAAAATCCGGCGCGATTAGACCGGCGCGGCAGTCGTTGGCGTAGGGGTGTTTGGGCAGCTTGGATTTGTCGAGCGGGCCGGTCGGCGGCACGGGCACGCAGTCGTTTTCGATGAAGGCGTAGAGCCAGTCGGTGGTGGGGCAGCAGGCGGTGCCGAAGAACGTGTCGAAGCCGTGGTCCACGGGGCCGTCCGCGATGCGGCGGGAGAAATCCACGCGCCGCACGGCCTCGACACCGTTGCCGCGCACGGGTTGGCCGTCCTTGTCGAAAAACGTCAGTCCGACGTGCCATTTGCCCACACAGGCGGTGGCGTAGCCGTTCGTGCGGAGCATCGCGGGCAGCGTGAGCCGCCCCGGCGCGATGAGCGATGGCCCCCCGACGCCGGTGAACACGGTACCGCCATTGGGCACGCGAAAGGCCATCTGCCCGGTCATCAGACTGTAGCGCGAGGGCGTGCAAACCGTGGCCGGGCTGTGCGCGTCGGTGAACTTCATTCCCTCGCGCGCGAGGCGGTCAATGTGCGGCGTGGGCACCTTCGACTGATCGTTGTAGCGGCGCACGTCGCCATAGCCGAGGTCATCGGCGAGGATGAGGAGGATGTTCGGTTTGCTGACCGGCTTGGGCGCGTCGGCCCCGTGCAGCCCAGCCAGTGGCACCAGCAACAGCGCGCCCAGGAGTGCAAGCGTGTGTTTCATGGTTGTTCTTTTGCTTTCCTTTGATTCGTCGGTTCCAGTCAACGGGAATGACCAGATCGGTCTGGGCCTGCGGCAGGAGCCAGACGCTTCGACGACTCAGACGCTCGCGCAAAGCCGATTCCTTCGATGGCGACACGGCCATCGGCTTGTGTAGTGCTGATGGTCACACGCGCCGGCTTGTCGGGGACGAAATCGTAGAAGCCGAGAAGTAGCCCAAAGCCGAATGAACGTTGGTCAATCTGTTCGATGGCTGTTCCGCCGGCGTGCTCCACGACGACGCAAACGTTCGAGGCGCGGTTGGTGTGCGCGGGGAAGTTCAGGCGGACGGCGTAGCGGCCGGCCGCCTGCACCGGTAGCGTGAACGTCACCGCGGCATCGGTCTTCGGCTCCGCCAGTAGGTAGTTGAAGCCGTACAGCCCCCACATGCCGGCGGCGGTCTTCTTCTCCCACGGGCCGCGGATTTCCACGCCCTGCGGCGAATCCCAATTCAACACGCCGCCCTGGCGCGCCATCGCGGAAATTTCGACGCCGCTTTTCGCCGTGCCGCCGGTTCCAATCTGGTTCACGTCAATCCACGCAAAGCCGGCGGGATACTTCGCGAAGTCCTTCGAGAGCGTGAAATCTCCACGTGCCGGGTCCCGCAGAGGCGCGGAAGCGTCCTTCGACTTCACGACAAGGTTGCGCTCGTCCATTGTTCCCTGCGCGTTCGCGCCCCTCCACTTGGTGTCCCAGCGCGTCGTGTCGCCAACGACGATGTTGTTCACGAATTCGTTGTTGTCGCCGGCGTTGAACTGCAGGCCACCGGAGAGCGTGTTGAAAATGATGTTGTTCTCGACGCGGGTGGACGCGGTGAACCAGTCGAGGTAGATGCCGCGCGCGATGTGCCGTTCGCGTCCGCCGCCGGGCAGTTGCCGCCAACCCCAGACGTCGGCGACGAGGTTGTTGGCGATCCGGTTCGGCGCGGCAAGCTGGTTCATCGTCGCGAAATGGATACCGCCGCCGTCCTCGGTTGCGAGCATAATGTTCTCGACGCGGTTGAACTCGATGATGTTTCCGCCCTGGTTACGGAACGCGAAGATGCCATTGCGGGACATGTCGTGAATGAAGTTGTTCGCGATGCGATTGCCCGCGGCCAGCGCCGTCTCCGCGGGCCGCGAATCGAGATGAACGCCGCTGTTGTAGTAGCGGATTCTTCCGCAGTGGTGAATGTGATTACGTGTGATCTGATTCCGCAGCGGCGCGACTTTCGCCGCCGCCGCCCCCCGCGTGAACAGCTTCGAATCGTCCATGTAGCTGAAGCGCGCAGAGGTCAGCAGCACGCCGCCACCGCCGGCATCGGTGATGGTGTTGCCATCGATTGAATTCTCGCACGAGTCCAAGTGCAGCCAGACGCCGTAGCCACCGATGTTCTCGAACCGGCACTGTTCGATCCGGCAATGCGACGCGTTCTCCAGCATCACCGCGGTATCGGTGTGCACCCGCGCCTCGATGTGCCCGATTGTGTAGGTTGTGTGCCGGAACTCCAGCCCGCGCAAGATAACGTGCTCGACGTGCGTCCCCGCCTCGACGTCGCCCTTGAAATGAAAAAGCCGGTTGAGCCGTGGCGCGACAATTTCCAACTGGTTGGGATTGCGGCCATCTTCCGGCCAATAGAAAACGCGCCGCGTCTTTGCGTCGAAAAACCACTCCCGCGCCTGATCGAGTTCCTCCCGCACGCCCTCAATGTGAAACCATGATCCGTCCGTGATGCGCGCGTGCTGTTCCTGCGGGCCGAGGAGGATGAGCGACCGCGCAGCGTCCACGCTGGTGACGGTCTGAAGCTGGTTGAAGAACCGCCATTCCGGAACGACATGAACCTGCGCGTCGCGCGCCGCGCCCCAGCAAGCCTTGATGGTCCCCGCCGCGACCGTGATCGAGTCCTTCTTTCCTCCGCCGCCGAAGAGATGCGGCGGCTGCGCGTCGGCGTTCGGAAACCGCGCGCGAATTTCCCGCCGCCCGTTCACGAAAAGCTGACGGAAATTCCAATCGCGATGCGACCCCGGCAAATCCGCACTCCAGATCGCGCCGTCGTCTTTCTTCCACGGCCCCTCGACCCGCCGCCCGCCACTAAGCACGACGCGTTCGCCATCGGCTGCACGATAAATGACTGGAGCCTTCTCCGTTCCCGAATCCGCCGGCGACAACAGGACCGTCTCCGGCAGGAAATACGTGCCGCCATGAATCACCACCTCAATCGGCCCATCGGTCATCCGCTGCCTCTTCAGTTCCCGTACCGCATCGCGAGCACGCGTGAGCGTGGCGAAAGGCTGTCTCCTGGTGCCGGGACCATCGTCACTTCCATTTATGCCGACATGGATTTCAGCACCGTGCAGGGCATCCAGCGGCGCGAGCAGCAGGGCGGTGACGAGTGGAAGTGCGGTTTTCATCAATGCAATATTGTGATGAGCCGTCAGGGGCGCTGGGCCCCCAGCATCTTGAGGTTGGCCTCGGCGAAGGCTTGGCCCATCAACGCGAACGTCTTCGCGCAGCCGAGGTAGTGGTAGCCGGCGTTGGAGGCGCCGCGTTTCCAGAGCGCGGCTTCGGCGGGTGTGATGAGGTCGGCCTCGAACTTCCTCATGAACTCCCGCTTTTGCTGCTCCGTCATCTTTCCATCCGCGTTGGCATGGTCCTTGTGCTTTGAATCGAGAAAGTAGCGCATCTGGCGGACCTTCTCGTGCTTCTTGTCAATGGCACCGAGTTCATCCGACCAGAACGGCGCGGTTTGCACAGCGACGACATTGCCCTTGAACTCGGGCATGGCCGCGGGCGCTGCCATCGCCCGCCGAAAAGCCACCATATCCACGGACTCGTCCTTGAGTCCGCCAACCCCCATCACGCCGATCACGAATGGCAGGTTGGGAGCGGCCAGATCCTTGCGCACGTCACGGATGAAGTGTGCGAGCAATTCCGAGTAGAGGTCGAAGCGGTTCGGTTTGTTGTGGTTCGGATAGACGTGCCCATCGACCATGTCGTTGAATCCCTGGAGCCAGACAAAGCCCCCGAGTTCGTAGCCCTGTGCGGCATCGTAGTCCGGACAAACCCGCTTGGGGTCGGCCAGGACTTTTCTCACATGCCCGGTCATCAACCGGTAATAAACCCCGGTGGCCTTCACCTTTTCGACTTTCCACTGCTCGAAATCCTTCGGGATGCCATGCCCTTCCTGCCTGGGGTAGTTCTCCCGCTGGAACGAACTCAGTTGATACGGTCCCGCGCTTGGCGGGCGGAAATCCGTGTGCAGGCTCTTGCCGCCCCACGCGGCCTTGATGATGAGCACCGGCTCCGCGAGCGCAGTGTCCATCGTGAGACCGAAGGTGAATTCGGGGCCGATTTTGTCGCCGGGCCTGGTGGGGTCCAGCCCCCACATCGACCCATAGCCTGCGGTCAGTTTGCCATTAAGTTCGAAGCTCTTCTCGTTGGCTCCGGTCAGATACGAAATCCAAGCGCCATCGCACACCGCCGGCTTCCCGTCGGCACCCCGCATCATTTTGAGCATCGGCGCGGTCGCAGGGTCGTCGCCGATGTAATCAAAGGTGTTGACGCTCGCCGGTCCTTCCATGTTCGACTGTCCGGCGAGGATGAAGACTTTGAGCTTCTTCGGCTGTGCGCCGGCGGTGGACGGGTGCATCGCCAGCGCGGCGACGAGGAGCAGCAGGATGGCATGGAGCGGTCTCGGTTGTTTCATGGTTGTGCCTGACTTCGTTCTACTTGTTGTCTTGCGTTGCCCCTAGACGATCTCTTCCCGCGTTGAATCCCAGCGTACCACGCGTCTCTGCTGATACGAGACCAGTGACATAAGGAACGTCGCCGTTTCGATGAACGCCTCGTCCGTCGAACACTTGGGGGTGCCGCGGCTGCGGATGCAATTCAACCAGTCCTGCATGTGATCAGGCTGCTTCGGGGTCGCGCGCCAGTCGTAGCCCTTGGGCAGGTTCGGCCGAGTGTTGTGCTCTTCGGGGAGGACTTGGAATCGCGTTACATTATGCGCGATGTCGTCGAATCGCAACGTGGCGTCTCGGCCACAAATCTCCACGGGTTGCTTCGCCTGGCCGGTGTTCATGCTCCCGGTGAAAGCCACGGTCCGGCCCAGCTTTCCGAACTCGTAAATCGCAGACCACGTGTCCGGCACCTCCCGATCGTCGCGGAGCAGCGCGATTTGGCCCGTGCAAGTGCATGTGTCGGGAATGCCATGGCCGAGCAGGTACTGAACGAAATCTGTTTCGTGCGACAGGAGGTCCCCGGCGTAACCGGTGCCGTAGGCCCAATAACAGCGCCAATGCCAGAAGTGCCGCTCGTTCCAGGGAATCTTGGGCGCGGATCCCAGCCAGAGGTCCCAATGGAGTTCCTTCAGGACCTTTGCCGGGTCCGGCCGTTCCCACTGGTCATAGTAGCCATACCATCGCCAATTGGGGTGTTCGGGCTCGGTCGACTTGAACCGGCCCGTGCGCACAAGCGTGACGGGCCCCAGAATGTCTTTGGCGAGCAGTTCCTTGGCCTGCAGGGCGCAAGTGGCCTGGCGGGCGTGGTGGCCTAGTTGAAACACGACCTTGCTCCGCTTCAGCGCGTCGCGCATCTGTTTGGCCTCGGCCAAGGTCCGCGAAAAGCCTTTCTCGCAGTAAATGTCTTTGCCGGCCTTCACGGCATCAAGCACCATCTGGCAGTGCCAGTGGTCGGGCGTGCCGATGATCACTGCATCGACGTTCCGATCCGCGAGCAGATCGCGGTAGTCGACGTAGGCTTTCACCGCCGGGTTCTGGCTCCGCTCGATGCCTTTCTGCCGATGCGGCCCATACACGTCGCAGACCGCCGTCACTTTCACGTCGGGGGCGTTGACGACCGCCTTGATCAAGTCGCCGCCACGGGTTCCCAACCCGATGCAACCTACACCGATTGTCTTGGCAGGCGGCACAGCCGAGAGCACGGCCGGTGCGAATGTCGAGACGGCCGCCACGGCCGTTGCTGCGCCGCCCGTGCTGCGGAGAAATCGCCGGCGGCTCAAGTTCGTGTCGTTCTTCATTGATTCAATCCTTCAGTAGTAGTGGTAGCCCTGTTTGCTCGGGGAGTCTTCGGGTTCGCGGGCGACTTCTCCGGCATAACGATGGTGATGGCGACGAGCCGCGCCGCGAGAAGCTTCAGCGCGCGTTCGCCAACCGCCGCGTTTTCGCCTTTCAGCAGGCGATTGTCCACGCGAATGGTCCAGCCTTCGATGTTGCGGGAAGTGTGGGCCGAGGGCAGCGATGTCTTCTCCGCCCATCCGTTTGAAACGGGGATGACCGGTACGGCCAGCAGGCAGCAGAGGTTCAGGAATTGTCTTTGGTTCATGGTCTTGGATTTGTTGCGGCAGGGCGAACGATGGGCTCGCTTCTCCGAACTGTGGTTTGATCCCAGCGACCGAATCTCACTCGACGGCGAGGTGGATGCTCACGGCCACGGCGTTCGCGCCCGCGTCCTTGTACCGGACTGCCACTTGCGCGCCCTTCCTCAATTCGGAAAGCTCGTTGTTCTCGACACCATGAATCTTGGTATCCGTGTTGACCTCGAACGTCATGCTCCGGCCTTCCTTGCCGGGTATGCTCGGGATGCTCACTGTCACGGTGGATGCGGTTGTGTCCACTTTCTCGACCTGGCCGAACACCTCGCTTATAGCTCCTTTCTGCCGTTCGCCGGTTTGGGCTGCCGAGTTGAGCAGCAACTCCACCATGGCTCTGCCCATGGCTTCGCCGACTTCCATATAGACCTCCGCGTTGCCGCCGTAGTGGCCGTTGCCGCTGCCGCCCTGCGCCATCGGATGGGTATAGACCGTGGCCACGTTGCCCTTGAACTCCGGGTGCTTCCCGCTGGCGCCGTCCACCGCGAGATGGGCATTGAGAATCAATCCCTCGTTGCCGCCAATGCCCTTCGCGGCCTCGCCCAGAGTGCCCATGACGAACTTGGCGTTCGGCGCGTTGAAGTCCTTGCGCAGCGACTTGATGAACCGGACGAGATTCTTCTCATAGTTTTCCGCATGCACGGGGTCACCGAGGTCCTTCTCGCCTTGCCAGAAGAAGAACCCCGCGACCTCGTACTTGGTGGCGCCGGGGTAGTACTTCCCAAGATCCGCCAGCGCCTTCTTCGCATCGGCGGTGTCGTCGTCGTAATTCCTACCGGCATACCAATCGATGGGTTTCCCGTCCCTGCCGAGCCATGGCGGAGGTGCCGTCGCCTTGCCCTTGGCCGGGTCGGCCTCCCAGAACGCTGGTTTATCCTTGTAGCCGGCGTACACGTAGGTCTTCTCGGCTCCGGCTCTGTCCTTCTTGACTACCGTAAACCGCTCGCTGCCCGGAGGCAGGAGGTCCCACCCCAGACTGCGGTTGCCGATGCAACTCTTGAGAACCATCACCGGCGCGTCGAGGGCATCGCCCAAAACATGCCCAATGCCGAATTCCGGCCCGATCGTGCCCCCCTTGATGGCCAGCCAGTCGTTGTTGAGCAGGCCCCTGCCTTGCATGAAACGCACAAAGCGGACATCCGGCCGCACGGTCCATTTACCGTCGGCATCCACAAGGTAAGGATACTTCTTCTTGTTCTTGACCGCATTCTCCAAGACGGCAACCCTGCCCAAGCCGACCATGTTGGACTGGCCCGTCAGGATGAACACCTGGACCGGCTTGGTCATGTCCGGCAGCTTGCCATCGGGCTGGGCGATCGTTTCCGCCGCCCAGGCGCCGGACAGTCCCATTGCCAGGACCGCCAGGCACAATGCACCACACAACATCTTCTTACTCATCGCTACGACCCCTTGTGAAAAATGGGTTTGCCGCGCCCCGGGATAAGGTGATACCAGCGCCGGGTGACGGGGCCGGGCGGCTTCAAGCCTAGGACAGAGTAGGCGAGAGGATCGCGCTCGTGATGGTCGAAGAACAACCAACCGTCAAGGCCAGCCTTCTGGAGTTCGGCTTGAATGGCGCGGAGATCCATGGCTATCTCTTTCGCAGGCGCTGTGCTTCGGGAATTTGTGCAAGGGCGGCCTTGAGTTCCTTCAACTCGGCGGCGGTGGCGGCGCGCAACGGCGCGCGGGGTGGGCCCACAGGCCGGCCCATCAGCCCGCAGGCGGCCTTGACCCATTGCGTGTACTTGCCGCCCCCTTCCATCAATTCCAAAGTAGGCAGCATCTCGAAGAACAGCTTGCGTGCGGCGGGATAATCCTTCTTCTCGACGACCAGTTCGTAGAGCTTCGTGTGCGAAGCGGGCAGGACGTTGGCGACGCCGCCGACCCAGCCGATGGCGCCGACCATCAGACTTGCCAGCGCGATGGTGTCGCAACCACAGAACACGCCGAAGCTGTCGCCGCAACGGCGCAGCAGTTCGGTGATCCGCGGCATCTCCCCGGTGCTCTCCTTGATGTAACGAATGTTCTTCAGCTCCGCCAACCGCTCGATGAACTGCGGCGGCATGTCGACACCCGTGCGGCCGGGGTAGTTGTAGACGACGATCGGCACGCCGATCGCATCGTTGACGGCTTTGAAGTGAACGAAGAGTTCGTCCGGCCTGGGCAGTGAGTAGTAGGGCGCCGCCAGCATCACGCCGGCGCAACCTAGTTGCTCGGCCTGCCGCGAGAAGGCGATCACGTCGCGGGTTGATCCGGCGTTCGTCCCCGACACCACGGGCACCCGTCCCGCGGCTGCTTCCAGCGTGGTGCGCAGCACACGCTCGCGCTCGTCGCCCGAAAGGGCGTAGTACTCGCCCGTGCTTCCCAGTGGCACTAGGCCGTGGACGCCTTGGCGAATCAAGTGGTCGGCTAATTCGGCTAGCTTCGGCAAGTCAATCTCCTCGTCGGCCGTCATCGGCGTCACGAGCGCAACGAACACGCCGCGGAAGGAATCCTTGGATCGGCTTGTCGATTTGGCATTCATGTGGGTTCCCCAGGCAGTCTTCGGGTCAGAGTTGAATCCAGACGGTCTTCAGTTCGGTATATTGCTCCTGGGCGTACGACGACTTGTCGCGGCCGAAGAAGCCCGATTCCTTGAAGCCGCCGAACGGCGTGGTCAGATCGCCCTCGCCAAAGCAATTGACGGCCACCACGCCGGCGCGAATTTCGCGAGCGAAACGGTGGGCTTTGGCGATGTCGCGGGTGTGCAGCGAGGCGGCGAGCCCGTAGTCCGTGTCGTTGGCAACGGCGATCGCTTCCGCGTCGCTGTCGACCGGGATGATAGCCAACACGGGACCGAAGATTTCCTCGCGGGCGATCGTCATCGCATTGGTCGCCTCATCGAAGATTGTGGGCTCCACGAAATAACCGCCGGTTTCTTGCAGCACCTGACGGCCTCCCGTCACAAGTCGGGCCCCCTCGTGCTTGCCTTCTTCGATGTAACCCAACACCGTCTGCATGTGAGCCCGCTCGATAAGCGGCCCGACGCGCGTGCTGGGATCCAGCGGATCTCCCACAGTCCAGGACGCGGTCAGCGCGAGCACCTTCTCCAACAGCGCATCTTTCACCTGGCGATGCACAATCAGCCGTGAACCGGCGCTACAATTCTCGCCCATGTTCCAGAAGGCGGCGTTCACCACATGCGGCGCGGCGTTGTCGAGGTCGGCATCGGCGAGAACCACCTGCGGGTTTTTGCCGCCCAGCTCCAGAATGATTCGCTTGAGATTCGACTCGGCCGAGTGGCGGAGCAAGTCGCGGCCCACGCTGGTCGAGCCGGTGAAGGCCGCCATATCCACGTCCATGTGCCGGCATAGCGCTGGTCCTAGAATTGACCCGGCGCCCGGCACGACATTGAACACACCGTCCGGAATACCCGCCTCGGCTGCGATCTCCGCTGTGCGGATCGCACTGAGCGCAGTCTGCCGTGCCGGCTTGAGCACCACGCTATTGCCCGCTGCCAACGCCGGGCCGATCTTCCAGGCGAGCATCTGGATTGGGAAGTTCCAGGGCAGAATGCAGGCCACCACTCCGATCGGCTCGCGCACGATCATCGACACCACATCCGGCCCCGAGGGCGAGGTGCGCTCGTAGAGCTTGTCGATCAACTCGGCGTGCCAGCGGATGCAATGGATCGTGTCGGGAATGTCGATATTGACGCAGTCGCAGATCGGCTTGCCGGCGTCCAGGCAATCCAACAACGCGATTTCCAGGGCGTTCTTCTCCAGCAGCTCGACGAACTTCAGCATCACGTGCTTGCGGTCGCCGGGCTTCAGCTTGGACCAAACTCCGCTCTGAAAGGCCCGGCGTGCCGCCCGGACCGCCGCCTCGACGTCTTCAGGCCCACAGTCGGCGATCTCGGCCAGCGGTTTCCCATTGGCTGGATTAACCGACGTGTAGGTCTTGCCGCTGGCGCTGGGCGCATACTTGCCGTCGATGAACGCCTCCGTGCGAAACTTCAGCGTGGCTCGCGCCGCTTTCAAAAGGCCGGGGTCGAGAGCGAGGTCCATGCGTTCTTCTCCGACTTGCGCTTGCTGGTGCTCGGCCCTTCCACTATGAGAGCGCCAGAGGGCCACAACTTGTTTTTGTTGACAAAACCTATTTCCACATTATAATGCTATTGTTGGCAAAGTCAAGGATGCGCTCGTTTCCGCGCGAACCCAGCAGAAACCGAGCGAAATCGAACGCCACAACTCACTGTGTGACAATCACTTGGAAAAGAACGGGTACTCGCACAGAAACGGGAATACGCCGCAACGTCAATGGGCGCTGTTCTAATCGGCGGCGCTGGAATTGGCCGGGAGGACACCCCCCCGCTGGACTGGGGTTTGCCGCGTGGGGGTGCAAGCATGGAGTTGACAGATTACATCGCCGAGGATCTTAGAGGGCGGATTCGCTCCGGGGTGCAACTGCCTAGCGCGCTGAGCCTGCCGGCGCTCGCCAAGCATTACGGCGTCAGCTCGACGCCGGTGCGCGGCGCGGTCGCACGGTTGCTGGCCGATGGCTGCATCGAGAAGCTTCCCAACGGCCGTTTGGCGGTGGTCCCCGCAAAGAAGAAATCGCCTCAGCATCTCCAAATCGTTTCCCCGCCGCCGACATCCCAGGACTGGGATCGCATCCTCATTCGTGAAGTGATGCTCGCCAGTCTGCAGCGTAAACCGGTCCATCTCCGTGAGGAAGCCCTTGCCGAGAAACATCAGGTAGGGCGTTCCATAATTCGTCAGTCGCTGAGCCGACTGACGGGAGCCAGCCTGATTGAGCATATCCCGCGCCGCGGCTGGCTTGTGCATCCCATCCAAGAGGAGGACGTGGTCGCCTATCTCGACGTTCGCGAGGTGCTTGAACTGAAGGCCCTGGATTTGTCCCGCCCGTACATCGATAATGCGGACCTGGCGCCGATGCTTGAGGGTAATGCGCCCGCAGGCAAAGGCCAGCCGCCGCGATTGGACAATCGCCTGCACGAGTACCTGATCGCGAAATCAAGCAACCGGTACATCCGTAACTTCTTTGGGCAGTATGCCTCGACCTACTACACGTCGGCCTTCGACTATGCCGCCCCAGAGGCGCACTTTGTGGCGGAAATGGCCGCCCAGCATCGCGACATCCTCGAGGCGTTGATCGGACAGCATTGGGCACGCGCTCGCGAAGCCCTTGCACTGCATATCCGTGCCCAGCGGCCGGTCCTCGCGCAACTCCTACACTCCGAAAGCGCTTGAAAGCCCGGCTAGACCGCGGTTTTCACATCGTGATGTAAGTGCATCATCCTGGAGGGGGGCGCCATCTCACGGACTGCCGTGTTGCTATCGTCAACATCCCATGAGCCACTGCCGCACATGTTCCACAACCGCCCGAAGGCGATCATCGCCGATACGCTCACGGTACACGCTGGCCATGTCATCGCGTGAATGCCCCATGATGGCGTCCACCGCCACTTGGTCGCGCGAATCGCCTCCGATTGTCTCAAAGGTATGACGGAGGGCATAGAACGTATGCCCCCGGCGGGCCAAGCCGAGCTTGCTGAGCAATTTTCCCATCGCGTCCGTCACTCGGTCTGCGCGGGACACGCGTGCCAAGGCTTCCAGATCGGTAGCGTCGGCGTTGGCCGAGTTTCCTCGGATCCACACCCGCCGCCGGAGAGTCAATACTCCGCGTTTTCACGTTGACTCTTGGAATTTCCGGCGCGTGACCGGGGACTTTCCCCGGGAAAGTACTGACCCGCGCTTAGGCCGGCACCGACATCGTTGTCTCGGCAGTTCCGCCCTTCTGGTTAGCGATGCTGATGGTCTCGGACGGCTTCAACCCGCATTGTCGGCTTGCCCAGCGGGTTTCTTGGCGAGGGCCATTGCGTGGTCAGGCGATAGGGTGGAGGCTCGGCAGGCACGAGGGATTGTGCTCCTCCGCTCAGCCACCTGGGCAGAGAATGCCGTCGGGAATAACCTGTGACCGGGGACAGCCCCCAAGTTCAGTGGGAGAAGGGCAACTCGCCCTGATTGGTGGGATCATGCGCCGGCAGGTGCTTCGCCTTGAACAGCAGGTAATCTGCCAGAGTGCCGGCCAATCTCCGCTCCGGTCGGGTGTACCACCTCTGGCGACGGCGTAGCACTCGGGCAATGTCTGCGTAGCTCAGTTCGCCCACCATGGGCGACGGGGGCAGGCCTCGCAAGCGATTGCTGTGCGGAATTGCCTTCCGCAGCCTGCCCGGATCGCAATACCGCCTCACGAGCCAGTGGCCCTTGACCGGGCTGCAGAAGACCATCACGAAATCCCGCGGCGGGAGGTCGAACATTGGCCTTTCTTGGAACCATCCGCACGCCCAAAGTCCCACACGGACATTCCGGATGAGTTGATCCGAGGGGAATCCGTGGTTGGCATTGCTGCCAGCGGTTCTCATGGACAGATCCGAACCGTACTTCATCTCGATGAATACGGTGGTCGGCGGGTTCTCCCAGGTCAAGTTCAGGTCCACTTGGGTCGATCCTTCCTCCCACGGAAGCAGTTCCCGAGGATAGTGGGGGTAGTTCTTCCAGGGCTCGATCTCCAGCCGCCGGAAGACCTGCTGTCGAAATCGGGGAGCCTTCAGGGCGAGATTGAGCAGGTCGGGCAGCCACCACCGAGGGTTCAGGACTCGCATTCCCATCGCCAGGTAGCCGGTGATTACGTCCTCGCTGGTCGGACGGATGATGAGTGGACATCGCTGGATGCCATCGAGTGCGGGCTGGCATATCCGGCCCCCTTTGCCGTGAAGCTCAGTCAGCATCGTGCCAGCACCCCCTTGTCTTCGGTTTCCAGGGAACCGTCCTTCCGCCCTGGAGAACCCTGCCACTGCTTGCAGGGTTTGAAGAAGGGGCAGCCCGAGCAGTTCATCTGAGACTCGACCGGATAGAAGGCCTGAGCCTCAATCGCCCGCTCCACAGCTTGGATGATGTCGCCGAGCCGGGTCACGTCGGCATCATTCCGGATTGTCTCCACGTGCTGAATCTGCGGCGTCTTGGTTTTCACCAGGATCGTATACCGTACCCGGGGCTGCTCGTCGTACCGGTCCTGGACCGCATGGGCATAGCAGCTTGCCTGGAGAGATGCCTCTGCCTCCAGTTCGCCGAACCGCCGCCCACTGGTTTTGAACTCCGTGACGGTCAGTTCCCCCGCATCCCGGGTAACCAGGTCGGGGACGGCCAACAAGGGCTTTGCAAGGGCTTCCCCCTGGCTGTTGAACAAGGGGACCAACAGCGGCTCTTCCACGGCCAACACGCACTGCGGGATCGGCTCTTTCACATACAGGTCCATCAAGGCAACGGCCTGATCCACGGACTTTGCACGATCCTCACCATCGCGGTACTGGATGGGCTCCCGGCTCTCCATTTCTGCCCAGGTCGCCATCAAGACCTCGCGAACTTGCTCGGGTCCAAGATTCTTCCCCCTTTGGATGCCCCGATGATATTCAGCAAGGGCCCTGTGGACGGTAGCCCCCAGGGCCAGGCCACTGGAGACGAACGGCTTCGGCGGTTTCAGCACCCGCTCGAAGTAGTATTGGAGCGGACAGCGGAGGAACTGGGAGACCTGGCTGTAGCTCCAGTGCGGCCGATCCGTCGTGGCCTGGGCCGCTCGCGTTGAACCGCGGCTTGGACTGTTTCTGCACTGCACCTTCGATTCCTCCCAATAGTGTTCGAGGCCGCCAGGCATGCAAAGCACACAGGACGGCCCCGGGGGGTTGGTGGACTGAATTGAGGCGTGTTACCGGACTCGTATTCCGCTGAGCGCAAAGCTGGCACGTAGCGGGGTTCTTCTCCAAAGAACCGGCTCGTGCTCACGGCCTGCTAAGCCACTTACCCGGAGGAAGGCCCTTGGACGCGGTTGTCGGTTGCATCTCCAACGGGGACTTCCTTCCAGCACACATGGCAGAGCAGCCGATCATGGTCGGCACCCATTGCGTCGAAAACGGCGAGAGTTCTGAGGAATCCGCAGGCGGTGTACACGGATGTCGTCGCCGGTATCACAGGGTTCAGGGAATAGGTTGAGCTGCGTCATGACTCCCGTCTGGGGCAGGAGAAGCAGACTTTGCTCGTGGATTCTCCCCGGTATGGGTTCGAGTGCCTTGCGGGCATCCTCCCCCGGTCCGGAAACCCCGTCGTCAGCTTCGGGCAAGGCACCACACGGGTTGGATTGCTCGCAACGGGAATGCTCCCAAACGCGATCCGCATCGCCAAAGTCGAGGTTCTCGACCAGGCTCTTGGCGAGTTCCATGGTCAGCGATCCGCTGTCGGCGGACATCGCGGCCAAGCCCTCCATCGAGAACTGACCCTCCAAGGCCAAGGAGGCTTCGAGCTTCTGGGCCATCAGGGCCATCGCCCTGGCCTGCATCGTCTCCCTGTAGTAGAGGTAATAGACGCGGCAGGGGTGCTTCTGGCCGATCCTCCAGGACCGGCGGGACGCCTGACGCAAGGTAAACAGGTCGTAGCCGGTCTCATAGAAGATCAAGGAGGGGAAGTTGTGGGCTCCCATCGCATCGAACAGCGTCAGGCCGGTCCGCACCGGCTGGGGATGCGAGATAATCACGTCCGTCCCCGGGGCGTTCTTGGCGATCCATGCACTGCGGTTCCTGGTGGGAACCTTGTTGGCATCGAGCACCTTGACCGTGAATCCAGCATCCTTGACTATTTTCTCCAATCGCTCCAGCACTGGATGCGTGTCGGTATAGACGGCAAATACCCAACATTGGCGGCCTTGGGCCTTCTCTTGCCTCAGAATCTCCAACAGCTTCTTCTCCTTGGGCCAGAGGGTGTTCCTGTCCAAGGTAGGCGGCGTGGCCACGAGCACGAATCGTCCGTTGGGGCCGCCTTTCTTATCGACGTACCCGATGGGTTTCCAGTCGTAGGGATAGTCGGCGTATGCCAAGAGTCCATGGAGCATCCCGGAAAGGAGTTGGTGGTTGCCTCGCTGCAGGAGTTTGGCCACGGCCTCCTTGAGTTTGCCTTCCATCTCCCGATACGGTTTTTCCAGGTTGGGACTCAGACGAACCGGGGTCGGATGCTCCTCGTAATCGGGCAGGTCTGCCGCTACGTCCTTCAAACCGAGGAAGATCGTGTTGCCGATCAGATGCCGGCCGTACAGGGTCGGCATGATCCCTGGTTGTTCCGCCTGCCGCTTGACGGTGCTCTTGCCGTTGCTGCGGCGGTTATCGTCCGCCGGCCTGGATTTCTCCGTGACAATCGTATCGACGCGGCCGTAACGCCGGGCGAACTCCATGTCGTCTTCCCACGACAGGTTCTCGGCCTTGAGGGTGTTCGCCGAGAGTCGAAATAGCAGGGAGCGAACATGCCCGGCCCTGCCTCCGATCAGGGTCCCGGTCATGGCAATCACCTTTCGGCACGATGCAACCAGGGAGCCCAAGGCGTTCGCCCGGGCCGAGGTGTCCGATTTCTCCTCGTGAACCTCATCGCAGATCAGGTAGTCAAAGACCCCCTTCATGTGTTTGCGGATGTAGTCGGCCGGGGCCCAGACGGCTTGCTTGCCGATGTATTGCCACAAAGCCGAACCGCAAGGTCGGGTGATGGGGTTGCCGTCCTTGTCGCAACCAACGACGACTTCGGCCGTACACCGCTTCCTGGACCGCTCCAGGTCTCTCAGGGTGAGGAAGTTGCCCCCGTCGCTGTTTTTGCCCCGCAACTGGGCTCCGCAGTCGGGACAGCGGAGCATGCCGCGGCTGTCTCTCACCGCGGCGGCCCGCCAGTAAGGGCCGTTCTTCGCGAGGGTTTCACCCATGATGAGCCAGGTCGGCTTAGCGGGTCTTACTCGGGGATAGGAGAGCATCTCCCTCCACTGTTCCAGGACGTGGATCTGGACCGTACCCTCGCGGAAAACCTGCTGCAATTCGGCCCGCCATGTCTCGACAAGGTGCGGCGGACACATCACGATGGTCCGATAGGGCTTTCCGGCCGCATGGGCGTGGACCGTGCAGGCACCCATCTGGCTTTTCCCTGTGCCGCACTCGCAGCACAGGAACACCGCCTTCTGCCGTTGCAGGGTCTTGACTGCCGCAGTGACGACGTGGGCCTGGGCGGGGAGCATCGGCCGCTTCAGGTTCAACGTGACCACGGCATCGGTTGAAGGGACGTGCAGAGGCTCGAATGCCTGCCGGGCACGATCGGCCACCAAGGAGCCGTAGCGATCCAGGTATTCCTTGAGGCTTTCGCAGTTCATCGAGGAGCTTCGTGGGGTTATCGCCGGGCCAACTCGACGCTACGCCACCATTTGCAGGTGGCCTTCCTTGACGCCCAGCGTGACCAGGGCATCCAGTTCGTCGGGTTCGGTTCTCAGTATGCCAACGGCAGACGCGAAGCCGTCGGCAACAACAATCCCGCCGCCCTTGACCATCACTCCCTTCAGCCAGGGGATCCACGACCTCAAGAGCGGTGTGGTGTAGCGGGGACCCGTTAGTTCGGCCCACAAGTGATCGTCGCTCATGTTCGGCACGATGCCTGGAACCTTCGCCAAGGCGACCAGGTGAATCACGCCGGGGGCCAGCTTCGCCACGGCGGCACTGTAGACCACGGGCTTGCCGTCAAAGGTGGTTTGCGCCCTGACCATGCGTTCGGCTGTGTCGCCCATCTCCAGCACGAACTCAGACTCGACTTCGGGTTGGTACAAGGTCGCACGCACCGACTTGACGGCCGTGTCGGGGCCGGTGGCACTGAGCATCAGCAGACCCGGATAGTCCTGAGTGCGTCGCCGAGGCACTCTCATCTTGCCGCCATACTCGCTCGCCCAAGCAGCCACATGGCAGCGAAGTCGGAACTCGCTCTTGCCGGTCTTCACCACCAGCGAGGGAAGTTCGATTTCGTCCGCCATGTCCTACTCCAACGTGGTAATGTTCCCCGCCGAGTCCAAAACCCTAATGACCAGCCGCGGACGCTCGGAGATTACCGTGCGGGTAGTGACGTTGCCGTCTTCGTCCTCGTTCTCGTCGCACGAGGCAACGTACTTGTCCTTGGCGGCCGTGCCGCGGATGACGTGTGGCGGCTCATCCGCCGGGCAGATCAGTCCGTCGATGTGACCGCTTGCCAACAGCATGGCCCGATGACCGATGCCTGGGCTCATTGGCGGCCGGAGGCGACAATTTGCCTTGTCTGCTGGCCGTTGAATGTGGAACCGCAGCGGACTCTGTGCCACCAGCCTCGCCAGTTCGGTGTCGGTCGGTTCCGACTTGCGAAACTGCCGGGGCCGCTCGCCTGGTGGAAGCCTGTAGACAGTGCGGGCTTCCATCCGCTTTTCCAGCCAATCCCAGGCGTGACCGCTGTAGCCGGCGGTGTTCGGTTGCTTTCGCTTGTAGCCCAGGATGACGGTCTCGTTGTACTTGCGGGCCTCTTCGGGAAACGGCATTGCCGAAATCTCGTAGAACCGCTCGTCAAAAAACTCGGCCGTCTCGTAACTGCTGGCCACATCCTCCGGGCAGACCAGCGCCAGGACGCCGTTGTCTGCCAGCAGGTGGACGGCCCGTTCGAGGAACTGGCTTTCCACGCGGCCTTCTTCGCCGGTGGCGTAATCGTAAGGTGGATTGCACCAGATGAACGAGAACGAGCGGTACGTGATCGCACAGCGGAGAAAATCGGCCGGGGCCAACGCCTGGCCCTCGGGCAGCGACTCCCGCACCACGGCTGCACGATCCTCCGACAACTCGATGCCGTATGGAACTGCCTTGAGCCCCTGTGCCAGTTGCAAAAGTGCCTTGCCCTCTCCGGCACACGGGTCCAAGAGCAGACATTCGCCCTGATCGGGTGGTCGGAGTCGCTCCAGCACGGCCGCGACAGCCTTGGGGGCAGCGACGTAGTAGCCGCCCTTGACCTGGGACATGAGCCTAGCCATCGCTGCGGCCCTCCGTTTCCTGCAATGGCGGCGCACTTAGCCCGGCAAGCAGGGGACTACTGCCGAGCCCGCGTCCCATTGGCGGAGGCCCCGTTAGTCAGGGCGTCGATCACGACGCCGGCCGCCTGCTTGGTCAGGTCGTAGACACCGACGGGCCGGCCCAGGATTTCGGCGATCTTCTTCTCCAGTTGCACGGTGGAGAGCTTCTGCCGCTTGCCGATGCCCAACAGGTACTGGATCTGCTTGTTGGTGGCCGGCTGCTCCTCCTGGCCGTTGCCGTTCTGCGGCGGCTGGCTGTTCTTTGGCGGCTGGGTCTTCCGGGCTTGCCCTTCCCCGGCCGCATTGGCTCCGTTCGCCCCGGTCCCGTCTTGGTGATCCTGCACCGGCTGACGGGGCTCCTCATCGTGGCTGGCAATCGCCGATTCACTCTGGGATCGGTCGATCTGCTGGCTCAAGGCCTCCTCCGCCAGGTCGAACAACTCCTTCACCTGCTCGACCACGCCCTCCGGATCGGACGGCGGTGCCGTGATTTCTCCGTCCAGGTTGACGGAAAAGCCGGTGGAGTTGTAGTCTTTGCTCAGCTTCCGACTGAGGCCAACGTTGACGCGAAGCATGATTCAATCTCCTCTGTCAAAGAAAGCTTGCCGTTCCTTCCACACCTAGTACCCCGCTCACGGCCCCGACGCGGTGTGACCGTGGCCAGAAGCGGCGCGCGGGTAGTTGCCCGCCGGCTTCCCTGCTAATGCGGTTTCCGCACCACAGGCACCGCATTTCCTTCATCCGCCGATTGTTCCATGACGGGACAGACTGACCTTGACCGGGCTCCAAAAGGACGGCGACCAGTGGAAGGACTCCACGAGGTTCGGCCGTGACGACCTGCCGCCTATCGTGAGAGTGGCAGACCGCGACGCTCTGCCGGCTGGCTCGGACTCGGGTCTACTAATGGCGTTCCAAGGTGGGCGCTCAACCCACCCGTTTGCGAACAGACAGCCCACCGGTTTTGGCTGTCGGAAAGCCCAGGCTTTCCGCGTGACTGTGAGCAAACGGAAGAAGCCCGCCCCAAACCTCCCCACCCTTCTGGACGGTGGCTGTCTGCATAAGTACAATCAGGGCTTGGCTATCCATTTGCCGCCGCATCACCTTCAGTGGCCCAGAAGGCCGGAGGGTCAGCCGCCGCGGTCTGACGGCAACTCCGTCACTCCAAACCCCACCACCGGGGAAAGGTCCCATGGCGAAACTGGAAGAGATCACACGCAGTGCTTCCGTCAAAGGGATCCTGCCGGATGGGCTGGTCAGCGTTCTGGACGTGAAATGGATTGGCACGGTGGCGGTTGAACTGACCTACAAGGATTCCACAGGTCGGCTTGGCAACGAGTTGCTCTACCGCGACCGCGAACCGACCCTTGAAGTCGTGACCACTGGCCGGCCTTGGAGTTTCGACGGCGACGGGCGACTGTTCCGGCTGCTTTCCGAAGCCCATCGCATCCGCCTGGCCTACCTCTTTGACCCGCTGTTGGCTGTCCATACCTCCCTGGTGGAGCCGTTGCCGCACCAGATCACGGCCGTCTACGGCCAGATGCTCCCCCGGCAGCCGCTTCGATACCTCTTGGCCGACGACCCCGGCTCAGGCAAGACGATCATGGCGGGGCTGCTTATCAAGGAATTGGACGTACGCGGCGACTTGCATCGCTGCATGATCGTCTGCCCAGGCAACCTGGTCGAGCAGTGGCAAGACGAATTGTTCCGGCGTTTCCACTTGCCGTTTGACATCATGACCAACGACAAGTTGGAAGCGGCCCGCACCGGCAACTGGTTCCGCGAAAACTCGCTGGTGATTTGCCGCCTTGACAAGCTCAGCCGGGACGAAGACGTCCAGGCCAAGCTCCGCGAAACCGACTGGGACCTGATCGTCTGCGACGAAGCCCACAAGATGTCGGCGTCCTTTTTCTCTGGCGAAGTGAAGCCGACCAAACGCTACAAGCTGGGGCAATTGCTGTCCGGTCTGACCCGCCATTTCCTGCTCATGACGGCCACCCCGCATAACGGCAAGGAGGAGGATTTTCAGCTTTTCATGGCGCTCTTGGACGGGGACCGCTTTGAAGGGCGGTTCCGCGACGGGGTCCATGCCGTCGATACGTCGGACCTGATGCGCCGGCTGGTCAAAGAGAACCTGCTGAAATTCGACGGCACGCCGCTTTTCCCCGAGCGGATTGCCTACACCGTGAAGTATGACCTCTCGGACGCCGAGGCCAAACTCTATGAACAGGTCACGCAGTACGTCCGCGAGGAGTTTAACCGCGCCGAGGCCCTGGAGAGTGAGGGGCGCAAGGGCACGGTCGGTTTTGCCTTGACCATCCTTCAACGCCGCCTGGCTTCCTCCCCCGAGGCGATTTTTCAGTCACTACGCCGCCGCCGCGAGCGTCTGGAGAAGCGGCTCCGTGAAGAACAACTCTTGAAGCGCGGGGCAGAGGTCCGGGTGGACATGGGTGTCGGTCTGCCGGCTTACACGGCCGATGATCTCGATGACTTGGAAGACGCCCCGGACACGGAGGTCGAAGAGGCCGAGGAGAAAGTCGTCGATCAGGCGTCGGCGGCCCGCACGATTGCCGAACTTCAGGTTGAAATCGGCATGCTCAAACGCTTGGAAGACCTTGCCTACAAGGTCCGGCACTCCGGCACCGACCGGAAATGGGACGAACTCTCCCGGCTCCTGCAAAACAACTCCGAGATGTTCGATGCCCACGGGCATCGCCGCAAGCTCATCGTCTTCACCGAACACCGCGACACGCTGTATTACCTTGTCGACCGGATCGGTTCTCTGCTGGGGCGGCCCGAGGTTCTGGTCACCATCCACGGCAGCATGGGTCGGGAAGAACGCCGGAAATCTCAGGAAGCCTTTACCCAGGACAAGGAAGTCGAAATCCTCGTCGCCACCGATGCCGCCAGCGAAGGCATCAACCTGCAACGCGGGCACTTGATGGTCAACTATGACCTCCCCTGGAATCCCAACCGCCTGGAGCAGAGATTCGGCCGGATTCACCGTATCGGCCAGACCGAAGTCTGCCACCTCTGGAACCTGGTGGCCAAGAACACCCGCGAAGGCGAGGTCTACGAGCGGCTCCTGGAGAAGCTGGACGAAGAGCGCCGCGCCTTGGGCGGCCAGGTTTTCGACATCCTTGGCCGGCTGTCTTTTGACAACCGCCCGCTGCGGGAACTCCTCATGGAAGCCGTTCGCTACGGCGACCGCCCCGAAATCCGGGCACGACTGACCCAGATTGTTGACCAAACCCTTGACCGCGATAACCTCCGCAAGTTGCTTGAGGAACGGGCGCTCACCGCCGATTCGATGGATGCCAGCCGCGTCCGGGCAATCCGCGAGGACATGGAACGGGCCGAGGCCCGTCGGCTTCAGCCCCACTTCATCGCCTCATTCTTCCTCGAAGCCTTCCGGCTCCTTGGCGGCACCATCCGGGAACGAGAACCCAAGCGATACGAAATCACCAACGTGCCCGCGGTGATTCGCAATCGCGATCGAGCCATCGGTCATGGCTTGCCCGTCATGGTGCGCTACGAACGCATCACTTTTGAAAAGGACCTAATCGCCGTCGCTGGCAAGGCCCTGGCCGAGTTCATTTGCCCCGGGCATCCGCTGCTGGATTCGACCATTGACCTGATTGTCGAGCGCAACCGCGACCTGCTAAAACGCGGTGCCGTTTTGGTCGATGAAAGCGACCCAGGCGACCAGACGCGTGTGCTGGTCTACCTGGAGCACGCCATTCAAGACGCCCGTACCGACCGTTCCGGCCAGCGGCGGGTTGTCTCCAAGCAAATGCAGTTTGTGGAGATCGACAACCAGGGTAACACTGTCACGGCAGGCTACGCGCCCTATCTCGACTATCGGCCGGTCGCGGAACAAGAACTGCCGCTTCTCACCCAGGTCCCTGAGCCGCCGTGGCTCCGTAACGAGCTTGAAGCGAAGGTGCTTGAGTACGCCATCCAGCAGTTGGTGCCGGGCCACTTTGAGGAAGTTCGCCGGCGGAAGGAGGAACTGGCCGATAAGACGATGGCCGCGGTAAAAGAGCGGCTGACCAAGGAGGTCAACTACTGGGACCACCGGGCCGTGGAACTCAAGGAGCAGGAACTTGCCGGCAGGATGAATGCTCGGTTGAACTCCGGCAAGGCCCGGCAGCGGGCTGACGAGCTTGCCGGCCGCCTGCAAAAGCGTTTAGCCGAACTGGAGCAGGAACGAAAGCTCTCGCCCCTTCCGCCAGTGGTTTTCGGAGCAGCGCTCATTGTTCCCGCCGGATTGCTGACTCGGTTCCAAGGACCAGACCCCGCCGCACCGCCGACTTTCGCTACCGACACCGCCCGATCGGAGCGAATAGCCGTCAGCACCGTGATGGACACTGAACGCCGGCTGGGCTTTATCCCCAAGGACGTTAGTGCTGAGAAGCGTGGCTATGACCTGGAATCGTCCATTCCCGGCACCGGCCGGCTGCGGTTCATCGAAGTCAAAGGCCGGGCTGCCGGGGCGAAGACGGTGACCGTGACCAAGAACGAGATCCTTACATCCTTCAACAAGCCGGACGATTTTATCCTGGCCATCGTCCAAATCGACGGAGACACGGCCACGCCCCGATACATCCGCCGCCCTTTCCAGCGGGAACCCGATTTCGGCGTCACCAGCGTCAATTACGACCTCGACGAGATTCTCCGGCGTGCGGAGGAACCTTCATGAGCAGGTTCTGGCCAAAGATCATCCGCGACCCCGTTCACGACATCATCACCTTTGATGACACGCCGTGCGATCGTCTCCTGCTCACCCTGATCAACACGACGGAGTTCCAGCGGCTTCGCCGTATCAAGCAGCTTGGGATGAGCGAACTTGTCTTTCCGGGGGCCAATCACAGTCGGTTCTCTCACTCCATTGGGGTAATGAACACGGCGCGACGCTTCCTCGACCGTGTCGAGAAGGTGTCCGGCGCGAAGCTTCCCGAGGAACATCGTGCGGCCGTCCTGGCGGCATCGCTCTTGCACGACATCGGCCACGGGCCATTCTCCCACACGTTTGAGAAGATTTCCGGCGAAAGCCATGAAACGCGAACGCTCGAAATCATCAGGGACACGTCGACCGAAGTGCATGACCGCTTGGTGAAGCACAGCGAGCAACTGCCCGACCAGTTGGCGGCCTTCTTCGACGAGGACTTGGACGAAGCGCTCCGGGATTCCGTGATCCCGTCCCACCTTTCGGAAGTCGTCTCCAGCCAGTTGGACGCCGACCGGTTCGACTACCTGTTGCGCGACAGCTACGCCACGGGCACGCAATACGGCCGATTCGACTTGAATTGGCTCATTGAGCACCTGTACCTCGACAGCGAGAAGAAGCGTTTTTATCTGAGCCACAAGGGACTGATGGCGGCCGAGGCGTATGTCTTCGCACGCTATCACATGTACCGCACGGTCTACTTCCACAAGACCACTCGAGCGGCAGAGGTGATGCTTCGCCTGCTGTTCCGGCGGTACAAGGAATTGCTGCAAGCCGCAGATTCCGACGCTGCCAGGCGCGACGTCGTTCCTAACGCCCCGCCCAATGTCATGGCGGCCTTCGCCGGCAAGATGACGTTGGGGCAATACCTGGCGCTGGACGATCACACGATCAGCGAGTTTCTCAAAGCCTGCAAGCTGGCCGGCGATTCCATTCTCAAGTCGCTCGGAGAGGGAGTGATTGGCCGCAAGCTGTTCAAGGCCGTCGAGGCTAGCGAAGCGCAGTCTGCCGCTGTCGGCGATTTTACGGCGGAGGCGACACAGATCGTT
>Ga0315279_10002853_pt1 | contig 25089 bp, 20 predicted proteins | sample YL17G06_20_MG_FD_203694 | JGI IMG/M metagenome (GOLD analysis project Ga0315279, IMG submission 203694) | Sediment microbial communities from Yellowstone Lake, YNP, Wyoming, USA - YL17G06_20 | ecosystem: Environmental > Aquatic > Freshwater > Lake > Sediment | place: USA: Wyoming | collected...
ATGTGCCCCTACGTTTTTCATGCCTATTCGTTGTAGGTATCTGACTGCTTCCATCAGCCCTATGCCGCCTGCGATGTTGGGGGTTCCGGCTTCGTACTTCCATGGCAGATCAGCCCAAGAAATGGAGCAACGCTTTGTTGTCGGATCATAGGAAACCTCACGCATCATCTCTCCTCCACCGTGGAAAGGCGCCATTCTCTCAAGGATTTCCCTTTTGCCATAGAGCACGCCTATGCCTGTTGGAGCCAGCATCTTGTGACCGGAAAAGGCAAGAAAATCCATATTCAAATCCTTAACGTCCACATGCAAATGCGGCACGGACTGCGCACCATCAATAAGCGTCAATGCCCCATGTTCATGTGCAACTTTCACGATCCTTCTAACATCACTTACTGCACCAGTGACGTTTGAAACGTGAGCAAAACACACGATCTTGGTCTTGTTCGTGATCGCCTTTTCAAAAGCCTCATAGTTCAGGGTTCCGTCGCTGTTCACTTCAGCGTATTTAACCTTGAAACCGTTTATCTTTGAAAGGTTTTCCCAAGGAACTATGTTACTGTGGTGCTCCATCAGCGTAACGAGAACTTCGTCGTCCTTCATCAAGGTCGGAAGACCCCAAGCGTATGCAACAAGGTTTATGGCTTCTGTCGTGCCTCTTACGAAGACTATTTCTTCCATCCCTTCGGCGTTTATGAACCTAGCAACTTCATCGTGCGCATTCTCATAAAGTTCGGAGGCTTCTTGCGAAAGCGTGTGTACGGCGCGATGAACGTTTGCGTTGTTGTTCTCGTAGTAGTGTTTTATGGCTTCGATAACTTGCCCGGGTTTTTGGGACGTTGCGGCATTGTCGAAGTAGATGAGCGGGTAGCCGTTTACCTTGCGTTTCAGGATGGGGAAGTCTTCGCGGATTTTGTATGGATCAAGCATCATTTTTCCTCTGTCTTCATTCTTTTGCTGACAAGCTTCGCAAGCTCCTCCTCTTCCAGAGCCTGCTTTTCCTCGAAGCTTGTCTCGTCCTGCAACCACTTTGGCGGAGCGCCTTTGTCTTTGTAGTATTTTCTGATGGCTCTTTTCAAGGCTCCGACAGCCAGAATACCGCAATGGAACTTCACGCTCGGAAGCCCACCTATGGCTTCTATGACGCTTTTCCACGAAACTTTCCATGCATCCTCAAGCTTCAATCCTTTGATCATTTCGGTTACTATGCTTGAAGTAGCTATGTTGGCGGCGCAACCATAGCTTTCGAACGTCGCTTTTTCTATTATATCTTGATCATTGATTCTCAGATAGAAGGTTATCATGTCGCCACACAAGGGATTCCCAGCAACCGCTACGACAGTGGCGTCTTCCATTTTGCCAAGGTTTTTGGGGTTCCTGAAGAGGTCAAGCACTTTCGGGTTATAAGGTAAAGGCATTCGCGACATACCTAGTTCACTCCTGTCGATCCCACGATTCCTCTAATCCTGTCCACTGCTTTCGGAATTACTTCCAAAACATAGTTTATGTCTTCTTCGGTATGATATCTAGTAACCTTCATCAGGATGCTACCGTGGGCTTCGTCGAACTTCCTGCCTATAGCGACGAGAACGTGGCTGGGTTGAAGAAGCCGTCTGGTGCACGCGCTTCCACTTGAAACGTAGACACCTTTCAAACTCAGCTCGATAGTCAACGCTTCACCCTCACATCTCAGAAAGCTGATGTTCGCATTATCAGTGCCTCGCTTGTCACCTTTCGGACCGTTAAGCCTAACTCTAGATATTCGCTCGGTTATGCCATCAATAAGCATGTCCCGCAGTTTTCGCATACGCTGCATGTTGTCTCCAAAGTCTTCAAAAGCCAATTCAGACGCCTTCGCGAAACCAACGATCAAAGGCGTGTTTTCAACTCCTGGCCAGAGTCTCTGCGTTCCTATCTGACCTTCCAGAATTCTCTCCACGTTCACGCCTTCCTTCACGTAAAGAGCGCCTATGCCCCTTGGACCCTGAATCTTGTAGCTACTTACCGTGGCTAGGTCTACGCCTAGCTCCTGCACGTTGAATGGGATCTTGCCGTATGCGTCTGTTGCGTCTGTATGGAAGATCGTGTGAGGGTTTCTGTCTTTGACTGTTTCAAGCGCTTGTTTGATTGGTTCTATTGTTCCGATTTCTTGGTTGACAGCAGATAGGCTTACGAGAATCGTTTCTTTGTCAACGGCGTTTTCCAGTTTTTCAAGGTTTATGAAGCCCTCACTGTTGACGGGAATTTTGCGTATGGTGAACCCTTGCTTCTGAAGCATTTCCGCGACATGCAACACGCTCAGAGGCTCGATTTCCGAGACCACAATCTTCTTGCCTTGGGTTTTCATTGCTGAAGCCGTGCCTATCAGAGCTAGGTTGTTGGCTTCGGTCTCTCCAGGAGTGAAGTTGATCTCTTCAGGAATGTTGCTGCCCATGCATCCAGCGATTTTTTGCGCTGATTCCATGATTGTTTCGAAGGCTTCCCAGCCGGGTTTATGTGTTAGGGTTGGGTTGCCGTAAGCTGTCTTGTTGTAGTATGGGAGCATTGCGTCGACCACTTCTTGGGGAACGAAGCTTGAGTTTTCGTTGTCCAAGTAGACTTCATGCTTCAAGCCTTCGTGCGCTCTGAGCAGCTCTCTGACGTTATCAATCATTTACAATTCAACTCTTTTGCGTAAACCGATGCTCTTTATTGTGTTAGTGGCCATCTTATAAAAAAACATAACCTAGAAAGAAGAAGAAAACGATCAGACGTAACGCTTTAAATGGCTAGCTTTGTTATTGCTGTTGTAAGAAAGGCAGATGGGAGCTTTCAAGTGAAGATTACGGATTTGCCGCTACCTGAACAGGTCAAGGAAATAGTTCTCGGAGAAGGCATTGCTGAGCTTTACCCTCCTCAGGAGGAAGCAGTGAAGGCAGGAGCACTTGAGGGGAGAACACTCGTTCTGGCCAGCCCCACGGCTTCCGGCAAGACACTGGTTGCTGAACTCTGCGCCCTAAAACACATTCTGGAAAAAGACGGAAAAACGATCTACCTGACCCCTTTAAGAGCTTTGGCAAGCGAAAAATTCGAAGAATTCAAGAAATACACTGCAATAGTGAAGGCTAACGGCAAGCGCTTAAGGGTGGGCATAAGCACCGGAGACTATGACAGTACTGACCCCTGGTTAGAAAGGTATGACATCATCATAACTACGAATGAGAAGGCGGATTCGCTTCTGAGGCACAGAGCGAAGTGGATGGAGGACATTTCGCTTGTTGTCGCTGATGAAGTGCACTTGCTGAACGACTCCGAACGCGGACCGACTCTAGAGGTTGTCTTGGCCAGATTGCTGCAGATCAACCCAGACATACAGATTCTGGCGTTGAGCGCGACGATAGGCAACGTTCAAGAGATTGCCGAATGGCTCAAAGCAGACCATGTTACAACAGACTGGAGACCGGTAAGCCTCAAGGAGGGCGTACTGCTCAATGACGAAATCCAGTACAAGGACGGAGACGCTCGAAAGATAGAGAAACGAACACGAGATGGAGCAATCAACCTGACAGTGAACACTGTCAAATCAGGCGGACAGGTGCTTGTCTTCACTTCAACCCGCAAAAGCGCAGTAGCGCTGGCAAAGAAAATGACAGGAGAGATTGAGAAGACCCTGTCCAAACCTATTAAACGCGCTCTGGAACACGAAGCGAACAAGATTCTTGTGGCGGGCGAAAGAACCAGACTGAGCGAATCGCTTGCTGAACTCGTCAGGTGCGGTGTCGCTTTTCATCACGCTGGTTTGGGTGGCGGTCACCGCAAGGTTATTGAGGATTCGTTTCGTCAGGGAAGAATCAAGATTCTGACGGCGACACCTACGCTGGCTTTTGGCGTGAACTTGCCAGCCCGGATAGTTGTGATTCAGGATTACAAGCGGTACGAAGCTGGTTATGGCTGGTATCCGATCAATGTTCTAGAGTACAAGCAAATGGCTGGCAGGGCTGGAAGGCCAAAATACGACAAGAATGGCGAAGCTATTCTCATCGCAAAAACGGCTGATGAGGCGGACTACTTACTACAGAGCTACATTCTTGCTCGTCCCGAGCGTATTTGGTCGAGGCTTGCGGTTGAAAGAATTCTTAGATCGCATGTGCTAGCGACCATCGCTGCGGATTTTGCTCACACGGAGCGTGGACTTTTCGAGTTTTTCGGCAGAACCTTTTACGCCCACCAGTATGATGTAGACGCGATTAAGAGTATTATCGCCAAGATTCTCAAGTACTTGTACGAAGAGGAAATGATCGAGGTCTATGGCGAAGACATTAATGCAACGAGGTTCGGCAAGCGAGTGAGCGATCTTTACATAGACCCCGCTTCAGCCGTCATAGTCCGCGACGCACTGAAACCGAAACCAACAAACCTGATTCAGCAGGACCTAACAGAACTAAGCCTTTTGCATCTAATAGCCCACACCCCTGACATGGGACCGACGCTAAGACCCTATACGAGTGAAGTTGATGAGATAGCAGTCTTCATGGAAGAGCACAAAGAGGAGTTGCTGGTTGCTCCACCGAACGAGTGGGAAGACAGAATAGAGTATGAAGAATTTCTGGGCGAAATCAAAACAGCCATGGTTCTGAACGGATGGATCGAGGAAAGAAGCGAGGACGAAATCATTGAAAAGTTCCGAGTGCAACCTGGCGACCTCTACAGAACCCTTGAAAACGCCAAGTGGCTGCTTCACGCCACGCACGAATTAGCGTTGCTTTTCGGCAACAAACAAGTTCCGCCACAGGCCCTTCAGCTCACGGAAAGGGTGGAGAAAGGAGTGAAGAAGGAACTGCTACCGATAGTCAAACTCGAAGGAGTCGGCAGAGTAAGAGGACGCATAATGTACAACGCCGGATACAAGACAATCGAAGACATCAAACACGCGCCGCTAGACGACCTTACGAACCTGCCGTTAATAGGACCCAGGTTGGCGAGGAAGATCAAGGAACAGGTGGGCGGGTTCGTGAAGAAGGACACTTGGGAGAAGCTTGAAAAAGAAGACGAATGGAAACAAAAAGCACTAACAGAATATTGAACAACCTCTCAATCTTGACTACTAGAGGCTTTTGCTAGACAACCGCAACTGCAAGAAGCTCTGAAACCATCTTTCCTCCCATTTCTACATAACAATGCGCGGTCAAACAGCTTGTGACAAAGGGGTTGTTTACTGCGAAATGGCTTTAGACCAATAACTCTCACATACGAACACATTGGAAGTTTGGAAAGTCGTAAGCTACCCTTCATTCCTGCGTTCCTTTGCCGTCTTTTCAGCCATAAGCTCAACTTGCTTTACGGCAGTGCCCAAATAGTTCCTCGGGTTCAAAGCTTCATCGATTTCTTTCTTACTTAGCCTTTCGCTCACTGTATTGTCTTCCAGCAGTATTTCCTTGAAACCTCGCTTTTCAACTTCACTTTTTATCGTCAGCTTTCTGAGGTGTTCGTGGGCTTCTTGTCGGCTCATGCCCTTTCTTGCTAGCGCTATCATGACGGCTTCAGCCATGCAACGCCCTTCGGTCACCTCCATATTCTTAAGCATCCGCCTTTCATCAACACGCAAACTTGCCACTATATTGTTCATGAGAAAAAGCAGATAGTCAGTCAGTATGCAAGTCTCCGGAAAGATGAAACGCTCCGCTGAAGATTGTGTCAGGTCTCTCTCATGCCATGTCACCACATTCTCCAAAGCCGGAATAACTAAACTTCTCACAATCCGGGCCAAACCACAGACTCTCTCGCATAGTTCTGGGTTTCGCTTGTGAGACATCGTTGAACTGCCAACCTGCTTCCCGGCCTCGAAGGCTTCAAAAAGCTCCCCGATTTCTGGCCTTTGCAGCTCGCGAATCTCGACAGCAAAATTGTCGAGCGAAGACGCGACTCCAGCCAGCAGACAGACAAGCTCGGCATGACGATCTCTTTGAACGATCTGAGTTGAGATGTCAGCTGCGTTAAGCCCCAAGCGCTGCATGACGAGCTCCTGAATCTTCATGGCATGTGGTCCCAAACCAGCCTGAGTCCCAACCGCTCCCGTCATTTTTCCCACAAGAACACGCTCCTTGCACTGCTCAAGCCGTTGAATGTGCCTTGAAACCTCACGCATCCAAACCGCAAACTTGAAACCCAACGTGATCGGCAGCGCATGCTGGCCATGCGTTCTCCCCATCATCATGGTCTCCTTGTACTGCAGGGCCTTGTCCATCAGAATCTTTTCAAGATCACCAAGCTTCTTTTCTATCAGCTCCAGTGCTTCCTTCAGCTGAAGCGCATTGGCAGTATCAACTACATCATAACTAGTTGCCCCAAGATGCACGCACCCTCCGCTCGGTCCGCACACTTCTGACAAGGCTCTGACCAAGGCGGTAATGTCGTGCTTGATTTCGCGTTCAATCTCCTTGATGCGGCTCAGCTTCACATGCTTCAGCAAGGCAGCAGCCATCACTCTTTCCGCATCTTTCTTCGAAATGTTACCAACTTCAGCGTGCGCCCACGCTAGAGCGGCCTCAACATCAAGCATCTTCTGAACCCGCGTCTCCTCCTCAAAAATCCTTCTCATCTCGGGAGTTCCATGACGCCCCGTGTCGATAGGCAGAATAGGCACCTCTTCATCCCTCGCACAACAAGAATAGAACGAACTAGATTAATGCTTTATCCACATAATCACGCTTCCAACGTCGACCCGAAGCTTCTACCGATAGAACCCTCACGAGAATAGAAACCGCCAGCATTGAGAATATGACAGTCAACAGATATGCTGAGGACAATGTGAATCAAGCCAAAGTTGAATCCATATTCAAGGCAAAGAACGCGCAAGCTTTTCGGCCTATTGCTCCGCTAGTATCCTTCAATCGCACAATGCTTGCGAACGTACCCATCTAGCTTGTCGCCTAACGTTTCTTTCAGCAAGCTCATCCTGATGCTCAGGTATTCTTCACGGAGTATATCGAAGTGGTAACGGTTCCATTTTCGTCCGTTGACGAAAGCCGACTGCCTTTCTATTCCGCCTCTCTTGAAACCACAAGACTCCAAAGCCTTGTGAGCACGCCTATTGTACTCTACGCTTGATGCTTCACACCGATCTACGTTCAGTTGGTTGAAAGCCATCTCCAGCAAAGCGACCGCAATTTGTCTTCCCAAGCCTTTCCCCCACAGCTCCTTCTTTCCAATATACGTGCCCACGTCTGCTGTCCTCACATTAGCCCAATCCCATTGTTCAATACGAGCAATCCCGATAGCTTCTTTCGAAGATGCAAGCTCAACGATGAAGCGTGTTTGCCTCTCGTCCTTCATCCATTCATCGTACCGTTGCTCAAGCTGCGTCATACTGACGATGTTCATCGGCCTGTTTCGCGAATACAGTATCACCTCAAAATCATTCTCCCAACTGTGCAGCACCTTCAAATCGTCCTTCTCAATAGGTCTAAACCGCAAATCACCAAACTCAAACATCCAAATACACCACCGAAACCAACAATGCTATCCACCACCACGCTATTAACCTTAATAAAGACCTAGTGCACTAGAGTAAGGATTATATGGCACTCCATCCTTATAGTAGTACACGGAGGTTGAAGAGAATGAGTCGAGTTGAAGATTTCCTGAAACAGTATACAAGCTCAAGCACCCGAAAAACCTACACTTATGCGCTTAAAGAGTTTTTTGGTTCAGTGTACGGCAAGTGCGAAGGCCCCGAGCTTGAGGCGTTTGGAGAGCGATATTTTGCTGAGCGCTGCAAGTATGACAACGAAAGAAGAACGTGGTCGTTCATTGACAAGGAAAAGATTGAACAAGACATCAAAGATTTCATGAGCCGACACATCAAAGCTCCTCCCAAGACTAGACGGTTGCAGATGTCTGCAATCCGGACCTTTCTAAGAGAGAACCACGTTGAGCTTGAAGAATATTTCTGGATTCACCTAGCAAAAACGATTAGAGGCTCGAAAGCCGTCACACAAGACAAAGTGCCTAGCACCGTCGAACTTAGGAAAATAATCACGCATATGCCAATCCAAGGAAAAGCTCTCTACCTGACGCTAGCCTCTAGCGGAATGCGGATTGGCGAGACTCTGAAGCTTGAGTTGGACGATCTAGACCTGAATAGCGATCCTTGCAAAGTCACGCTTCGGGCAGCCTACACGAAAAGCGGAAACAAAAGAGTGACATTCATTTCAAGAGAAGCAAAAGAAGCCGTTGTGGAATGGCTGAAGACTCGAGCCGACTATATTAGGGCAGCCTCCGAGAAAAGCCTGTATCGGCCCGGCTACAAGATTTCTCAGAAAGAGTTTGAAGCAGCAAAACAGGCAAGGCTAGAGAGTGAAAAACGGCTATTTCCTTTTGATGAGGCAACAGCCTATGCGATCTGGAAAAACGCAACGCGGAAAGCCGGGTTCAATGGCAAAGACAAAACCACAAAACGGAACGAGATGCATCCTCACACGCTTCGAAAGTTTTTCCGAACCAAGATGGCGCAGCTAGTCGAGGTTGACGCTGTTGAGGCTCTTATGGGGCACGATGGCTACCTCACAAACGAATACAGACGCTATGAACCCGAGGAGCTAGCTAAGTTTTACCAGCAAGGCGAGCCTGCTGTGTTGATCTTTACAGATGCCGGAGAAATTCAGAAAGTCAAGGCAGACCTAGCAGAAACGAAAGAGCATCAGAGAACCATCATCGAAGGGCTGCAAGCTGAAAACTATAACCTGAAAGAACAACAAAGAAAGCAGCAGGAACAGATTGAAGGACAGCAGAAAGACCTAGACGATTTGAAGGATGTCGTGGAGCACTTAATGAAGCAACAGTATGACCAAGCAGAATACAAATCCAATTCCGAGATTGCCAAGAAGCTAGGGCTAGGTCCGACGAAAGAACAGCAAGCCGAAGCCTTAAAGAAGGCTAGGGAAAGCAGAAACAAAAAGTGAGTGATTCATTCACCATTTTCTCTACTTGTGAGTTAATTGTGATTAATCTTTAGTATACTAAAAGTTTTTAAGACTGATAGCTTTCTCTTTCGCTATACAAGAAGAGGTAAATGGCATGAAATGGATGAACGAAAAATTCACCGAGGAAGAATTCGACAGACTGTGGGATTTGAAAACCCGAAAGACAAACTGGCACGACTTCATAATGAAGATGGCTGCTGAGTACGAGAGACATCTGCCAAAGAAGCAGTAGCCTCCCGGAGCTTTGACTAGCTGTGTCCGGAGGTGAAAAGGCGTGAGTTGGGCTGACACTGCTCGACAGAATCGTGTTGCTTGGGAGCAAGGAATCATCGGAAAAGGCGAAGCGATCCTGCTAGATCGTTATCCAATACCTAGACTTTGTGCAAAAGGTTTGATGACAACAGTCAATTCTCTTGGCATAAGTAACTTATCGCTATTAGACATAATGGAACCTGTAAGACCCAACGTGTGGATAGGCTACATAGCACCTTCAGGAACAGGAGTCAAAACACCGCCACTTGTCAGAATAAGAAGCCTTGTCAGAAATTATTGCCGAGGCCTCCTTGCGCCACCAAAGTTCACGCCTGAAGGCTTCACAGAATGGGTTATAGGAGCAGAAGGAAAACTTGCATCAGACAGCAAGACAGTCGTTCGCAAACCAGTTCCTCCACATCCTCACTGCATAATTATCCGAGATGAAGGCAGTCGGCTACTCGGAGAGAGCAAATGGTCACCTCACCTAGCCACTATGAAAGAATACCTTTCCGAGCTTTGGGATGGCTACATCGAAGGTTACTACACACGAAAATGCCAATACGAAGGCGAAGTTGAAGATTTTGTTTCGTTAGCGCTGTTTTCAAGTCCTTACTTCTACGAGTTGCTTGACGAGAATTTCTTTGCACAAGGCACGGGCAATCGGATACTTTGGAACGTAGAGAACAAGCGGAAACCAGAAAGATTGAACAAAGATGAGTTCTTCTTCAGTCTAGGAAGCAAAGACACTGATTGGAACGATTTCGAACAAGAGATACTTTCAAGTCTTAAAAACTTGGAGAAGATCGGAGATGTCGGAGGATTAGATGACCCAGCAAAGACTCTATGGGTTGATTTCCAAAAAGACTGTATGGATAAATCCTATGCAGAACCTTCGAGGAGCGCTTTTGCGTCCTACATAGTGAAACAGCCTTTGAACGCTTTGAAGTTGGCGATGAATTACGCTGCCAGCGTGAACAGCGTTGACGTGAATAACATCCTATGGATTTTGGAAGAGGATATGCAGAGAGCTATCGAGGACACTAGAGTGTATATTGAGAACTGGAAGCAGGTCTTAAAGGAGTGGAATGACTGGTCATACAAAATCGAAGGGAAAAAACAGCAGAAACACCTTTCAGAGAAAAAGTACGAATTGACGAAGTTCTTGAGATTCGCAATAGCCCAACCTGAGAAGCTAGTTTGTTCAGAAGAAATATCTGCTGAGCTAGACTGTCCAGACAAAACAACGATTAACGATATACTACATCTTGGAGTTAGCAAAGACTGGCTGGAGATATACTCGAAGTATCCCGACTCAAGCAAGCTGACCGCTGAGCAGATCAAAAGGTTCGAGAGAGGAAACATCGTTCCGACAATCTACAAAGTAACAGAGCAAGGCGAGAAGGAGTGCCAGTGAGAAGGTCTAAGGGTTTAAGGTGTAAGGCTGTAGGCAAGATAAGGCGTTTCCTTAAACCTAGAAGGTATAAGATTATCTATTATTTTTCTTATACCTTAAACCTCTTAGACCTTCCAAGCTCTCGAAAGATCGGCCTTCTGGGAGGTGACATATGACGAGTGCCGAACAAGCCTACAAGCAAGGCTGGTATATGCGAGACAACAAGTGGTTCGTGACTTTCGACGCTGCAAAGCTAGAGCTAGGCCTAACCGCTACAGAGAAGTTGCTTCTTCAAAGCATGAGCCATGGACAGCCGAATCACAAGTGGTAGACACCCGAAACTAGGAGACGTTGACCTGAATCTGGTTCGTTCAGCTTTCAGAGACGATAGGCCTAGTGAACCACAAGAACCACGTAACCCATATTCAGAAGAGACTAGAGAACAAGAGAAACAAGTTTTCCAGATCATCTCACAATTCCTTGAACCTTGTTACTGCCCCTCCATTCCGCTAATTGTCTCTCCCCTACTCTAGGAAAACACAAAAAAAAGAAAAAGAGGGAATTGCCTTATCTCCTATTTGACGGTCTTGAATTCGAAGCTGCCTATTAGCATGCCTTTTCTGTAGATCTGCACCACGTAAGTTGCTGGTGTACTTAGAGTCTTGAAGTTTGTATGGTACTTCTCGCTGTCTACGTTGATCCAGTAGTCCGTTGAGGCTGTTCCGAATGTGCAAGTTTGGAGCAGAATGTTGCTTGGGGAAGCTTTCTTGTAGATTTTGATCGTCAACTCTTCGTTGTAGATGAAGGGCCTAGCAGGATCAACTGATGCTTTGACTCTTATTGAGAATTTGACAGGCATCGTTCTTCCGGCTTTGTTACTTTCGCTGGCAGGCAAGAGTTCTATGGCTGCCCAGTTGCGGATGCTGAAGTGAACAGTTGTGGTGCCCCAGTTGCCCAAAACGTCCGTGCCATTTGCAGCAGACAAGTAGAATCCATCTGGAAGCTTTCGTGTGTCAAAGTACAAGCTCCATTTGCCATCTGATCCAAGTGTAGCAGACAGTGACTGGAATTCTGGCGAAATTACGTTCCCTTGGGGACACTGTATAGAGAATGTAACAGAAGCTACGGCACTCAAGTCCCAAGCTGAGACCTTAAAGGTTACGCCATCTTGAAGAGCGTCATTTTCTGCAGGGGTTTCAATCGTTAGTGATGGAGCATTGTTGTCGAAAATGATGGTTTTCGTGTTTGTGATTTCGACATTTCCAGCATTGTCTGTACTATTGTAATCTAGATAATATACGCCATCGTCTAGTCCTGAGATCTGGAAATCGATTGGAGGTGAATTGGTTACCCACCCAAAGGAATTGGTTAGGTTGTAGATCCTGTATCCTGTCTGGGCAACTCCAGAACCTGCGCCGTTGTTGTCAACTGCGTCTAAAGTGAAAGGAGTGTTAGATGTGACACAGATATCGCCGTTTGGCATGATGTATTGAGGTGGCCCAATCAGCAAGTTTGTTTTAGGAGGCGTGGTATCAGAAGGTATTCCAGAAACGGTAACCGTTTTCAGTGTCTGCCTGAGAAACGGCTCACCTGCTGACGCTGTCCCTGTGGCTGTTACCTTTATGGTGTAGCTTCCATCTTCTGTGTATTGCCCGAAGTTGTTAGTATAGACTCCATCGTCTGCGATTTGATCTCCGTGCACGTCCAATCCATCGTCGAACAGGATCATGTTGATTTGGGAGTGATCAGGTCTGGTCACTGATGCTTGAACGTTTGCACCCAAGATTAGCGTGCCCCAGTCTTCTATGGTTGCGTTAATCTGCACTTTCTGCGGATAGGAGTAGAGATCTTTGTCAGTGCACATCTGAAGCTTAAGCTCAGCCACTGCTGCACATCCTGCGACGAACGATTCACCTCCAGGAGGAACGGACACCCCGGTTATGACCATGGTCCACATTCCCATCATAGGGCATCTTATTCTATACATTTCGTATCTGGCTTCTTCTATGTATTCAATGTGTGGATCTGTGGATGCTACTGCAGGGTCTATCAGTGATCCATCGGGTCTGACTAAAGTCAAGTCGAGGTCGCTTCCTCCCCAACTTACAGCAAAAGTGGCTTGAACAACGCTTGAATCGAGCGGAGCTGTCAATTGGGTTGTCTCTCCTTGGGTGATGAAGCCTGTTATGGAGCTTATTGTCTGTTCTTGGGTGACGATGGCTGCGATGGCTTGGTATATCGCCACCAGATCAGTCGGTTTTGCTGCATAGCGGTAGAAGCCTCCTGTGTCCGTGGCGATCTTGCCCAGTAGGTTGCCGTCTGCACCTGCTCCAAGTCCTATTGTGTAGACTTTTATGTTCTTTGATTTCAAGGCTGGAATAACATTGTACGGGTGTTCTCCAGAGTTGTGGAAGCCATTTGACATCAAGACTATGGCCCAAGGATGTGATTGGTCGCCATAGTTGACTAGTTGGTTGTACGCCGCTCTGAGACCGGCACCCATTGCCGTTACTCCGGCTGGGTAGATCTGGTCTATTTTGTTCTTCACCAGTGTTTTTGTATTGGTAGATTCAATCTTGGTAAGTGGATAGTCGATTCTTGTGCTTGTTTCATAGGTTACAACCCCTATTTTGTCCCCTGTGTGCATTAGGTCGGTGAAGTACTTGGCAGATGTTTTCGCTTCACTGATCTTGGTTCCCGCCATGCTCCCTGATCGGTCAATTAGAAGAACTACGTCCGCGTTGCTAGCCGCTGCTCGCCTTACCCATATCGGATTGGTGTAGGCTTTTCTGCCCTCGCTGGTCGTACAAAACACCGTGAAAAACGAACGGATCAACGGCAAAGGTAGCGTAAAGCGCCAATTTGATTTTGTTCCTGCAAACTTCTCGCCCTCTGTTGGTTGATAGAAATCGACTGGCATTCCATTCATGCTGACAACAATGTTCTCAACAGTTCCATATTCCGAGCTACTTTTCCAGCTTACTTCAAGATCCACTGTTTCATCGTCAATATTGAAATCATCGCCAATTAGATGATTTTCTGCGGTGAAACTCAAAAGAGGGCCATCTGTAACAATGGAACGTCCCTTACGTAAGGCCTCAATAACGTTGGCTTCGTTAAGGTCGCTGTCCCCTAGGTAAACATAGTTGCGGACATATCTGGCTATGTTAGTCAGGTCGTGCGCGTCACTGTTGCCAATTCCAAACACTTTTCGGCCCTGTTTAAGCAGGTCATACCATTTCGTCATGGCTTCGCCGTCTTTGTCATCTAACTCGCTATTCCATATTTCAATGCCCGTGTAGTCCCGAACAGCCCAGTTTTCCCAGTCCCAAGGCCACGCAAACGGGTGAGCAATAAAACCTATCCCTTCTTTGTTTACATCATCGATAGCTCCTTGTTGTGTAGGGTTTTTATCTCTCCACACATCTATCGAATTTGGAGCCTCTATTGGACTTGAGATGCCGTACGCCAGATAATGTGAAGCTGGCTCAAAAGGCTCAGGGAAATTATCGACATCTTGGCATGTTATCTCTTCCCCAAGCATACATACAAACTCACTTGTCGTTTCTGCGCCACAGAATGCCTTATATGTGTTCCACTCGTCTAGAAAATTCGGATCTTTGATGTCGTGAGAGTGATCTGTGATGATTACCCAATCTAAGCCCGTAGCTTTTGCAGAATCGGCAATGGCATCAACAGGTGCACCGAATTCTACTATGTTGTCCGTCATAGATGAATGAATATGAGCATCTCCAGCATACCAACCTGACATTTTTGGCAATGGCTCTGAGCTAACCTGGACATTGACTGTATCATCAAAGATGTGTTCCCCCCCAAGGTATTCTCCAAAGACGAATTTGACACGGATGGACGCACTTTCATCTTTCAATAGAAACTTGTTTGAATCAACGGGATAGACTCTGTACCAAATATGAGTACCATCTAAGTCTTCATTGACATCATGGGGTGGTTCAACGATTTCGCCTTTGTTATAATCCCATATCTCGACGCGTTTCAAAAATCCAGTTTCATCATGTAGCATAGCCAAAACAGGAATGGCTTCTCCCAGTCTAACTCTATGGGGAGCATCAGCGTAGTAAATTTCCGTGCTGTCATATGCTTTCACACTTGGTGAAAAGATTGAAAACGTCGAAAATAAGATTACGAAGACCGCTATTATCGATAGTATCTTCTTCATTTTTCTTTCTCCTTTTCTTAGTCTGTAGATTTAGTGTGTTCTGGTTCATGTATATAAAAGCCTTGTGAAATATTCTTCTAGTAGCATTGATTGTAATCTTCAATACGTCGAAGTGTATCAAATGCAAAGTAGCCACATTCGGACAATCTCCGATTCCTAAATGGGGTTCTACGCAAAAGACAGAAATATAGAGCAGAGTGTATCAATTGATTGACTTGAGCACGAATTTACCACTCATGGATTAGCATTTAGGTCGGTAATCGTAGATCGGGAAAACTAGAGGATAGTTCCATAGCAGCTCACAAGATTGCATAGAGCATATTCTTTGAGGAAAAAGATATCCCGAATGAGACTAGGGAGTTCGGGAGGTATCTAGAAGTATCTTCTATATGTGTTCTTAGGTCTGACAGGGATTGTATTACTTGGAGAAGCGATATCCAGACATAAAATGTCCGAGTTCGGGAGACATCTCCATTCGTCGGGGGTTCAAACTTGGCCCCTCGGCACTACTGGACAAGGCACGCGCTAGTTTTGACTAACAACTATTCAGGCAAGCCCTTCACTGTATACGACATCGAGAGCTTGAAGAGGCTTCTGCAACGTGGCGCTCGATCCTAGATTTCTGCCTTGCCAACCTATCAGCTACTAGGAATAGCTATTAGGACAGGAAAGAACGAAGAGCCTCCCAGTTTTCTCTATCGCTTTCCACATCTTATGGACTGAATTATCTATAAAGATTATATAGATGAATTGACGATGGAAAAGACGAATCCTTTCCGATGCGTGCTTCGAGAGCGCGTGCGAGACCAAGTCTGTAGACAATTCCTGAAGGAAGATCAACGAAGACGGTGTTTGCCTCAACAAGCTTCAAACGTGAATTATAGGTATAACTCGGAAAGCGTACGCTTAGCAAAGTCATCTGTGTAGGGCTTTCCTAGCAAAAAACCGATATATGACCAAGATCCAAGGATCAAGCCGTTGAGGATGTCATGATAACCTGTTTGGCAAACTATCAGACTTCTTACATAGATTTTTGCCGCCTCCAATAGGGCCTTCTTGCTGAGTACTTTGTCTGCATTATCAATCAGTATTTTCAGAGTTCTTTCCTCAGCGTTTAACAAATATTCTCCAGATGATATCTTGTTTCTGTATTGCAGAAGTCTCTCTAGGTCGTGTGTAAAGGGGACATTTTTGGAAATTACAGGCATATCTTCGAAAACAAGAAAATCACCATTTCTTTCTACTTCTCTCAGAAGGTATTCATCAGAGGTGTCAGCTACCGCGAAACCGTGAACTTTAATGGTTGGGGTAGCGAACTCTTTTGGAATCTTGGCAAAATGACAGTTGGGTGGCAAGATGCCATCAATGGGTGTCGCAACTCTCTGCGAAGATTGGATGATGTATTGCTTGATATTCGAGATCTCACAGTCTATCCCGCAAAATAGCTTTCTTATTTCGTCATGCACTCCTTCTATATTAAATAGAAGTGAAGCAGGGCAAAAAAGTGCTATCTCCCCTTTCTTAAGGTTGCGGAGGAGAACCTCCGAGTTTTCAACGAATCTCATATTCTCCTGAAAAGTATTCAGGGGTTTCAAAGCAAGGAGAAGGATTTTGCTTGGTCTATGATCAAGAATAGAGTCGAGTTTTCCATCGGTTCGACCCTCGCTAGAAAGAAGCGCATATGTGGTATTGAGAATAAGCTCGCGCTTTTCCGAGGGTCCGAAACGATTGCTACTGATGCGAGAGCGGAGAAATCCTGCAAAGCGAACATCTCTTTCAAACGCATTCATTTTCTCTGTTTGTATTGTCTGATCGAAATCCTTTTTGAGAGCATCGTAATAAGCTAGAAAAACCTTATAAATAAGAGCATCGAGTTTTTCATTTGCTACTAGGCATTCTCTCGAAACTTCGTAGTCAACAATGTTCTTCTTGATATTCAGGAAAGTGTACACGTCCTCACTCATTTGGGGATTCTTTTCCATTTTCGGCATTCGAGTCTTGATACCTTGAAGGCAGATGAACCAGCTTTCAATGGGAGGAAAAAGAGTTCCCCTCCAATCGAGCTCGTAGAATGTGGCATCAAACTCTTCTCTTTCTATGTGATAGGAGAAGCCTACTCTAGGTACACCGAATCTTTCTATCTGCCATGCGTTGTCTGGATCGTCTGCTAGCTTTGACAGCTCTACTTCAAGACTCCACCGAGGAATGAACCTCTCTTTCTTGCCTTTTTTGTTCAGAAAGATGGGGATTTCCGATGCTTTAACATAATAATCCAGCGCTTCTTCGGTGTCTATCTTTCTTCCTTCCTCATTCAGAACAAGGGTGACTCTGGTGCCGATTCTGTTGGTTGAACCGATTTCATATCTCCATCCTCTGTCAATACGTGGGATGACAAATCGACAGGGCTGAGAGCCCATCCTTTTTGTTTCGATATTCACGCTAGAGGATATGAGGAAACATGAGAGTATGCCAAGACCCCAACGGCTTATTGGATCAAAACTCTTGTTTTCTGAGACCATTTTTCTGAAGTCATCAGAAAGATAAAAGGCTGAACCAATCAAAGACAGATACTTCTTCGCAGTTTCAAAATCCATCCCGATTCCATTATCTTCAACGATGATCGTTTCTTCACTCTCGATGATCTCTATTTCAGCTGGAAAATCACCTTCTACTGCTCTTCTAAGCCTGCAAGCATCTATCGCGTTCTGGACTAGTTCTCTTATTGCAGTATCCTTTCTGGAATATAGGCTGCGACCGATCAACAGGTCCAGGATTTTCTCTCTGTCGAGCTCGAATTCTATGGACTCTTTCATGAAACCTCTGGTATCGACCCTTAATTCCACGTAGTCGAGTGACAATCCTTTCCCATTGATACCAGTGGCCAATATAGTCTTGGTGTGGTTGAGCTCCTCTTGGATCTTTTCCCTCAGTTTCTTCAAAACGACTACGCCTAGTGGATCCCAAGCGATTGCATTCAGTGCTAGTTTGTGCCTCTCTCTTTCTGAAGGATAGGCTATGCCGATAATGTTCATCTGCTTCGTAAATTCTTCTTTTGATTTCTCAGTTGGGTTAAGGCTGTAATAGATGATTTCTGGTACCCTACTCGCCGTAATATCAATCTCGTCCGCCATTCTCAAAGCTGCCGTTAGGAACCTTCTGTGTACTACTATACCCGTTTCAAAAGACGTGTCTTCATATTTATCGTCATAAAGGCTTTCCTTCCTGTGACCTCTGCAGATGCGGCCTATAACTCGAGCCTCATTGAGATGAACTCCGACTAGAGAGTAGAGTTTCTCAAAATTCTCTTCGGTTCTAACATTGTGTTCTTCTCTAATACCCTCAGGCTTTTCGTCTGGTTCGCCTACCATTCCCCAATCATGCAGCCAAGCAGAAATTATCAAAAAGAACAGCTCGTGACCATTTAGCTCGTTCTTGACATCTTCGGACAATAACCAGTTGAGGTTCTCGAGCACGTTTTCACTATGTAAAAAACCATGGGGCGTGTAATACGGAAACTTGGCTTGGGTATATTGCAGAACATTCCTGGCTTGTTTCTCGATTTCATCAAGCCTTTTGAAAAGCTCTTCATCTTTTTCCTCCAAAATGGATCTTAGTGACTTGACATACGACATTAGCAGTACTCCCCTGAGTTCATTCTAGTTGTCTGGTAATATGTACTTTTATGCATATCGATTGTGAAAGCATCCATCTAACTGACTCCTTGGCGATTCCACCTGCACACTTGCTCTTTACGTGTGCTTGTCTTTCCCTTTTGTGAATCTCCTCCTTTTTTCTTTCTTTGGACTCCTTAGAAGCGCGGCTTAAGCTAATTTCCGCCACTTGTCTTTCGCCTGTTCTTCTTATTGCTAGAAGCTTTGCGAAGGGCATATCAAAGAAAGCGCGCGCTCTCTGTAATGGATTAGCTTTCCGCACTTGGCACAGATCGACTTGCAGTGTTTGCGGTGGCCAAACCGTGTCTTAGGATATTTCCTGTTCATGACACATACGCATCCTTGTCACGTTTCAACTCGAGCCTCCAAGCCTCGTCAAAAAACTGCCGTTGGAACTTCATTCCTCGAAGCTCTTCCTTCTTCAGAGCGTCCTCAAGATTAGGCCTCTTTTTCCTCCTCTTGAACAATTTGAAAAGGTTCACTTTCTCACCAGCCGATAAAAGATCCTTTCAAGCAGGTTGACTTGGAGAATGGCAACCCAGACTCCGAGCCTCTCCGAATACAAGGCATCCAAAAGCTTGCCGTGAACCTTTGTTTTAATCTCCTCTCGAGAGAGGTTAGAAGGCTCGTTAAAAAGCAGGATGGTTTTGATCATTGTTTCTTTGTCCTCCGCTTTCTGCGCTGATAGGCTTCGTGCCAGTAGCGTCTCATAGAAGGGGTGCTTTTGTAATGGTAGCCTTTTTTCAAAGGCGAGCCTCCGGAGATAACTTAGCGGGTTCGCGGCACATTTACCTAGCGATTTGGATTTGTGAGCTAAATTGCCGAGTAAATCTAAGTTGTTTGTGGAGCGCTTGCGCTTAGCAGTTTAGTGGCTGAAGACAGGATGAACGATGTATGCCTTCTTCTGCCGTGGGAAAATAATGTCTCACTAGCCTTTAAGATACATTGTCGTAGTATTTGGGTCGATTGCGTCTTAATCCCTTGATGAGAACCCATATTCGAAAAGCTAGAAGGCCGCATCCCACCCCAACCGGGCTTGATATTCCATCAACAATCTCTTGCAGTATTTCAAGGATTGTTCTAATAAGAGGCAGAGGCGAGGTTAGAGGAACTCCAATAACTTCAGCAGTGCCAACGGACATCCCCACATTGGAGGTTAGACTTGTAGTTACGACCACATTTTTGCTTCCATCCGAATAGTATGTCGTCACGGTATTCCCGATAGTCTCGACTCTTTCGACTTCTTTGGAGACATTTACACTATTGGCACTGACACGGGCAACTTGACTGAGAAACAGAAAACAAAGAACAGCTATGATGAGTGACTTTTTCATCTCGCATTCTGACAACGCATTTCACGCTTTTAGGTTTTGTGCCCAATGCAAAAGCAGTTGGCTCTCGCCAAACTCCCACCGATGCGTGCAAGGCCGTTTTCCGAAAGCCGCTACTCAAAATTCGTCAAGACAGAGCCGTTTCGGTCTTTCCAGTATGCTGTAGGGTTAGAGAATCTTTTTCAGAAACGCGACACGGAGGATATCCTTCTCATTGAAGAGCATCGTAGTTCCGACGTTAAACTCATTAACTACGAATCCCTTAGAATCCCTGAAGATCATCTTCGGTTCCTTCAGCACAATTTCCCTTGGAGCCTCGGAGATTCCAGCGCGCATAAGCTCTCCTTTGTATTCTTTGCCATCAGAAGTATAAATCAAAACGAATGAGCCAATCGATGCCGCCGCCTTTGCACATTCCTCCCAACAGTCACCAGAGTGATAACCTCGCCTGAATAATACTCTGGCAAGAATTCCGAAAGATCCTCCAAAAACCAAAGCTAGACCAAAGATCAACAAGATGTTGTTAGGGACTAAGATGTTATCTCTAATCAAATCTATGTTATACAGACCAGTAATGTAGGCGAAAATCGCATAAACTACCAGGCTTGTGGCAAGGCTCCAAATAGTCGCTTCAAAGTCTGTGGTTCTCTTCTCCTTCATTGCGACCTTCTTGAAGAGAATGTATGATACGAAGCCTGGGACTACGAGTACGACCACTAGAAGAACATCGGCGAGTGAAGGAAGAACCAAAGAGGGCTCTCCCTCTCATTCCTTCTTGCTTTCTTGTTTGCCTTTACTTTTTTCAGGCTGAGGGGTCGGAGGTTCAAAACCTGCTGGTTTGGCGACCACCATCATCTTCTCGAAAAGCTTCTCACGTTGGTCACGGGCAATATATTCATTCTTTCTTTCTTTGCCTTCTTTCCCTTCTTTCTTTTCAGACAATTTTCCGGCTCACCAATATTTCTATGGGAGGGAAGAACCATAATAGTCTTTCCATTGATAATCTAGACCGCACGCGCAAGGCTCATATTGACGCTCGCCTCTCTCTTGTTGGGTATATCAAGCGGGACGGAAAGCCAACTATTTGTAAGGACTTCGGGAGAAGTCTCCATCATTCCGTCATTAAGTTTAAAATTGCTTCGTTGTATTGCTTCTCTAGCATAGTAGAGATCGGACATAAAGAAGAAAAAAGGTGATTAGCGCAGACTAGATAGCCCTCTCAAGCTTCACGCTAGAGAGCTTTTGGCAATAGTGCGCTTGATATTTCTCGGAGCGCGCGCGGACCTTAGACACCCGCTATTGTTGCTCGTCCATTTTCCCGATGGCGCATACCAGATCTTGAATCACTGTATTGACAGAAAGGCACTCATACACCAATCTCAACAATGGCCCTTCTTCGACTATGTACGGTGTACCACTCTTGCCGAATATTTGGACCTTATAGTCAATGTTTTCCAAGTGTTCTCCCCCCAGAGACCCCAACCTTTCAACAATCGAGGGCGATGGTCTCCCAAACCGCACTTCGAAACCGCGTTTTTTGAACAACTCGGCGAACGGAACTAGATTGAGGAGAGTTATGAATTTAATCCGCCCAAAGAGTATATCCAGAGTGGTGCCAACTTCCAGAGGAAACAACGTCAAAGGTCTCACATTCAGGCCTTCAATATGCCTGCCAAGCGAACCTACCAACAAGGCTGAGGATGCTTTCGACCAAGGAAGCTCTGCTCTTTCAACTGCTTCTTCGAGATCCACCGAATCTGTTCTATACGCAATGTATGCAAGACACCCCTCAACTATCTTGTAGGAAAAGCCATCTGTCTTAGCGTCGGCAAGAACTTCCAGCAAGTACTTCCAGTTGTGTGTCTCCTCAGATTCGACATCAAGTATTCTCTTCTGATACCCCGGACCCGACTCTATTTGCTTATTCAGGAAATCGGTGGCAGTCTTCATTCTGTTGATTTGACGAGTCTTCAAGACAGGACGATCCGTCGAAGAGGACTTGACCTCATACAGCTCCAATTGGTCATTTTGTACTCTCGTGATGTCTCCGATAGTAAGACAGTTTGTTATATCGTTCAGTATTACAACAGAGCCATTGGATGAACTTAGTTGGTTAAATGCCTTGATTTCTGTCGAAAGCCCCTCTTTGTCAATAAGGTAGCTCCTCGGAGGTGGGTTTGCGCCTAGGTTGAGGATAGTTGTGCGGTCTAGGAATGAATAGGCGAGGGAGGTCCCAAGAAGTCGCAGTATGTCGATTCTTCTCCCGTGAGCGAATAACTTGCGATCCAGCAACTTTATTCGTGAAGTGAGTTTCCTGAGTTCCCTTCTAGGAAGAAGCGTTGGACGAGCATTTTGGATGATGTGCTTAGTTTGATTCTTAAGTTCATCTTTCTGTCTATTCGCCTTTCTTATCTGCCTCTCGGAGTGAGCGATTTCCGACAAAATTCTGAGCTGTATTCCCCTACGGATCTTCGGATCGGCGATCTTGGGGAGTTCCATCAGCAATGATCGGATTATGTTCTCAGAGGATTTTTCTACGGAAACGCAAGACATATCCCTACTCATTTCTATTCCCAGGCAGATTGACAATTCAGCTCTCTAGCTGACGACTTGAATCTCTCGAATCTTCTCACAGAGTCACAGCTCCCCTTTCTTTCTCAAGTATGCGGCAAAATCTTTCTCCACCGTTTCCTTGACGTCACCTTTCGGTCTCTCAAACTCCCTATCGCAATTAGGACAAATCCACACCAATTTCTTTGCCAGTCTTCCGCTTTTTCCCTCTTCCAATTCCCTGTAGCACTTCGGACAGAATGGACCGTCCGCCCATGGCTTAGTGTGAGAAAAGGGTGCTTTTGGTGGATAGAGCCGCCATTTAACCCCGTAATCATTCGTCTCATAGCTATCATCCACTTGCAGATTAGGAGGTCTCCCACGGGCCATGAAAAAGGAGCCGTTGGGTCTTCTGACGCTCTCAACAATATACGTGACAAGCAGCGCGCTACCAACGATTATCAAGAAATAGAAAACAGTCGTTTGGCTCACAGTCTGATAGAGCCAACCAAGTATGCCAAGATTCAAGAGATGCTCCGCTATTGCCAGAAGATAGGAGATTATCGAGAGATAGAGCAGAACAGTTTTCGCTTTCAACTCAGCGTCAGTCCATCTCAATTCCCACTTGAAGACTTGGAATATAAATGGATTATTGAAGTCGTCACACTGGTTCACGTCTTTGATCCAATCAAGGCGTCAACAAAAATCGTTATAGCGCGCGCTCTCACGCTCAAAAGCTTTAAGGAGTAGTAGCCAAAGCATACAAGGTGCAATAAGATATGCCAATTTTCGTTGAATGGAAATGGGTTGAAAAGACGAAGACTTTCCTTGCCGTTTTCCACTTCTGGGATGACGAAAAAAAGACGAACTTGAGGATGAGACTGGAGAAAGAATATGAGGCTTTTGAGACTTGCGCCTATAATGATTCAGGTGAAGAAGAAGGCGAGTTCGTTCCTATTGAAACGTTCCCAGGTCTCTCTGGGGGACCTGGTGACTCCAAGACCAGGGCCTATTTGTCGTGGGCTCCTTCACACCCAGAGTTTTGCCTTCTCACCGAGTTACTAACGTATGCGAACCTCCTAAACGGAATGAAAATCAATGATAAGGAGAAATTCCGACCAATGCTGCAGGGAAAGACTGGCAAGCAAGAAATAGAAGGACACGAGTATATATCATTCCAGATTAGTTCCAAACTTCTTCACTCAATGCTCAAAGGGAGAATGATCTCCTTTGCTGGTCAACGTGGCATCAGTTTTGAAGTTTGTCTGGAATACGTCGAATACCTTAGAGAATTGCTGAAGCCCTATCTTCAATCTTGAGAAGAAGGCACGTGTCATCTGACTTTCACCCTACTCAGTCTAGCTCTAGGATGTTGTCTGACCCCAGTTCTTATAATTCGCGGTAGCAGACTGCTTTCTTATGAGTGACGAATGCTTAACCAAGCCCTGCGCGGTCTGCAACGGCAGAGTAACCGGAGTAGGCTTCTACTGTCCAAACTGCAAGATCTGCATATGCGCGCGCTAATAGGACAATTTTAGTCATTACCTAAGCTTCAACTTTGGAGCCACAGAAAATGGGCGATTATTCCAACAATTAGCATTAGAGCGCCAACTCCTCCAAAAAGTAATTGGAGACCTATGCTCAATGGGATGAATGCTGCTATGAGTAGAGAGATGAAGCCAAGGACTATCAGTATGGACGCTGGGTTGTCTGCTACTATCTGTGTTATTTCAGCAATGGCTTCGATTATTTCTGACAAAACAATCACCTCCATGCCATTATTTCAGAATACCAACAGGAAAGGCAAGAACTAAACTCTTTTAGCAGAACTAAATCAACAAGCAATAGTCTGTTAACAGAATACAGGAATAGGAATGTACTTGGGCAATAGAAAGGAAGAGAATCTGAGAGGAGACAAACTTAGAGAGTTAATTCTTTGGGTTTACCTCCACAACAAATATGAAAAGGACAAAATCAGAATGTCATTTCTCAAAGAGAAGGTTGGGTATCGGGGTCCAGGGGGGCTCTACAGTGCAATCGATTCTTCAGGATACTTCGATAGAAAGAATGATGAAATCACTCTAACCGAGAAGGGAGTCGACTATCTGAACAGAAAAATATTGCCATCATACAAAGTTTTCAATCCAATTGGCAATTTTCTGATTATACTGGGTCTGGTTTTTCTAATGCAGTGTTATTTCTGGACCTATTTAAGCAGTCCTTTGATTATCTCATGGTACTCGGCAATTATCGTTGTGGCTACGGGGATAGTTGTCAGGGTCTTCATTATGAGAGTATGTTATTGGATAATGAAACACAGCAAGAAAAACGCCTAAACTGAGCAAGGTGTGAGCTATTCAGTTAGTAGCATGCGCACGCAGCTAATCAAATGACCTTTCTGCTTGCTTGAAGAAACCTTCAACAAAGCCTGCGAAAATTGCATCCATGTATTCGCCATTCTGAATTGCCTTCTTTTTCTCTTTCCCAGCAATCTCAGCGAAGGTCTTGCAAAGAGCCTTTTTTATCTCATTTTCACCGCTCAATCGTTTTCACCTCCATTCGCCTCAAAACCTATTTTTCCTTTGGTTGATTCAGCAGGTTCTGATAGAGTTCAGCGATACTCGTGTTCTTGACAGTTTCCAAACTGGCAAGCTTGAAGAGTTCGCCGATAGCTGCGAGTACGTCAGCAGTCAATGCCTTCTGAGTCTCGGGGCGAAACCCAGAGAAAGATTTG
>Ga0315279_10002854_pt1 | contig 25071 bp, 20 predicted proteins | sample YL17G06_20_MG_FD_203694 | JGI IMG/M metagenome (GOLD analysis project Ga0315279, IMG submission 203694) | Sediment microbial communities from Yellowstone Lake, YNP, Wyoming, USA - YL17G06_20 | ecosystem: Environmental > Aquatic > Freshwater > Lake > Sediment | place: USA: Wyoming | collected...
GTGCCTGCGTAGAACAGGCAGTAGAGAAGCATAATCCAAAAGATGCTTTTGAACGTTGTCTTGTTGGCAACCAGAAACAGCAGCACCGCGCCGACCAGGTGCGCTACGCCGAGTATGTATTCGGTGTGGAAATACTTGTCGGCCAGCACGCCGGCAATCAGCGGTGAGACGATGCAGGCCAGCGGCAGGGAGGCGTATATCCAGCCGGTTTGCTTGCCAGTCATTTTCAGAGGTCCAAGCAGGCGTGTGGCCAGTACCGGCATCCATGCCGCCCAGACCGCGAACTCCATAAACATCGCAAAGCTCAGAGCCAGATACAGTTTCGTGTCCATTTCGTTCTCCTTGACTTTGAATTGCCTTTTTATCCCTTAAAACCTTGCAGCCGTTCTGCTGCGAGCTTGATGTCCCCGAAGCGGTCATCGCCTGCTTCACGCTCAATCGCCAGAACTCCCTCAAACATAATCTCTTTTAGGGTCTTCAGAAATTTCTCACTTCCCACCTCGCCGCCACCCCAGGGCACTTCCATCCCCCAGGTGCCCGGCTGTTTCGTCCGAATCGCATCCTTAATGTGAATATGCCTCACCCACGGCGCCAGCACCTGCACCGCCTCGATTGGGTTTCCTTTATCATAAAGAATCATATTCGCAGGGTCAAAATTCACACCCATCGCCGGATGATTCAACTTTTCAAGGAAATCACGCAGCTCCTCTGCCGTTTCCTGACCGGTTTCAAGCAGCAGCGTAATATCTTTTTTGCCCGCGGCATCGGCCAGTATTCTAATCCGCTCATAGAACTTTTTTGCGTATGCCGGGTTAGTTTCATCAATAAATCCGGCGTGCATCGATAGGAATTTTACACCAAGCTTTACCGTTACCTCAACTGCGCCGATGAACAGTTTGCGGTTCCGCTCCCAGTCCTTATCCGGTGCAATTCCCCCTGTTATCTTTATGCTCTCCAGCGTCGAGTAGTCTTCCTGCGGAAAATCTATCATCGTGCTGCTTATAACCCAGTCTTGCTTTTGGACCGCCGCAAGGTAATCGCGTCCCTTATCCTCCAGCGCCGGCCTGACCGCAAGGTGCACATGCTTTAGCCCTATTTTTTTCATCGTCTCCGCCACCCCGGCGACGTCTGTTCGCAGTGACCAGCTGCAAACTCCTACCGGCCAATTCTTGCATTTCATTGTGCGGCTCTCCAATTGTTACATTTTTCTTTTACCGCCGAGTCCGTAGGGGTCGCTGAGTTTTTTAATCTTAGTTTTTTCTCTGCGCTCTCAGCGTTCTCTGCGGTTAATCATTTTTTATTTGATTGACACTTTTTTCATACTTTTCGCTGACTTCTTTTCTGCCTCTACAATTTTAACCGAATCCCGCGACTGCTGTAAGGTGATAACCGCTTCAACTTTCTCTCCGCGTATAATCCTGGCAAAGTGTTCTGTCTGACGCGAATAACCATCGCCTTTTTCGACCTGCGGCGTAAATGCCTCGCCCTCTGCCGGATAAACCTTAAACATTGGCTGCCGTGTCAGGTCATACACAATCGTCGCCCTTTCCAGCATAATGTTAAAGCTCATCTCAAACCCAAATTTCGGCATCATCGCCCAGCCGCCTTCTGCCGTCACCACCTTATCATCATACAGATATTGCGTTACTATATGCAACAGTTCTCCGGTGCCGGCCTTAGCACTGAAACTGCAAACTGCACGCGGCATTCCAAATAGATACTGCACAAAATCCGTGTCGTGGATGTGCAGGTCTAATGCCATGCCCCCGCTGCGTTTTTCGTCCATAAACCAGTTATCTATGCTCCATTGTGGCGCTGAACCAAGCCGTTGAAACATCGCTGCGATGACTTTGCCATACTTGCCGCTATCGACTATCTTTTTGGCCTCGGCGTATTCCGGCCAGAATCGCACGCAGTGCCCGATTTGCAGCACTTTCCCGCTGCGCTCGGCCGCCCTTATCATCCGGTCGCAATCCTTCACGCTTAGCGCCATCGGCTTTTCGCACAAGACATTAACTCCCTTCCTCATCGCTTTTATGGAATGGTCCGCGTGCAGGTAGGTCGGCAGCGTAATCGAAACCGCATCTAACTTTACACTTTTGAGCATCCGGTCGAAATCCGCGTATAACTCTACATCGCCAAAATCGACCGCTCCTTCTGCTCCTTCGATATTTCCTACTGCCCTTTTGGTATCTTCAACTATATTCGGATTTGTATCGCAGATTGCAGCAACTTGTGCACCATTTATGGCCTTCCAGCACCGATAGTGCATCCTGCCCATAAATCCAAATCCCGCAATTCCTATCCTTAACATACTTGCGCTCCTATTTTTGTATAAGCCAATTTTCTTTCTCAAACAGTCAAGCCGCAAATAATTCCATTAGCGCATAGCGTTTAGGGTAACTGGAAAAAAGGAAAAAGGCAAAAATAAAAACGAAAAACCTGTATTTTTGATTTGCAAATGAGGCAATTGGGTATTTCGGGCTTTAAGGCCAAAATCGGCTTTTTGTAACAATGGTTCTGGACAAAAGCCGGGCGATTTGATATAATTTTATAGGACGATAAATGCAGTTGCTTTTGTGGAGGAAAAAATGAGACGGAATATAAATTCAAAGACCTGCCTGATAGTCTGGCTAATTTTGCTGACCCTGCAGGCCGCCACAACCGTTGCGGCAAAAATCATTTATGTCGATGATGATGCGAATGGCTTAAACGATGGTTCATCCTGGCAAAACGCCTACAAGTTCCTTCAGGATGCCTTGATGATGGCCAGGGATGGGGACGAGCTTCGCGTAGCTCAGGGTGTTTACAAACCGGACCAGTTCGCCCTCAGCGACCGGCCCAATCTCGGGCGGGCCGAAACCTTCCAGCTCAAGAACGGCGTAACCCTCAAAGGTGGCTACGCTGGGTTCGGCCAGCCAGACCCGAATCTTCGAAATATCGAACTATACAAAACTATACTTAGTGGCGACCTTGCGGGTAACGACATCGAGGTCAACGACCCTTGTGATTTATTAACCGAGCCAACCCGGTTCGAAAACAGCTACAACGTGGTGACTGGTTATCAAACCGATACAATGAATATCACAACCGATGTCCTCGATGGCTTCACTATTGCCGGTGGCAATGCCAATGGCCCATCATATCCTCATAACTGTGGTGGAGGTATGTTGTGCAAGAGTGACTCGACGGTGAGAAACTGCATGCTCACCGGTAACTGGGCCAGCTACGGGGGCGGGATGTACTGCGGGCCGTCGTGGTGCTGTGTCACCGAGCCGACGCTGGTTAATTGCATATTCGAGAGGAACTCGGCGTGCTACGGTGGCGGGATGGCTGTTGGAGACAGTGACCCGAGAATGATCAATTGCACGATCCGCGGCAACTCGGCCAGCGAAGATGGTGGCGGTATACTGTTCTACAACGATAACTTTACCACGATGGTCAACTGTTTGATCAATGATAACTCGGCTGGTCAGGACGGCGGCGGAATGTATTGCATATTCAGCTTTAACTGGATTGTGACCAACTGTACGATCAGCAACAACTCGGCCGGCAACCTTGGCGGCGGGATGTTCAAAGGCTACGACACTTACATGACGTTGACCAACTGTATCTTCCGGAGCGATAGTGATAGCGGCGGCACGGACGAGTCGGCCCATATCCATGTGGACCGCAGTGGGAACCCAACTGTCAACTACAGTTGTATCCAGGGCTGGACCGGTGCTTTGGGTGGAATCGGCAATTTCTCTGAAGATCCTCGCTTTGCCGATCCAAACAACGACGACTATCATCTAAAATCCCAAGCGGGACGATGGGATGCAAACAGCGCAAGCTGGGTAAAAGACGATGTAACGAGTTTGTGTATAGATGCCGGCGACCCGGCGAGTCCTATCGGCTTAGAGCCATTTCCAAATGGCGGCATTATCAATATGGGCGCCTACGGCGGCACTGCAGAAGCAAGCAAGTCATATTTCGGCGAGCCGGTTTGTGAAACGATTGTTGCCGGCGATATAAACGGCGACTGCATTGTGAATCTTAAGGACTTCGCCCTTCTGGCCTTTCACTGGCTGGAAGAACATTAACATTTCACCGCAGAGAACGCCGAGACCACAGAGCAAATCCAGCCACGAAGAGACGAAGGCACCAGGAGGTTTTGGAGTTAGATAAAAAACTCTTAGATTCTTCGTGTCTTAGTGCCTTTGTGGCGAAAAACATCAGTGTGCCCTTGCGCATTCTGCGCTAAAAATCAATCCGTCTTTGGCAAAAAATCCGTGAACTTTCCTTCCATTCATTTATAATTACCAAAGCCATTGGCCAGTGCCGATTGTCTATTGACAATCGGAAATCGAAACTTGTCTGCCGTTCGTGTGGCAGAATCGCAAATCTGAAATCTAAAGGTGATTTATGACTCCGAAGGAGCGAATTTATGCGATTCTAAGGGGCGATTCTTACGACCGTCCAGCCGTCACCCCTATTTTTATGTCCTGGTCAGCCAATTTCATCGGCCATAGTTACAGGGATTATTACCTCGATGGCGATGTCCTGGTGGAGGCCCAGCTTGCGGTTGCTCGGGCATTTAACCTCGACCAGGTCAGCGCAATAAGCGACCCCTGGCGAGAGGCATCCGCCTACGGGATGGAGTTTGATTACCCCGAGGATGGAGTCGGAAAACCCGGAGAGGTTTTTATAAAAACACGCGACGACATATCAAAGTTGAGCGTGTTTGATATCGAAAATGCCCCGCGAACTAAACAGCGGATTGAAAGTGTTCGCAAAATGGCCGCCAAAGTCGGGCAAACTCACAGCGTCCTGGGCTGGGTGGAAGGCCCGCTGGCAGAATATGCAGACCTGCGGGGCCTCGAAAATACTCTGCTGGACCTGATAGATAGGCCGGAAATCTTTACCAAAGCCGGCGAGGTTATTATTCGCAATGAAATCGCATTTGCCGTCGCCCAAATCAAGGCAGGAGCAGATATGATTGGAATAGGCGATTCAGCGGCAAGTTTAATATCGCCGGCTATGTATAAGGATTGTGTCCTGCCTCTTGAGCAAAAGCAAATCGCTGCCATTCACAATGCCGGCGCCGCCGTAAAGCTGCATATTTGCGGCAACATAAAAAATGCTATTTCCTATATCGCTCAAACCGGCGCAGATATTATAGATGTTGACTGGATGGTCCCTCTCGACTATGCAAGAAAGCTTGTCGGGCCGGAGATTACGCTGTGCGGCAACTTCGACCCATCGGGCGTTTTATTGCAGGGCAGCCCCCAAGATGTCGCCGAAGCTGCCGGAAAGTGCATTAAAGATGGAGGCAAGAAATTTATTTTAATGCCTGGCTGCGAGGTGCCGCCAGGAACACCTGAAAAGAATATCCGCGCATTTTGTCCCTGCGATGGGTGTCTAATTCGAAAAGAATTGAAGTGTTAAAGGACGACCTTTCGCCGTAAAATTGTCGGCAATGTCTTTTTTCAAAAGCGAGGTTATTATGAGTAATCTACTATACATTAAAGCGTCGCCAATGGGTGAACTGTCTTATTCAATTGCCGTAGCCGACGCATTTATTGATGCGTATCTGGGGTTCCACCCGGACGATAATGTTAAAACTATCGATATCTTCAAAATGAAACTCCCGCCTTTTGATTTCAAAGCCGCCTCTGCAAAATACAAAATAATGCACAACAAGGAGCATACGCAAAAGGACCGCCGGATATGGGACCAAATTGTCTCTATAATCGATGAGTTCAAATCAGCGGACAAATATGTCATTGCAGTGCCGATGTGGAATTTTTCGATTCCCTATCGGCTGAAGCAATACATAGACATCATCGTCCAGCCCGGCTATACCTTCACCGTTGATAGTAGTGGAAACTACGAGGGATTGGTTAAGGGTAAGCCGGTCTTTGTCGCTTATGCACGCGGCGGCGAGTATCCGCCCGGAACCCCCGGCGAGGCGTTTGACCTGCCGTTCGGCCCAGAGGCTCTCGACGGGCAAAAGAAGTATCTTGAGCTTATCCTGGGCTTTATGGGATTGACCAATGTCCGCTCACTAATAGTTGGACCTACGCTCGCGAAAGGCAAAGATGTCGCAGAGCAAAAGCGGAATGAAGCTATCGAAAAAGCAAAACAAATGGCTAAAGAGTTTTGAACCGGCGCAAAAAACGGTGTCCCGAATATTCCCGTAATTTGGAATCCCGACATGAGTATCTTACAAGGTGTTATAGCTTGGTTTACACTAATTCCTGATGTAGTCTGGGCCGCTGTTATTGCGTCAGGACTTACATTTTTAGGGGTTACTTTATCAAACAGGGCAAACAGAAAGTGTTTATTGCTACAGTTAAACCACGCCACTAAAGAAAAGGATAAAGAAAGGGAAATGCAACTCCGCAGAGAGGTTTATATAGGAGGCGCTGAAGCAATAGCAGAAGCAATTAAAGATATTCAGCTTTTGCCAAATAGAATTATTTTTTCAGACAACTTAGAAATGTGCAATAGGTTACTACCGGCTTTGGCAAAAATTCATATGGTTGGAACATTTGAGACTATAAAAAATACAACCGAATGGATGGAAAAGTTTAATCAATCAACTCTGCCAATAGTGCCTGAAATAGCCAAATTTGCCATTCTTAAACAGGAATTAGCCAACTTAAAGAATTTAAGTGAATCTCAGATAAACACCATGAAGGAAATAAATAAAAATTTTGAACAAATGGATAGTAGCAGCAAGCAAAATCCTAGTGTCTTGGATATTTATAAGAAAACGTTTGAACAAATGAAAACAGAGCATGATTCTACTGTCACCCAATGGATAGGAAAAGAAACACAACTCAAAGACCTCCACGCAAAACTTTTATCTATGTGCCTACAAACAGGTAATTATCTTCAAAAAGAAGCTCTCCACGTTATACTTTCCATTCGTAAGGAGTTGAATCTTGAAATAGATACTGATGAATATATATCTGCAATGAATAAAACATTCAAACTATTTGGTGATACTTTTAATCCGGATAATATTAAGAAAATGATATATGGTGGTCCATAGCTTAATGAGGTCAGTTACAAGAAGTTGATATTGAGATATTTTGGTAAATGACGACAGCGGGGCTGTTGAAAAAGCCCCACAGCCACAATTGGCGGGCGGTTTTTTAGCTATTTACCAGTTGATATGCCCTGAGCAGTTCGGCGACGCTCCAGGCCTGAGCGATGCACCCTCGCGGCCTGTGAGGAAGGTCGCCGTCAAATATCTCCGATACGCTCCCTAAGCAGCCGTCTTTGGTCAGGTGGTCGAGTAAAGGACTGAGGAACTCTGCCGCTTTCTTTTTGCTTTTTCGGCTGAATCCATTGACCTTCAGAAAGCTCTCTACAAACGGTCCTATCAGATAAGGCCAAACCGTGCCTTGATGATAGGCCTCGTCTCGCTGCTGCTGCGGGCCGGTATATTCGCCTTTATAGCGACTGTCTCCGGCATTTAGTGTTCGCAGACCGTAAGGCGTCAGCAGCTCTTTTTGCACCACATCTACCACTGATTTTTGCTGCTCATCCGATAATGGCGAAAATGGAAGCGAAACGGCAAATATCTGGTTTGGCCGGATACTCGCATCAACCGAGCCGTCGGGCAAAATGCAGTCATTTAAGTAACCGCGGCTCTCGTTCCAGAACAATTTGCAAAAACTGGCTCCAGCCTTATCCGCCATAGATTTGTAATGCTTTGCGTTCTCTATGTCTCGGCGGGCATAAAATTGAGCAAGCCAGCAAAGACTATTATACCACAGGGCATTAACCTCAACCGCCTTTCCATATCTGGGCGTAAAAGCCATCCCGCCATATTTTGCGTCCATCCAGGTCAACTGTGTCTGGCTGTCACCTGCCGTTATAAGCCCATCGGAGTCGGCGTGAATACCGAACCGCGTCCCCTTATGGAAGGAATCTATAATCCAGCGGATTGTAGGCATAAGGTCCTGCATAAAGGTTTTTGAATCGCCCGTAGCGGTCAGGTATTGAAAAGCCGCATTGATAAACCATAGAGAGGCGTCAACGCTATTGAAGTGGGCGCTGCCGTCTTTGTCGTCAAAGCAGTTTGGAATCATACCCCCGTCAGCAGCTTTGGCAAAAGTGGTCAGAACCGACCTCGCCTCGTCAAACCTGCCGGTTGCCAGTAACAAGCCCGGCAGAGCAATAAAAGCATCCCTGCCCCAGTCTGCAAACCACGGGTAGCCGGCTAATATAGTGGTTTTGTGATTGTGGTTTGTTTGACGTTTCACGATGAACTGGTCGGCGGCTATACAGAGCATTTTTAGTTTCTCATCTCTATTTTTTTTAGCGGCAGTTGTAACGCTGCTCTGGTGCTTCCGCAGGTCTTCACGAACCGCATCAATATCGGCCCCCGCGTCTTCCTGTCGCCCGCAGCCCCGTCTTGCGACGGGAGTCGCTGGGGCTTGGAAGATAGGAGCGGGGGTCAAATGCTGATGCGTAGCACGGGCTTCCAGCCCGTGAAGACACGGCCAAGATGGCCGTGCCACGCTGAGGTTTGCCCAGAGAATGACTTTGGTCGGCGAATCTATATGGCACTTAAAAAAGCCAGGCGTCCACAAATCCTCCATAAAATCCTGTCCTCTTTCTTTGTCGCTGCGATGGACGAAGTTAAACCACCACTGTTGGTCGTTCTCAAAGTTTGCAGCCGGACAGCTCAAAAACAGCTCACAACTGCCTCCCCTATCATAGCGAACCAGCAATCCATCTCCGACCCGCCTCGAACACAGTGGAGCGTAGGATTTTTGCAGCAAATGAAAATCTCGCAGGCCGACATAAGGCCGCAAAACGAACTCCGCTGGTTCCTGGACGCTCGTAAAATCATACTCCACTGCAACCGTATCCGCATCACGAACAAGATATACGGATTTAGTCAGTTCGAGTTTGCCCATCTCATAATCAAAATGCACACCAGTATCTTGACGGAATCGCTTTATGTAACCGAAACCTGCCGGCGCGAATTTGTCGCTGAATTCAAAAGTAGAAAGATTAAATCCGGTCCTCCCAACTATCACCATTTCCAGACAGTTGGCCAGCGCCATTATCCTGTTAGTCGGCGGCTCGAGCGAACCGACCAGCAACCCGTGATACCTCCTCGTATTGCAGCCGACAATGGTCGATGATGCGTAGCCTCCGCGGCCGTTGGTCAGCAGCCATTCCTTGTTCAATAAATTCTCAATGGGCTGTTCGTTGGTTGGTAAAGAGATAGCTCCGGCACCTTTAGCTTTTTGCAGCGTTAGCACAATTTTACTCCAGAAACATCGCGGCGGTGAAACCCCAAAATCATGTTGATTCAAACAGCAAAATTGAATCTGGGTATTTAGCTTACCGGTTGCAAATCCGGCGGGTGTTTATTTTGCGATAGGCCGCAAAACGCCTCCCCACTTGCTCCTCCGGCACAACGGCTGTGCAGATTATCCAGCACATTCATAAAGTTTATATAGGAGTCATAAGGCGAGTCGTATGGATTGAAGTATTTATGCACATCGCCGTCGGCAAAATATTTTGTGCACATGTAATAAAAATGGTCGGATGCCTGCAATTTCCGCCAATCTGAAATGATTCCTTCGTCCCTGGTTTGTTTGATTTTCTTTTCAAGCCGGTAAAGCTCATGGATAGCGTTGGATTGCATGGCGTTTCCAAGCCAGGCCGATAGGTCTCTTTCGGTATCGGCCCAGCTTATGATATGCGGCACATCAATTGTGTCGATGGGCTGATAACATTGGGCCACTTCACTGGGTGTCTTGAAGTTGTTGTCCGGATGCTTGAGAGTCTCCTGCGGCAGATGCCGCATAAAATCGAATATGCCGGTATCCTTCCACTGGTGTTCGCCGAATGTCTCATAATCCATAAACAGATTCACCACATTGCCGTTGCCGTTGATTTTGCTTATCCATCCGGCGAACTTATCCGCTGTCAATGGCCACTCCCGCCAATCGCGGTTGGAAAATCTAAATGCAATATCATCGCTGAGCGAATAGTTTTTCAGCAGCAGTTTCAGTTTGTTAGAGTTCTTGGGCCGATAAACAAAATTAGGACTTCGATAGCCCAGGATGTGGTCTGCTCCCTCGGTTATTATCGCATCGAAGGCACCCATTGACTCAACAAGGGCAGCCAGGTCGTTGTTGTATATCAGTTCTGTATTTCTGAATATGCGAGGCTTTTGACCGAAAAAGTAGTTAATAACCTCGACGTGCTTGTTCACCTGCTCTACGAATTCATTTCGCGAGTATAGAAAGCTTAAACTGTGATAATACGTCTCAGCTAAAAACTCTACGCAGCCGGTTTCCGCCAACGCGTGAAAAGTGCTTATTACTTCCGGCGAATAACGCTCCAGTTGCTCTAATAGTATGCCTGTTAAGCTGTATGCCACCTTAAACCTGCCCTTAAATCGGCGTATCATCTCCAGAATCAGCCGATTAGCAGGAAGATAACATTTGTTCGCCACCTTTTTGCATATAAAGGCGTTTTTTTGCTCGTCAAAATACCGTTCGTCTTTGTCAAATACCGTATAATGCCTCAGCCGTAATGGCTGGTGTACCTGAAAATAAAAACACACCGAAGGCATTTTGGGAAAAACCTTAAAAGTGTTGAATATAAGATTACAGATTCACTCCCGCCGAAGGCGGGTTTGATCCCGTCCAGGGCTTCGCCCTGGCGCTTCGCTTCAGACAGCCACCAGCATCTCTTCGTAAATCTTCGCACACTTGGCAGCGCTATCCTTCCAGCGTAGTTTTCTCACCTCAAAACCCCCCTGGTCTCGCAGCGTAACCTGCAACGGCGGATACTTCAGCACCGCTACAATCTTGTTGGCTATCTCGTTGACGTCCCAGAAGTCAACTTTCAGAGCGTGGGTCAGGACTTCCGACACGCCGCTTTGCTTGCTTATTATCACAGGCACATCGTGGTTCAGCGCCTCCAGCGGTGCAATCCCAAACGGTTCTGATACTGATGGCATCACATACAAGTCGGCCATCCCATATATCTTTCGGACGTCTTCGCCGCGCAAAAAGCCCGTGAACAGGACCTTTTGCCCGATGCCGAGTTCTGCTGCCATTTCAACCGCTTGGTGCATTAAATCGCCGGACCCGGCCATAACAAACTTGACATTATCCATCACTTCCAGGACCTTCTGGGCTGCCCGAAGGAAATACTCCGGCCCTTTTTGCATTGTAATCCGGCCCAGAAACAGGACAATTTTCTCATCCTTTTCGATGCCGGTCTCAGCCAGAGGCCAGTCGTTATTGATATTATTGTTGTTGCGTTCCACGCCGTTATGCACAACCTCTACTTTTTCACCACTGATGCCGTATCGGCTGATTATAATACTCCGGGTATAGAAGCTGACAGCTATTACCTTATTCGCCCGCTCCATACCCTGCCGCTCTATATCGTAAATCACCTGGTTGACGTGCTCGCCGCTGCGGTCGAATTCCGTCGAATGCACATGCACCACCAATGGTTTGCCGCTGATTGCCGCCACAACGATTCCCGCAGGATATGTCATCCAGTCGTGGGCGTGAACTATATCAAACTCCTCGGTTTTGGCCAATTCCGCGGCAAGAGCGGCATAGCGATGCACCTCAGCATACATATCGCAGGCGTAGTCTATTCCTCCGATAAGCTGGCTGACCGAGCTGATAGTGCCCCCGTGCATTTTTTGTTTTTGCCTTAAAATTTCTTCTATCCGTCGCCGGTAAATATCGGGCGTTGAATAAGGCTGTAAGGGTGAGTCAATTGTTCGAAATTTTACATTCTTCAGTTCGCTGGAAAAGAGGGATGCCGCTGACCATTGGGAGTGTGGAGTTAGCAGCTTGACGTGGGTAGTATATTTAGTCTCGACGATTTTTGGCAGGATGAAGGTTACCTGGATACCAAGTTCGTCCATCGCTTTGGTGAGTCCGTAGCAGGCTGTGCCCAAACCGCCGGTGATAAACGGTGGGAACTCCCAGCCTAACATGAATATCCTCATATTGCCACCCTTGGGCTTATCCTTATAATCCTTTGTTCAACAAGAAATTCCCTTGGATTTTTCCTCTTGTTGAACCATATCATAACCAATCCGTGTAGAAACTCTCTGGTTGCACAGCCTGCTGACGTATTGCCGACAAACAACTTAATCGACAATAAGTTACGCAATCTTAATTTGAAGCTAATAAAAATACGTTATTTGCGCGAATTCCTTCTATATAAATCGGGGTTTCCGCTGTGTTAAGTTGAATAAATTTTCCAAAAAATGTGAATTTTGACGCTGATAGCCCATATTTTATGGGCTGATGGCCTGCTTAAATGCTATCGGATGCAGATTTAATTTTCAGCTTTTAGTCGTGATAACCTACTCGAACGACCTCTATGCAGATAGCTACAGGTAAGCGGCCGGGTATGACTGAAATCCCTGCTACTAACCAAACAGTAATACTAAAAAGCAGGTAAGCCGTTCCGCCCTTTTTAGCAGCGGAACGGCTTACTTTAACAACATTGCTGCAAACGTAAGATGTGCAACCAAAAAATGTTAACGCATAATTTGCTTACAGATCGTGTGCCCTCACTGTGCTGCGGCGGTTGGCCTTCGTTCGTTCAGCGGCGACATCGAGCATACAATAGACCCTATCGCTGAGGGCCTCAAGCACCTCTGATGAGCTCATCATCTTTTTGCTCTTGATGTACGCCTTTACTTTACTGGCTACAATCAAAGACTCTCTTTTTTTTGCCATTCCAAAAATCCTCCATGGAACAAGTTAAATTGTAATGGTCCGGCCCAACTCCCTGGGCCCAGCACGTTATCGAAGCCGTTATTACATACAACCGGCGGAATTTGCAACAAAAAAATACGCCTAAACACTAAATTTTTGCAATTATAGAGCCGATAGTCAAAAAAGCGGTTACAAAAATCAAACGGTCAATCCATATTTTTGGGTGTTGAGCCGGTAGTTTTAATAATTCGTTACGTTCGTTTTGACGAAAATATCTGGGCAGGTGACTTTCAAGACTCTATCGCAGCGTATCTTGATGGATGAAGGTTTTTCGGAGAAATAAAAAATGGCAAAGCGTTCCAAGAAAAATCAAAAATCACAGGCCAAATTGCAAGGGTTTGTCGTTGTTGCTTTTGCCACGGATTTGGAGCAGGCCAGAGAATATGAAAGCCTGCTGAAGGTCAACGACATCCCTGCTATGATCGACCAGCAATACGAGCAGTCAACGGGTGATAAAGAGATTGCGGTGATGGTCCCTGAAGATTTTATCGACGAAGCACATGTAGTAATCGAATCGCAGGATACATACGACGATTTCTGCGACCTTGCTGTCGAAGATGAGGAAGAAGAGGAAGAGGATGTCGATTTCGACGCCGACCTCTTCGAGGATAACTTTTAATCTCCGGTGAACCGCTTCGGCCAAAGGACGCGGCGACTCTACTGTCCCGCGTGTGTATTTTATATCTTTTGAAAACCGACGGCTAAAATGAAGGTGTAGTGCAGAAATGGATAACGAACATTCAACAGAACGTCGTAAAAGCGAGAACCGCAGGCAAAGCGTGGTGGACAGACGTCTGTGGCTGGACCGCCGGAGAGGGCCAGGCAGACGCCTGAGCGATGAGCGAAAATCCGCTGAAGAAGGACAAATGTCCGACGAGCAATTTGACTTCCTGATGGCCATCGATGAATATAAACGAAAAAATACAAGACCTTTTCCAACCTGGACGGAAGTTCTTGAAGTGATAAAGGCGCTGGGCTACCGCAGAGTGGCTGATCCCCAGTCTCTCACGCAGTTTGGCAATGACGCCGAACCCAGCCAGACGCCTTTGGAAACCCCGGAAGAGCAAAAGCCGGCTCAAGTCGTAAAATAATCCCCCCTTTGATAATCACCCCGCGCCGACCGCTCCTGTATAGCGATGGGCGGTTGAAAGAGATATAGCAAAAAATAGCCTGCAAGATTCTCAAAACATTAGGCCCCGGATGATTCACCCGCATTTTGGAGGCAAATCGTGGCGGCGTCTTTGTCGGTTGGCATGGAGCCGCACTGCGAAAAAAACGATGGACTATATTGACATTTTCCCGCGATTGTGTCATCATATCTGCCAGTGCTGTGGCGGTTACTTGGCAAATTCCGACTTAGTATGAAAGATAACACCGGAACGGACTTGAGTTTGAAAGGAGAAACCTATGGAAAATGATAAACTTTCACGAAGAGATTTCATGCGTAATACCTCTCTGATGGCTGCGGGAACAATTGCAGGTGCGTTGGCCACCAGAGCGGATGCTCCGCCCAAGCCGGTAGATACGTCAAAAATTCTCAACTACAACCCGAAGATGAAGTATCGCCGGCTGGGTAAGACAGGGCTGATGATTTCCGAGGTCAGCTTAGGCGGCCACTGGAAAGATCGCAACGCTGGCCGATACTGGGACAGTTTTGCCAACGAGGAAGTGCCCGATGATGTCGCCAAAAACCGCACCGAGGTTGTTAGCGCCTCCATCGACACCGGCATCAATTATCTCGACATCACCACCGCAGCCGAGTGCCTTAGTTATGGCGCCGCCCTCAAAGGCCGCCGCGATAAAATGCACGTCGGTGGCGATATCCATCATCTCGGCCCGCGAACCTCGAGTCTGTGCAACGTCAAGGACCAGACCCACAATGTCGAGACGTGCCTGCGTTTAATGAAGACTGATTATCTGGATATCTGGCGTCCGCAGGCAAAAATGGATGGAACCAACACAGACGCCGAAGTCCAGTCTCTCATCGAAACCTTCCAGAATCTCCACAAGGCCGGCAAAGTCCGGCATTTAGGTATGTCCTCTCATTCCCGTCCCTGGTTTGAGCACATTCTCCAGACCTTCCCCGACTTTGAAATGATAATCTTCCCCTGCAGTGCCAAAACCAAAGAGAAAGGCAAGCCCCCGACTAAGGGCAATGCTGAAGAGGTTAATCCGGGCTACGGTGACCAGACCCAGAGCATCTTCAAAACGGCCCTCGAAAAGGATGTGGGCATCGTAACAATAAAGCCCTTTTTTGGCGGTAGTGTTTTTGGCAGCTACGGCAAAGACAAATTCCCGGTGATGGGCGTCGGCAGCAAAGAGGAGAACGACCTGGCGCGACTGACGCTACAGTCCATTCTTGCCAATGAGGCCATCACGGCTGCGGTACCAGGGTTGTCAACGGTCTATGAGGTTGAGAACGCCGCTCGCGCTTCCTACGCCCGTCCGCTCGCTATGACACCTGCGGAACAAGAGTGGCTTATGCAGATTACCGAAGAGCGCTGGGCTGCACTGCCGCCCGAATACGCCTGGCTTCGCGACTGGGAAGTCGTTTAGCCCTCTGGCCGCAGACCGTCGCTCAAGCGACAGCCAAAATGATAGCGACAGACCGTCTTGATAGGTAATGCCCTGTTTAAGCCCCGAGGACCAGAGAATTTGAAATTTCAAATTTCAAATTTGAAATTATTGGTGGTGCGCTCGACTATGCGAACGGTTTTGTGTCCTGCAAAAGAAATAGTTGTCTTTGTGGCCTTTGTCTTTATATTATCCGCCTGTTTTGCCGGCGAATCGCAGAGCGAGAAACCGTCTGATACAAAATCAAATGGCAACAGCAAATGCTACGTTTGCCACCCCGGTCTCAAGACCGAAGAAATCACCACAGCCCACCTTGATATGGACATCACCTGCGACCAGTGCCACGGCCCATGTATTGAGCACATGCACGATGAGATGCTGATGACCAAGCCCGACCTTCTCTTTGGCCGCTCCGAAGTAAATAAAATGTGCTCAAACCCGACCTGCCACAGGCCGACCGAAGACCGCATTGTTTATGGCCGACAAGACCACAAGGACGCCGTGGCGGTAGAGGCATTCTTCAAAGAATGGAAGGGCCGCACACGCCCGAATGGCCGTGCCGTCATGCCCGACTCGGTCTGCACCGATTGCCACGGAAAGCATAACCTCGATAAGGCGATAACAAAACTGTCTGAGCAGGAATCCTCTGCCCAATGGGTTGCCGCCTTCAACGGCTCCGACCTTACCGGCTGGCAGCCCTCCGGTAATGCTTCCTGGACCATTAAAAACAGCCGAATCGTTGGCACTGCCGGGGCAGACGGCAAAGGCGGCACCCTCTGGAGCCGGGAAACATACGACGATTACCTGCTTGCAGTAACCTTCCGCACCACTGGGCCTATCCACGCTGGAATCCGGCTCCGCGCCACAGACTCGCAGCCCGGCCCACGGATTGAGATATTTGACCCCCGCTGCTTGTTTGCACAAGCAAACTGCGGGGGCGACCCAAATGCTTTCACCGGCAGTGTCTGGATGCCAAAGGTAGGACTTGTCCTGGTAAATTGGCAAGAGCAACTTATCGACCGTGAAAGCTGGAATACAATCTCGGTCAAGGTCGCAGGCGATAAGATTCAAGTCTGGCTCAACGGCGAGGAAATCGGAGCCGTCCGCACAATTGCCTCCCCAAAAGTGAAAATCGGCCTATACATCGAAAAACGACCCGCCTCTAAAGATGCTGAGTTTTGCGTCCGCGAAATTCTCATCAAACGCATCAGCGAACCCGGACCGCCGGCAAACGAGCCGCAAGAAAAAACCTCCGCACCTTCCGAAAATTAGGAACTGAAATTATCCTGATTTGGGGGAAAATTGAGATTTTTGACGGTTTTTTTGAAAAATGGGGTGGTTGGTGATAGTAAAAAACGTGATTTTATAGGACTTATGCGTTTTTGGGCTAAAAATGAGGGTAAAAATGAGCATTTTTTTGCACTTTTTTGCGTTTTTTTTGCAAAAATGAACGTGTTTTGAGCAAAAACGTACCAAAATGGACACTTTTTGGACCATTTTTTTGCACTTCTTGACTTTGGGAGTAGGGACGAAGAGCGAAGGACGAAGAGCGAAGGGCGAGGGAAGACGGAGGACGGATGACAGAGGACGGATGGACGACGAGGGAGGATGGACGAGGGAACGATTAATTAGTTAATTGGTTAAATGGTGAGTGGATTCCGCCTTCGGTGGATAGAGGATGTCGGAAGTTAGCTGAGTTAAAAATTTTTTGAAAATACGTCAAAAATACGTAGTTTCCACAATTGACATTTTTTTCCCAACAACCATACCCTATAGGAAGATTTTGATATTATCGTGGAATCGGAAGGATTGGTTGCGTAGCCAAGCGTTTAATATGAAGAAATAGGTATGGTATCCCCAGATTTCCTGATAGGTACGAATAATAATAGGCAAATTAATCAGAGACTTTCTCAATATCTCCTAAGATTATTAAATCTCCTTTTTTATAGCCAGTTACTATCACTTCATATTCATACATTGGACGAACAATGTCAGCCATCATTCCCTTAGGGACATTAATTGTGTGCTCAATATTGTTTTCATCAACAAGATCGATTAATCCATCAGGTTTTCGTGAGTCTGCAAGACGGAGCCACCCTCGAACGGTGACTTCCTCTGAAACTTCCGTTTGTTCTTCTGCAACTTCAAGTTTAGCAATTTTTTCCTTCGCGAGTTTAGCAATCTTGCTTCTTGTAGATGAGAGAACCACATGTCGCTCTTCTCCTCTTCTAAATGTTGCAAAACCTACTGATTTCACATTGCTGCCGTCTGGAGCTATTTCTTTAGCTAATGCAACAAAATTTTCGTAATAAGCTTTATCTTTTATTCGTTTCTCTAAATCTTCGAGGTTCGCTTTATCGACCAAGTCAACACATTCTAACAATTCATCTATAACTTCTTCACCAAAACCTATACCAGCAAATTGCATTTGTGTTCCAAGTCGGAAAGAAACAGCAAAACTTGCAGCTCGAGGTATCGTAATATATAAACCAAGTTCTTGTTCTATTTCCTTTTTTCTTCTTCCCGCATCACGGTATGGTTTATTGCGCTTTCTTTCGGCCGTTCGGTAGAGTAATGTTTCAATGTTTTTAACGCGTCCTATGAATTCTTCACTTGGGGCAATACCCAAACCAACTAACTCGCCCCAAAAAGAAAATTGGAATTCGTTTGGCTGTAGTACAATACCACGTAACTTAAGATGACGTTCAAAATAGACCTTCTCTAAGAGATCTCTAAGTTCATTTGCAATTTCTTCTGGGGGTTGGCCTAACAAAGCCGCGCTGATCAGTTTCTCAGCTTCTACTATTTCGCCGCAATCCAATGCAAGTGAAGCAGCACTTCGATAAAGTACTGAACGTGTTGGTTCGTATTCATGTCTTTTGTTCAAAAGTTCTGCGGCTTCGCGCTCTTTATTAAAAGCTTCACGAGTTAATTTCATCCAAAGGCCTAATTCTGCCTTTTGTTTAGCCAAAAAGGCTTCCTCGGCAAGTTTCATAGCCTCATGATGTATTTTAGTAACTTCTTTCATTTCTCAACTATCCTTGAACGGGGCTGGCTAAATTCAACTACTACCACGTATGCCGGAAGTTTACCATCCGAACGCGCAATTTGCTCCAACTTGGTTTTAACTCTAGAACGAATAGATGATTCATCTCCATTCAGTATTCCAGAAACTTCCAGCCTTTTTTTCCCTTGGAATAATTCATCGTCATCCTTTTCTCCCAACCAGAAGTCAAATCCAGTACCTTTACGTGATTTTTCTACTATCGTTAGTGAAGTAAGGTTTTCAATTATTAGAGCAGCGATACCATAAGCCCCAAACTCTGTTGCGTTTTGCATGTCTGCGAGGCTTCTTCGCATTTGGTCAGTCGTATTATCCCATGAAATTATAAAAATGCTATCAAAATCGCCGTCTACCGTCATTCTTATTCCACTTGCATGATTCTGACTTTCGAAACATACGGCAGCAGCTTGAGCAAAATACCCACCAATTTCTGGAGTTACTCCTGGACTACCTCTATGTAGTTTATTGAGGTGAATCGTAATAGTTTCCGTCTTTTCTTGTGCTACCATAATTTTGTGTAATTATATAATGTTCCCTCGCTTTCTACAAGGTCATCGTAATAGGAATTGTAAATTATTAAATGCAACTTGTCCATTTTTTATCTGTATTTTTCGTTAAAAAATACCCTATAATAATAAGCAGACACAGCCGGTCATAAATTGCTGGGGACAGTGCACGGAAAACAGTAACTGTCCCGAATGGCGGTTCCTTAAGCAAAATTTTGGGCTAATCACCTTTGTTTTTCGTGCAAAAATAAGGTTGTAAAGGCTTCATACACTCTTAAGGGATCGCCATTCGTAACTGTCCCTAATAAAATTCAATTCCTAATAAAATTATTTACTCAAAAGTTAATGGGACAGTAGTGATAAGAAATGAAATCGAACAAACATAAACCCCAAAGGAACTAACTTCGAGCAGCCTATGTCCAAACATAGCCGCGATACTCTTCGCAAAAGAACCATCCGTCGACTATTCGGCGACGAGTTTAGATTTCAGCCCGTTCTCCTTGAAGAATTTCGCTGGCGAGTCTTTGAACAAGAAATGAGCACTTATGGAAACAAAGTACAGGTCGTATCACGAAGCTATCGGAATTCGTTCAATCGCACGCTGAAAAACTTTTGTGAGGAAATTACTGCTCATCAGTTGCGGGACCCTATTTATTCTTTACCGGCAGGCCTTTTGGCTCGTGCAGCGGTATATCGACTGCTGGAAAGAGGGCAGTTAAACTATTTTCCTTTTGGACAATACCTGAGGTTTTACTTTTTCCACGAAAGATTGTACTATAGAGATTCCTCAAAAAGGGGACTTTGGTTGCTAACATGCTTAGTCCTGAAGAATCGGACGAATTGCACTAAAGAAAAGGCAACCTTGGGGGCTTATGTGAGTTTTCCATATACCCGAAAACTTGTTTTCGTAGGGTCTGCTTCCCCAACGCGCGCGATGATGCGGGAAATGGCCGATGTACACTGGGACATTCGATTGATAGTTGAAGGAAAAAGGAGCATTCCTTTCAGCGCAGACGCTAAATTGGGGCCTATAGACATGAAGCACGAATGGGGTTTACGTAATCATATTATACTACCAGAAGGAGTCAGTATTGACCGACGCGAGAAACACAGGCTAATTGTCAGTCAAGAGGAACCAATTTGAAGAAATAAAGTAGGAGTTTTTTATTATGAAGTTAGCAGAAATTTAGTCGATAGACCAGACAACATTAAGCTCCCCCCCCTCTGAATGAGCCAAGCACCTGCAATCGAAAGGCACCCAGCGACCCTTAAAAGACTCTTACCAATTGCTACCATTACTCGCCGCCGCTCCCATACGGCCGTCGCCAACAAACTTGCAATAAAACCGATTAAAAGTTCACGCATCATAACTCACCACCCCTTTATTTTTCAGTATATCGCTTTGTCTACACCAGTCAAGCGAAAAACTGCTTGAACTGGGATTTTTTTTCGACTTTTCCCTGTTACTAATAGGAGTGATTCGTAAGGTTAGCTCTTAAAAGTACTTGGATGCGTTTGGGGATTGTTATTAACTTACTAAACTTTAGGTGATATGAAAATTCATCGCGTACCCCAAGGACTAAATACAGAAGAGCAATCAAAGAATCACCTAAAAAATAAGCTTCACTTTGGCACTTCAGGGGAAATCTGGGGACACCCGTATCAATTTTAGACTGCCAATCTGCTGTTGACAATCATGGCCAAAGGCGTTCGTTCAGCCAATTGTCTGCGAGGATAGCAAAATCTTTGAAGTTTATACGGCCGTCAGCGGACAGGTCAGCCGGCGACATAAGCGGCTGGTCGAAAATACCCGTGCCGTTTGTAGCTATATAAGCAACCTCCGGCTGTGAGAGGGCATAATCATAAATGCGGAAGTCGTCGATTGCCCCATCATATCCGCCATACCAGCCCGACCCAATCACATAAGAAGTGACCCCCGATATGGGTGAGCTTGCATCCGTCCGGCTGTCGTAAAGGACGCCATTAAGAAAAATCTGCATCAGGCCCCGGCTGTTGGGGTCTGTGCCCGCCTCGCAATTTTTGGTGAATGCCCAGTGGTTCCATCGCCCCGCCCATTCGCTTTTGTATCGGTGGCTGCCGCTCAGTCGGCTGTCGAATGACCAGGGGCCGCAGTCCCAGTTATACCGGCTGGGCTTCCGCCAGCAGCCGAGGTTAATGGCTACCGTGGGGCCGGCCACCCCATAAACATAGTTTGAGCAGCACACTGTGTCGGTCAAATGCGGTGAGTCACCGCCATATTGCCAGAAGGCAATAGTGATCTGCTTGCTGATTTTGGAAAACAATTTGGCAGCATCCCTTATGACCACAGAATCCTTGTAGCCATCGAAGCGGATTGCCTGCCCATATATGCCAGGAACATAAGCTGGGCTTCCGCACGGGTCGCCATGGTAATCGCTGCCGGAACTGTCTTGCGTACTGCCATCAAACTTATACCATGCAAGCGGAGCATTGGGGGTCAATACCGGATAGACATTATATCTTGTATCAAGCCAGCTATATGCCATTTCTTGGAGCTCATCAAGGTCAACAGCACAATCGCCGGTGAAATCCGCAGCCGGCCTATTCGCCTCCAGACATCTGGATGGATACAGCATAATGTCATCGAAATAGACCCTGCCCAAGCCGTAAGCGTGAGGTTCGGTTGTGCCCAGGCACATCCCGATAGAGATACTCACAACATTATTTAGATTTACGCCGGCAAGTTTCCGCAGGTCGATTCTCCAGACCTGCCACGATTCCTTCTTGAAGTTATTGGGGTCGCCATCGTAGGGCACAACCATATTGACATCGCCGTCGCCGATGGTGATATACATCATCAGCCCCTCAATCTCATTATCTGCCTTGCCGTAAAAGAACAGCTCTAATACGTTAGCACCCGGCGAAGCCCAGTCCTGCGCAGAGCTAAATCTGCGCGTCGCCTCGGAATAAAAAAGGCTGTCGTAGTAGTAATCAAGTGACATTGAGCGCCCGCACCTGTAAACAGGAGTCGTCGCCAGAGACACAATCGCCTCTCCTCTCTGTATCCATGTATTATATATCTTGTTGTCACTATTGTTGTAAGATTCAAAATCATCTACAACGATATGGTCGGCCGCCGTAAAGCTCCAGATGTCACCTACCCAGGTGCTACCGGCGCCGGCGTCATTAACCTCATCGACCCGCCAGTAGTAACTTTTCCCTAATTCAAGGCCGCCTGGGTCTAAGCTGCTGGCATCCTGCGGCTGCGGCGGATTGCTAACCGGAGTCGCATTAGTGTCCACATCACTTATGCCGGTGCCGAAATAGACAACGTGTTTTTCGGCAGAATTTCCGCGTGACCAGGTAAGGACCATATTCGGAGCCACATTTTCGGCGTTATTAGGAGGATATGGATTGCAGGCAATTTCGCCGCAGTCCACGTATGTTCGTGCGCGGACACTACCTATATCGAATCCGGGCAAACCTCCTTTAGTATCTATTCCAAGTATGCGTATCGCACAGGGTGCGAACGGGAAAGAAATGCCGGCGATATCAAGGCCAATCTCAGTTGGTAGCTGCCCGCCGGTATCCAGCGCCGTAACTATGTCGAGCAGGTATTCCCGGCCGGCGCCGTCCGTAACAAAAACCAGTGCCTTCTCACCGCACCGGCCAAGCTCAATAATGATTATATCATTTCCCGGACCATCTACGATTCTTCCCGGAAACTTCAATTCAACCCAATGGTCGGGCGGGAAGGTAACGCACGAGCCATCTGATGGAGGAGGACCGACCAGCAGCTTCTCCGGAACTACCGGAGCCGGCCATCGCCCGTCAGCGTCCCCGCCTATCCAGCAACTGTTGTCGGCATCATAGGCATCCAGCAAATAAGATGGATATTTGAAGGCCCCCTCCTGGGGTAAAGCCACGCCCCCAAGAACGAGAACCAAAGAAATGATGCCTGTTATATGTAAGTAAGCTTTTGACATTCTTACCCTTCGGTCCAACTAAAGAGCCGGTTTTAGGAAATATTGGTGCAGATATAGCCTAAATTTACAAAAAGATTATAACATTTTGCCGCCTTCAATACAAGGAAAATCGCACCTGCCCTGGTTTGGAGTAAGGCAAAACTGTGGCCGGTATAGAAAAACCTTGCCAAGCAGCCGATTGTTGGTAAACTTGCAGCGGTTATTGGAGAATACTGGCACGAATTTTCGTCAGAAAGCTCACAGGAAAAATCAGAGGCTAAAAATCAAGAAAGGTGTCAAGAATGACTGATTATTCGATAGCTCCGACAGGTGAAAAATTTCCTGTTCCCGGAGAGAATGAATACGCTGCGGAATTCAAACGCATCCAGTCCCTGGCGGAGGCGGCGCGCAAGGACGGCAAAGAAATCGTTGTGGTGATTGGTGTGGGCTTTGTCGGTGCGGTTATGGCAGCTATCATCGCCGACACCGTTGATAAAAAAACCGGCAAACCCATCAAGCTCGTTATCGGCTGTCAACGCCCCAGCACCCGAAGCTACTGGAAGATTCCGTTGCTCAACCGGGGTATATCGCCGGTAAAGGCCGAAGACCCCGAAGTCGAGCCGATGATTGCCCGCTGCGTGCTGGAGAAGAAGACACTCGTTGCCACCTATAATAGCGACTGCCTCAAGCTGGCAGACTGTGTCGTTGTGGATGTCCAGTGCGACTATACAAAAAATGACCTCGGCAACATGCGAACCGGCAGGGTGGAAATGGGCGCTCTGGAAGCAACGATAAAAATTATCGGCGAGAAGGTCCCGCCAAAATGCCTGACACTAATCGAGACAACCGTCGCACCGGGCACAACAGAGTTCATTGCCTGGCCAATTCTCAAAAAAGTCTTCGCCGCACGCGGCATAGATTCAGAGCCCCTGCTGGCACACAGTTTCGAGCGTGTTATGCCCGGCAGACAATATGTTTCATCAATACGGGACTTCTGGCGGGTCTGCTCCGGCTGTAATGCCCAGGCACGACAACGCGTCGAGAAATTCTTACAAGAAGTGCTGAACACCGCAGAATATCCTTTGACTGTTATGGACCGTCCAATTGAATCGGAGACAACCAAAATCGTCGAGAATTCTTACCGTGCCACCATACTGGCGTTTCTCGACGAGTGGAGTCTGTTCGCAGAGCGTAACGGCGTGGACCTGATTAAGGTCATCAAGGCAATCAAGGTCAGGCCCACCCATAGCAACATTATATTTCCCGGGCCGGGTGTCGGCGGCTACTGTCTGCCCAAAGATGGCGGCCTCGGCTACTGGGCATATAAGCATATCCTCGGATTCGAGGACGATATATTTAAGATAACGCCGGTGGCGATTGACATCAATGACACCCGCGGCCTTCGCGCAGCAACCCTCACCAGGGACGCCCTTCGAAATATGGGCCGCCAAACAGCCGGAGCAACCGTGCTTTTGTGTGGTGCCAGCTATCGTCAGGATGTCGGTGACACCCGTTACAGCGGCTCGGAAGTAATCGTCCGAAAACTGACCGAGATGGGCGCCGAAATGCGGGTGCACGACCCATACGTGGAACACTGGTATGAACTGGAAAAACAGGATGTATATCCGGCGCCAGGACACTCTCTGGCGAGATTCTTCCACAGTCAGGATGACCTGGTTAATATCCGGGTTCAGCACGACCTCGCCGCCGTGCTAAAGGGTGTCCAGGCGGTTATTCTGGCTGTGCCCCACCAGCCTTACCTGCAGCTTGACCCTCAAAGAATGGTTGAATGGGCAGGCGCACCGCTGGCAGTGATTGATTGCTATGGCATACTGGACGACCAGAAAATCCGCCGATATTTCGAACTCGGCTGCGAGGTAAAAGGTCTCGGCCGGGGGCATATCCAGCGAATAAAAGAAGAAGTCAGAAAAGCAAAAGGTGCATCTTATGCTCCATAAACCGCACCTTTATGCAAATACCAAGTAGAAACGCAGAAAGATTCATTCATGACACACTTCGCCCGCCGAACATCAGCAGCCTCACCAGCGTAATAAAATCTGATTAATTGGCCACCAGAAGGGGTCCAATAATCCTTGGGATAGCTGCAATTTACCCAGCCGGGTATTGACTTAACTGCCTGCCGTAGTTATAATGGGGGTAGTTCGTTTAATCGGTAATTATCGTTTGTTTTTAAGGCCCACAAA
>Ga0315279_10002855_pt1 | contig 25067 bp, 26 predicted proteins | sample YL17G06_20_MG_FD_203694 | JGI IMG/M metagenome (GOLD analysis project Ga0315279, IMG submission 203694) | Sediment microbial communities from Yellowstone Lake, YNP, Wyoming, USA - YL17G06_20 | ecosystem: Environmental > Aquatic > Freshwater > Lake > Sediment | place: USA: Wyoming | collected...
CGAAGAGTACAATGTCAAGTTCGCTGTGCACGCGCCTTTTGCAGGCGTCAATATCGCATTGCATCCGGGATATCTTTTGAATGCGACGCTGAAACGTCTAAAGGAATCAATCGTTAATTCTGCCATTCTGAATTGCAGGATCTGGATTTTTCATCCAGGGCTAAAGTCAGGCATAAGCGACTTCTATCCCGGGCAAGATTGGACCAGAAACCTAGAGAACGTTCGGCTTCTGTCCAAGTTTGCCGAAGAACTAGGAGTGAAAGTTGCGGTGGAGAACATAATGAAACCTTTTGTGTTGAAGAGTGTTGATGATTTCAGAAGGTTCTACGCCGAAATCGATGTCGATGTTGGTTTGGCCTTGGATACTGGCCACGCAAACCTCACCGGAGAAGTTGACGGCTTTCTTAAAGCCTTCCCGGACAAGCTCGTCCACGTGCATGCACATGACAACTTGGGAAAAACAGATCAGCACCTAGGCATAGGATACGGCACCGTTGACTGGCAAAGCTTCGGAAGATTACTGAAGAAGACAAGTTTCGACGGCATCTTGATTGTAGAGTCAGTAGAGCATCTGGACGAAAGCATAGAGAAACTGGATCAATTACTTCTCAAGTAACGGTATTTCTATCCTCGTGAAATCTTCCGCCACAACTGCGTTTTTGAAGATTTTCCGTGCCTGCTCCAGCCACTTGCTTGTGTCTTCGTACCTCTGGCTTATGTGAGTAAGAACAAGCTGTTTGACTCCGGCTTCTTTCGCAGACTCAGCCGCCTGATCCACGGTTGAATGACCATACTCTTCTGCCCTCGCAGCCAACTCATCGCCCAAAGTCGAATCGTGAATCAGCATATCTGCGCCTTCCGCGAATACTTTGAGACCTCTGAACGGGCGCGTGTCACCCGTGTAAACGATTTTTCTACCCAATCTGGGCTGACCCATTACGTCTTCGGGTCTCACGCTCTCGCCAGTTGGCAGCTTGATTTCTTTTCCTTTCTGAAGCTTGGACCACAAAGGTCCCTCAGACACCCCCAGGGCCTTGGCTCTCTCAGGATAGAACGGTCCTGGTCTTGACTTCTCGACGTAGGCATATGCAAAGCTGGTGATCACGTGTTTCGATCTTACTGCATGCACGGCATATTCTTTTTCTTGACAGACTATGCCTGCCCTCTTGATTTTGTGGATTTTAACTTGAAAAGTCAAGACAAACTGAACTGTCCTGCTGATTCCCTGCATAAATTCCCTTATCTTGGCCGGTCCGTAGATGTCGAGTTTTCTCTCTCTTCCAAGAAGGGCCATGGTCTGCAAGAGACCTGGAAGCCCCATGACGTGGTCGCCGTGCATGTGACTTATGAAGATCTTGGTTATCTTGTTGAGACTCGTTTTGGCGATGAGCATCTGTCTTTGGACGCCTTCGCCGCAGTCGAACATCAATTGCTCACCTTCACGTTGGAGAAGTATTGCTGGTAAACTTCTTTTTCGCGTCGGGACGCCGGCTGCTGTTCCAAGAAAGATGACACGAAGGCTCACGGTGGTTACACCTTCTCGAACACGACGATTTCCCTCGTCAGACTTCTGTGAACATAAACAAAATGCGACTCTATATGCTTATAGCCTAAACCAACGCCTGTTTGCACTATGTTCAGCTTCTTCGGCGCCGCAATGCAAATCCGTCTGTTCTTCTCCAGCAGATCGTGAACAGCTGCCAATATTTCTTCAACTATCTGTTTCGTCGTGCGCTTCAACGTTGTTGAAGACGTGCCGTAAGGCGGATCTGTGACGACACAGTCAAACCTGTTGATTGGCAGTGTTCGCGCGTCTGTGACAATTATGCCTTCAGGCTCGACTTTGAAATGCTTCATGTTCCGAAGGGTTCCTCTCGCCATGCGACGTTGAACATCTAATCCTATGACCCGGCAGCCGATCAATGCGGCTTCAATAAGCATGGTTCCTGTGCCGCAGAAAGGATCGAGAACGAGGTTACCCATTTTTGGGTGCGCCAAGTTGACCATGCATCTGGCGAGTTTAGCCTGCATTGCTGACGGATGGAAGAAGGGTCTTTTTCTAGGGCGTCTATCAACGAAAGGTGTCGCCGGAATCTCGGCGAGCTTAATTCCGAACGCGAACTTGCCGTTTGTCAATATGCCAATTAGCGTTTTGTCAGGATTCCTCAATTTCACTTTGACCTGCAGTGCCTGTTCGAGTATTAGTTCGCCCAGTTTTTGCTCAAGAACCATACCGTCGATTTCGGAAGAATACTCTCGTACGTGTCTGACTCTAACAACGAAGCTTTCATTTTCATGTAGCACCTGGTCGAGTCTTGTTGCACGCAAAGCCTTGATTATGCTGGCTATTTTGGCTTCGCATGTGAAGAGCTCTTGTGCACAGAGTCTTGTGAACGCGGCTCGGCGCTTCAGAACGTCTATGCAGCCTGATTCTGCTTCAAGTCGGACAACTTGCTCAAGCTTCTCCACGATCGCATACGGATAGTCTTCTGTTTCAAGTATTGCCTTCAACTCGGAAAGAGGCAGGTCTTCATGTTCGCCTGAAAGCAAGAAGAAAAGACTGGCCACGCTCAGGCTCCTTTTGGCATGAGAACCTTGCCTACGAGCGGGGCGATTGAAACCTTGCTGACTCTGCTCTCCACGGCATCTGTGCCTATTATTTCTTCGGCTCCGTTTTCGATTATGCGCTTATACGAGTCGCCGATCAGAAGCGGGTGAACGCAGGCCGAATACACTTTTCTGGCACCCTTTTCCTTAACCACCTTCACGGCTTTGGCCATGGTTCCGCCGCTGCTTATTATGTCGTCGAAGATTATGACGTCGCGGTTCTCGACATGCAGGGGTTTGTCTTCAAGCGTCACGTTTCCTGTTACAACGTCTCTTTTTGACGCTATATAGTCGTATCCACCGTGTAAGACATTGTCTGCTTCCTGAGCCACGCTTATGGCTTTCTTGCCCATAGACAGTGAAAGTGGGCTTTGCACCAGTTTGTTGGTTTTGAAGTATTGTGCCAACAATGGAATGGCAGACAAGTCCCGAATCGGAATGTTGAGGTCTCTGAGAACCGCTGGGTTGTGAGCGTTCAGACTGATTATCTTATCTACTCCGCAGCTCTCAAGCATTTTCACTATGGTTTTTACGCTGAAAGCTTCTCCAGGCATGAAACGTCTGTCTTGGCGGCTGTAGGCAAAATAGGGCACAACGGCAGTCATGTTTCTTGCTTCCATGTCTTTCGCGTTATCTGCCATCAGCAACAGCTGGATGAGCCTCTGATCTTGAGGCGGACTCGTAGTCTGAACGATTACGACGTCTTCGTCCTTGAGCGATTGCTTCTCGAAACGAATGTATGATTCTCCGTCTGGGAAAGTCTTGAGAAACACAGGTATCGTTTCAGCATGCACGTATTCAGCTAGTTTCTCGCCCAGCTCTTTGCTTGCAGGTCCAAGGATTATTTTCAATGTCTGTCGCCGTGTGTAGATGCGGTGGCCGAGGCTTTTTAGATTTTTCCAGCTGTCATATATTTGTCCAACAGTTCTTTGGCTCTATCAACACGGATTTTTCGTTCTTCAACCATTTTCGCCGCGACGATGTCGATTTGTCCACCCGTGGCACCTGCCATGACGGCTATGTTGCGCGCGTGAAGTGACATATGTCCACGCTGAATCCCTTCGTTTGCCAAGGCTCGCAGCGCTCCGAGGTTTTGTGCAAGACCAACAGCCGCTAGGACTTCGCCGAACTCGTTTGCAGACTTCACTCCCAAAATCTTGATAGCGATCCTTGCGGTAGGATGAGTCTTTACTGCCCCGCCTATGAGCCCCACGGCCATTGGCAGTTCGAGTGTTCCAACCAAGTCGCCCTTCTCGTTTTTCTCCCACGTTGAAAGCGACGTATAATGCCCACTCATCGCCGCATATGCATGTCCCCCAGCTTCAATCGCCCGGTGGTCGTTCCCAGTTGCCAATATCACCGCGATTATGCCGTTCATTATGCCCTTATTATGTGTCGCCGCACGATACGGGTCGGCAGCAGCAAAAGCGTACGCCTTGACAATCCCATCGACTATTTCTTCTCCTCCCACAGATTCTTTCGGCACGACGCATGAGACACGCACGAGACGTTTGACGGCCAAGTTGGAGATTATGCGCAAATAAACGCGTCCGCCCGCTATCCTTTCGATAAGTGGAGCCACTGCCTCGTTCATCGTGTTAACGGCGTTAGCGCCCATGGCGTCGCGGCAGTCAACATGCAGTTCAGTGATAAGCATTGACCCTTGTGTGGTTTCGATGACCTTTGCATCCAAATCCCTCGCGCCGCCGCCCGCACTGACGAGCACCGGGTCTTGGTCATTGGCCTTTCTCAGAATTTCCTCCTTAGCCTCGATCACTCGCATCCGAGCAGCATAAGGGTCTTTGATGCCTACGGCTTGGATCTGGCCAATCATTATCGGTGATGTACTACTCGTGTGGAAACCTCCGCCGTCGCGAACCATTTTTGCAGCAAAGCTTGCCGCCGCAACTACAGATGGTTCTTCAATGGCCATTGGAATGAGGTAGTCACGGTCATTGATGAGAAAGTTCATACCTATGCCCAAAGGAATTGAGATGGCGCCGATGACGTTTTCTATCATACGGTCAGCCAAATCTAACGGTAACGCGCCTGTGTTTTGAAGTTGAGCGGCTTCTTCGTCGGTCAAATCTGCGAATTGCTTTACGATGGCTAATCGCTCTTTGGGGCTCAGCTTGTAGAAGCCCGAGACTTGTGATGATTTGGTCTTTTTCATATGCCTATCCTTCTTGACAACCTAGCATCGTTGGGTTTCAGGTTTTTAAGCCTGTTGTGAAAACGGGACTCGCCTGAGTCATTGCATTTTCAGAAGACACGGGGTTTCGGTTCTTTGCCAGCTTCGATTGTTCTTCCGCTGAAGTTCAGAACAAAAGCGCTGGGAAAAGCGTTCCAGAGTCTTGCCATACCCACGAAACCAGAACAGTGGCAAGGAGAAATCAGTTTCAAGTCAAACTTTTCCAGCTCCACAATGGTCTTATCGAGGTAATCTGGCGAACGCCCAACGAGATGCGTGCCGCCGATAGCGCGCGCGCTCAAGCGTTTAGACTATTGTAATACGACGAGTTTTTGGTTTCCAATATTTCGAGGGTTATTTCCTCAGTTTTCTCTCCTACTCCTCTTATCTGTTTCAGTTCACCCTTCATTGTTGACAAGGGCCTCTCGAGTTTCGAGATTTCATAAGCAGCATAGCCAAACGAGGAGCGTTTGCCTTCGAGCCGCAGGAAATAGTCAAGATGCTCCAGCATCACTATGACCAAGTCGTTTTCACACAAGATGTCTCTATAAAGATTAGGTGGAATGCGTTTGGGCAGCCTGTAGGTCTTGGCTGCTTGATTGAAAACCGAGTTTATCTGACTATAGTATTCTTGTGTTGCGTTTCCCCACGGATCTCCTGTGTAAATTTCCGCGTATTTGTCAACCAGTTTAGGATAATTCTCTCTCAGTGCGCCGATGAAATAGTCTTTCTGCAATCCATGTTTGAGGGTCATGCCGCCGAAAATTACGAAGTCAACGCCGACTTCGTGGGCCTTCTTCAACGTTTCCGTGATCACTTCAGCAGTGTCTGTTACGAACGGGATCACAGGAAGCAGGAACATGCCGCATGGTATGCCTTCTTTTTTGAAGGCGGCAATGGTTTTCAATCGTTCACTCGGCGGCGGAACATGCGGTTCAAATATAGAGCTGATTTCGTCGTTTGTTGACGAGAAACTGAAGCTTACGATTGCCCTGTTTTGCTCATTGATTTTTCTGATCATATCTATGTCTCTTTCTACGAGTGTGGATTTTGTCAGTATGTGCACTGGCCATTTGCATTCACACATCAACTGTAGTGTTCTTCGGGTCAGCTCGTACTTCTTTTCAGCCGGTTGATAGCTGTCGCCGACGCCTCCTCCGAGCATGACGTAGCCTGGTTTCAGCTTTGCACGTTTCCCTTGAGGACTGAGTTCTCTACGAAGAACCTCCACCGCGTTTATTTTTGCCGTCACAACCTCTCCAAAGGTTTCTTGGACCTGGTAACGTTCTGAGCGTCCGTCGCAATAGGTGCAGTTGTGGAGGCATCCTCTGTAAAGGTTCATGCCATAGCGTGAGATGAACCATGAATCGATCTTCCTATGTTTGAGCAGGATCGATTTAGCCTTGACTTCTTGGACAATCACTTCGTCGCTACACCTTCTTCCTATACCGACAGTCGTCTACCACCAGAGCGCGTGCGCTAATGGGAAAACCATTTGCCCTTTTTGCAGTCGCAGCAACTCTGCCACGCTAGAAGAGGTTATTCTTAGGAAGAGCCATGGCTTGTATGCCCAGGTGCTTGCGAATCTCTTTCGCCAAGGTCTCACCGTAGTGCACACGGAAGTTGTCGGTTATTACAAGCTTGGGTTTAGATCGGCGCACGTACTCAAGGAGCCCGTCGAAGTCGGAGTGGTCGCTCAGCGCAACGATGTATTCTTTTTCGCCTGTTTGCCGAATTGCACTGTAGAATTCCCATCCGCTAACGCAGACACGGAAATTGTCGAGGCCGATCCGGTCTCGTGAGTGCATGTGATAAAAGCCTATGTACGGGTCGTGTTTCTCATGAAGCTCAAATGCTTCCAGTTCGTTGTGAAGCATGAGCTTGCCCAAGCGCATGTTGTGTTTCTCGCAAACACGGCTGATGCGGTAAACGTTTTCAGGGACCACAAAGGGCACGTTGATGTTGGCGCTGTTAAGGATTTGCATGACCTCTTGTATTTTACCGTGGTAGCCGAATATGAAAACTGGACCTTGCTTGAGACCACGTTCCACCAGCGTGACAAGCGAGCCCCGAGCGTCCTTATGAAACCTGCGCCTACAGTGCGGACTTCCATAAGTGGCCTCGATCACAAGAATATCGCTGTCAAGAATTGGGGTCTGGTCGATTCGGAAGTCGCCTGTGAAAACAATTCGCGTGCCATCTTGGTCTTCGACCAAAACTTGAGCAGCACCTAGAATGTGGTCTGCCACGTGCAGCGTTATGCGTTCGTCCTCGAACTGTAAGGTTTTTCCGTAATCTAGGGCTTGGACGCGCCCGCGGCGCAGGTAGCTCGTTCCCTGCATTGCGTCGATCAGGTCTTTGGTGCCTTTGGTCATAATGACCTTGCGGGCTTTCTTGAGACTTTGAGGCAAGCCCACCATGTGGTCGGCGTGGGCATGGGTTACCGCGCGTAAAGGACGTGCCTCATGAAAGGCGTCGCACGCAAGATGCTTACCGAGCAATACGGCGCCTTTTTCGGTCACCGACGCTTTCTCGTTCACCTAGCCTTCACGCTCCGCGACTTCAGTTGCTTGCTGTGGCGGTGAGGTATTGTATTGTTTGCCTTGGGTCCTCGGTTCTTATTTGAACTCTTATCGGCCCAAGGGGCGATTCGTTTTCTTCTTTGGAGAAGGATATGTGTCCTGCGAAGGCGACTTGCTTGTTGAGGCAGAAGTTTATGCTATTTCTGTCTAATCCTCCGAGCAACACTGCACGTGCCGCCGTGCGGATGTGTTCCCTCTGAAGCAGGTTATGGAACTTGGTCAAAGCGCTTTGACCAGTTGCGCTTGCCTGCAGAAGCGTTCCTTTCCGCAATGGTTTCAATTGCATGTTGAGTGGCCCGAAAATGTTTTCCACCGCTTGCCGGACTTTCTGTTCTGTTTCAGTCGGGTTGATCTGCGCTTCTATGCGAATTGTCAGCTCAGCCATTCATGTTCAACTTTTTCAAGGATTTCTCTGATTTCCACTTTTTCGATGTTAATGGGGCCCTCATTGATTATCATTTCATCTGCCATGGCTATAGCGTCGCCAAGCCCTACGCTCAGTTCTCGCATGTCTCTTTCGTTGAAGTCTTCCCAGTCTTTCGGATCATCGGGTCTGGCACGGTTGAACAGCCGTTGAAAACGCGTCTCGGGTGACGCGTGAACGGCGATATGGGTGAATTTGGATAGGCTTTTCTTGAATTCGTCGATTTCTTCGAGGCTTCTTATGCCGTCGACGATTACTTTCTTGCTTTTGGACTTGGCGATTCTGGGCAAGCATCTTTTCGCGATTACTGTGGGGCCTTCTTCGCGTCTGAGTGCGAGCATGACTTTGCCGACATTTTCAGGTGTGAGTTCCATGTTCCGTTTCTTGGTTTCTTCTCTCACTATATCGCCCATAACGACTACGTCGTAATCCTGCTCTTCTGCGATGTTGACAACTAAAGATTTGCCTGAGCCTGGCATGCCTGTCAATCCTAGAACGAGCTTCTCCCCTGTCATATTGATCCTCTTCACGTTTGGTGAACAGATAGTTTTTTACAGTTAAAAAGTGTTTATGAAATGAAAGAGTCAAAAAGCTTTAGGTGAGTGGAACAGTTTGGCTGAGATGGTGAGGAGTTTCGTCGCATTTGACATTGACCGCGACGCTGTTCGAAAAAAAATGGCTGATGCACAAGCATTGCTAGTTAAAACAGGCGCGGACTTGAAGGTTGTCGAGCCTGAGAACATCCATGTTACCATGCGATTCTTAGGCGACGTGAGAATGGACAACATTGAGAAGATTTTCGACGCTATGAAGAAAGTCACTTTTGCACCCTTTGACGTAAAGATTCAAGGAGTCGGCGCTTTTCCAGACGTACGGTACCCGAGGGTCGTGTGGGCAGGGATAACTCAAGGAGCTAATGATTTGAGAAGTATTTCGAGCCAGTTAGAGCCGCATTTGACAGCCTTGGGGTTTGCCCCGGACCCGAAGGGGTTCAGTCCTCATTTGACGATTGCACGGGTCAGGGGTGGAAGAAACAAGATAGAACTCGCCAAGTTCATAGGAGACAGCGGGGAATTTGAGTTCGGCACAATCAGGGCTGCATGTTTGCGACTGAAAAAGAGCGTTTTGACACCAAGAGGTCCTATTTATTCAACGTTGAAAGAAGTTTGTCCGCCTGGGTGAGAAGGACTGATTGATGAAGGATAAGGCGGCGAATGTTCTATCTGCGGTTCTGAAGAAAGTCACGCCGGACGCGGGCAAACGTCGAGAAATTGATGCCTTGGCCAAAAAGCTTGAGAAGCGTGTTGCCGCGGCTGCAAAGCGTTTGGGCGTCGAAGCGGAGGTACGCGTCGAGGGCTCGGTTGCTAAGGACACATGGTTAAGCGAGGAACCAGATGTTGACGTGTTTATGCGCGTGCCTCCCTCGATTCCGAGGACACAGTTGGGGGAGGTTTGCTTGAAAGTTGCCAAACTGGCGACGAAGGATTCGAGGCATGTGGAAAGGTTTGCCGAGCATCCATATCTCGAGGCTTTTGTCGAAGGCACACGTGTGAATGTTGTTCCGTGTTACACTGCAAAGCCGGGGGAATGGTTGAGTGCTACGGATCGGACGCCGTTTCACACCGACTATGTTGACAAGCGTCTGACTGGTGAATTGCGCGGTGAAGTGCGGCTACTGAAGAAGTTCATGAAGGGTATAGGCGTCTATGGGGCTGAGATTAAGACAGGCGGGTTCAGCGGGTACTTGTGTGAACTATTGATCCTGCATTACAGATCCTTTTTGAACGTAGTTGAGGCGTTCGCAGGGCATAAACAACGGTTGGTTATTGACCTCGAAGGCTTCTACACTGACAGAAACAGGGAATTGAACTTGCTGTTTGAGGAGCCCTTGGTGGTAGTGGATCCTGTTGACAAGGTAAGGAACGTGGCTTCTGCCGTTCGCGAAAACAGGCTTTACACGTTTGTTGCCGCTTCACAGGCATTCTTGAAGAAGCCTATTTTGGGCTTTTTCTATCCACCGAAGACTGTTCCTTTAGCCCCAAGAACATTGCAGCAAGAGTTGAAGAAGCGGGGTTCCAAGATCGTTTTCGTCGTTTTCGGCAAAATAGATGCCGTGCCGGATATTCTGTGGGGCCAACTCTACAAGAGCCAGCGCAGTTTGCGTAGACTGATAGAGCTGAGCGATTTCACCGTTTTGAGAGAGGTCTCTTGGAGTGATGAGAAGGAGTTGAACACGTTCGTTTTCGAGCTTGAAGAGTGTTGTATTCCATCGGTCAAACTGCATTTGGGTCCGCCATTGGATAAGGAGAAGGAGTGCGAAAGATTTGTTGCGAAACATCTGGGAAAGCCTAGTACTGTCTGTGGACCGTATGTTGATGAGGGCAGATGGGTTGTGTTGGTGAAGAGAAAGTACACGGACATGTGCAGTCTGTTGAAGGACAGGTTGAAGGACGGAGGAAGAAACGCAGGGGTCGCCGAAGGCATCGCAAAAGCGTTGAAGACGAAGGGGTTCGAGGTTTTGGTGAACGAAGAGGTCGTTGGACTTTACAATAAGAACAAAGAGTTCGCGGTGTTCATGACAGAGTTCCTGTCAGGCAAGCCTAAGTGGTTACATGCGGTATGAGGCTAAGACAAGTGCCGCTCCGAGTAGCCACGTGTAGATTGCGAAGTAATGGAATCTCTTCGTAGCAACTACTCTTGAGACAACTCTGATGGCAACGTAGCCCACAACCATTGCGATGGCTACGCCTATGAAGAGGTCAGTTGAACCTATGCCTGAAAGTGCGATTTGGCCGCGTTGCTTGTAAGCCTCTACTAGTGTGTCGCCGAGTATAGCTGGGATTGAGAGGAGAAAACTGAATTTGAAGGCTTTTTCGCGTTTCAAGCCCAAGAGGAGTGCGGTTGAGATTGTTGCTCCACTTCGGGACAGTCCGGGGAATATCGCGAAACCTTGGGCGATGCCCATCATCAACGCTATCGGGTAAGTTATGATGTCGGTGCTTTCTTTCCCAAGTTTTGAACTGTAGACCAAGGTTGCGCCGATTGCGAAAGTCATCCCTATGACCAAGAGTTGCTGAAGCGTATCTTCGAGGAATTGGACGTACACTAAGCCGATTATGGCTGTGGGTATTGTTGCCGCGAATAGTAGTGGTATCATTTTTCCGTATTCGCTTTTGAAGTCTAAGTGCGCGAGAGCTGTGATGATATTTCTGACATCTGTTCCAAAGTAGAAGACTACGACGATTAACGTTCCTAGATGCAGAATGAGGTTGAATAACGGCGTGGTTGTCAAGCCAAGATAATGCTCGGCGATTTTGAGGTGGCCAGTGCTTGATATAGGGAGCCATTCGGCCAAGCCTTGGATTAGACCGAGAATTGATGTATTTGACAATGGGTCAAGCAATAGTGCACACGTCTTAGGCGATGGTTTGAAAGATTAATTAACGGTGCGTATTTAATGCTTTATTGTCAAGGAGACATGGGCATGAGTGGTTATCCGGCTGGAAGCATTGAAGATCGAGAAATATTGAAGAAAATGCAGACAGAAAAACTGTTGGACTACTTTTTCTTGCAAATAAGAAATCTGTGGAGAGTTGATGGACTGTACTTTCTCGGCATCGAGAAGAAGTTAGGAACAGAAGCAGCAACAGAAATAGACGCAGGAGTCTGGGAAACAATGGCAGAAATAGAAGCAAAGAGCCTGCAAAAGATGTTTAATGTTCGTGAAAAACCAGATGCCTCGACGATTGTAGATTTGCTGCGAAAATCCAGTTGGGCCTTGGATCAACCTTTCAAGACGATTGAAGTCGCCAGTCGAAGAACGATTTTGGGAATAGAGCGATGTAGAACGCAGGAGGCAAGGTTGAGCAAAGGGCTGGAAGAGTTTCCATGCAAGCAGGTACGGTTTGGTTATCTGAAGAATTTTGCGAAATCGTTGAATCCTTATGCAAAAGTGACCTGCTTGGTTTGTCCGCCGGACCAGCATCCGAAAGATTCATGGTGCCGATGGGTTTTCGAAACCTAGTGCGCGCGCGCCTACAGTATATTTAGGTCACATCATGTAATATTAAATAGCCGTCACGTATCTCAAAAAAGTGAAAACAAAAGGAGACCGAGAAAGGAATGTTTCCATTGCTATGGTGGCTGATATGGATAGTAGTGTTCGTGTCTCCTACGACTGAGCACTGGATCAAGAACAAGTGGCGATACGTGCTGTTCGGCGGTCTGGGCGCGCTGTTCGGGTTCATCTCCATTGCAGCCGCCACCATCGATGTCTACATGGTTCTTTGGCTCATATTCTTCAAACTGTTCATCACTGCAGCAGAGTGGATGTTCGCATACATGAACATCTACAGATTATCCGACTATGAGGAACGATCCATGTATGAGAAACGTGAAAGAGGAAGAGCCAGGTTGATGTTTGGTCGAGGGAACGGAAGGGAAGTGTACAGATGGCTGGCGGTCTCTGCGATGATGGCCATGATCGTGTTTTCAGCCGTCATGCTTTGGCAAACCCAAGCCGCGTCGGGAGTCAACAACGCAAGTTCTTTCAACCAGATGCTCACGTTTGAACCCGCTGGAACACCCCTGTTCCAGCACGAAATTCCTAACAACATGCTGCGACTGACGACCGAGGAACTGGCGAAGAGCATCGCCCTTAGAAGCGCCGCAAACTTCGGAAGCGTGAAGGTCGGATCTGCCCACATAACCATGTACAAGGGTCGCCTTGTCTGGGTGGTAACGATGATTCCGCCGAACCTGTATGGTGACAACACTATCAAGGGACTGGTAATCGTCGACGCAAACAACCCGGAACTCGACGTCGAGATCATAGACAAAACCTTCAAAGTCGGCGAAGGACTCATGTACGTTCCACCCTTCTACACGGGAAACATACAGGGAAACGCCTACTGGGAACTATCCACTGCCGATGCCTATGGCAGAGCCACCTTGACACCTGACGACAATGGCGACTGGAAATATGTGCTGACTGCCACGCAGGTTCAACAATGGACGTTCGTCGCACAGCCCAAAGGAGTTTACATATACAACGAGCTCGGCCAAGTCGAAAACTTCTACAGCATGAACCAAATACCAGACTGGGTCACGCAACGCTACGACGAAGGCTGGCTCAAAAACATGATCAGCGTGTGGGGTGCCACCAGGAGAGGCAACGGCTTCGACATTTTCGCACGCGGCTTCGCCTGGATACCCGCATCGACCAACAGGGTGGAAATCTCAGACGACGCCCGATGGATCGTTGACCCTGACACAAACAGAATTACTGCGCTGGTTCCAGTGGACTTCGTCGGCGAAGTGCAAACGATGGCTGGAATGTTCAAAACAGTCGATGACGGAATAGAATACTACGACACGACGGGCTTAGATATCAAGAGCGGCCTGCAGGCGCAGAACGTCATCGAATCGCATATTCTGATGCCTACCACGGGCGCGTACGAAGCAGAAATGCCCTTGATATACCCAATAAACGGCGAAAACGCGTGGTTCGTGCCAGTATACTGGCGCACCGCACAAGGCCAATCCACGTCGGAACAGGCAACCATTAAACTGACTGGTCTCGGAATCGTCGATGCAGTAGACCTAGACCATTACACAATCGTCATGACCGGCGAAGGATACCAAGGGGCGGCTTTGGTTGCAGAGGCAAAACGCAGATTTGAAATAGGAACGGTCAAGCCTTCAAACGAGAAAACGATAACTGGAATACTGAACGACAGATTCTCATATGTCAACAGCGGCAACACCATTTACGTCTTAACAATCAACCAGACCGACTACGCAGCGCGGACGCAAAATCTGGACTTCGCAACGGTCAGCAAAATCGAAAAACTACACGTCGGCGACACGGTAACGATAATAGTCAACTCAAACAACAACGAATTCATACGATTCCCACCTTAACCTAAAACAAAAAAAAGCGCGCTAATGTTCACCGTCGTGACTGCCAATGTCAAAATGAGATTCACAATCTGAATCATGTTTTCAAAGGGTATAGATTGCCACAGCTAGACGAGGTTGAGCATGCAACCCTCCAGTACAACAGGTAATATTATTGAAATCGCGGCTACGAAGAATAGACCAATGATTATTATCTAGCGAAGAATAACATAGGTCAACAGGTTTTCCTAAAATAGAAATGCCCAAGTTGAGTCTAAGCCAGAACGCGTTGTCTCAGCTCGGCCGAATCCTTTCGCAGCGGATTTCTATTCCGTTTGATGCGATCTCCCTTCCTAGCTCCTGCATGCGATAGTTCCATTGGGCTTTGACTACTCGTCCAAGCGTGCTCCTCAACTTGGGTAACCACAATAGCACCTTTATAGAATATAACAATTTTCCACATACTTACTCATTGCCCTGTGAAACAGGCCTATCATCAGTTAGACAAACACGGTTAAATTTTGGCACGGTAGAAACAGAATAGGACTCTTTTCTCGTTGACTATATAAGACAGAAAAGGCTCTGAACCATAAAGCCAGATCTCACCTGAATGGTAAAGGCATATTAATACTTTCTAACGTGCAATACGCTATATCGGGAGAAAGGGCAAAGCACAGATGGATCGAAACGGAAAATTCGTAGAAGACCTAGAAGCCTTGACAACAAAACTAGGCGAGGGCCTTCAACCCAAAGAAAAGCAGAGTCTAAACGCCCTCAAGAACCGTCTTATAGAACTTCAAAAATCAAACATTGTCAAGATCAACCATTCAGTCATGGAACTTGTCTGCGCCAAACCTCTCATACAGAAAGCCTACCAGGTGAAGGTAGAACACGACCTCGAACCAAGCCTCATCTGCGATCTATACGCCACCAAGGGCGAGGGGAGCCACATCATAGAAATAGAAACCGGCTACATCCCACCCGAACACGCACTGGATCCGTCAACATATCTCCTTGCGAGAATAGCCAGCAAAATAACCAGATACAGCAACCATACCGAAAAATTCGCATTAGGCACGCCCCCACACTACATACTGCCCATTCCTCAGACACTGCTTACAGCGCCAAGAAACAGAACGGCAGAAGAACTAAAAACCATCAAAACCCTCTGCGACCTCTACTACAAAAACCCTCCAGTAACCATGGAAGAGGTTAGAAATGCGCGACTACACAGCATCTATTCGATAGACGTAGACAACCTGACCGCCCAAGAAATCGACCCAGAAAGCTACATGAAAAATAGGCACGCATAAACCTTCAGCAACCAATCTTGCTGGAACCGTTCCGATTCCACTCGATCAGAAATGGACACCGAAAGACATGAAAATGAGTGCACAAGAGAAAAGAAAAAGGCAGGATTTATTGCGGTGCCAAGGGTCGGCTTTCCTGCGCAAAACGAACTCGGATCCCGCCAATCCGTAGGGCTAGAAAATTGTACAGAACCGCAAAGATCAAGCCCTGCAAGAATCCTCCAATGAAACCCATAATTGGGAATGTTACGACAGCTCCTATTCCGAAGATGACCCCTAATCCTGTAGGTGACGGACCCTGGTAGTTAGGCAGAGAAGTAACCCACGACATGAAGGAACCCCAAACCACTGCAGCGACTGCACCAAAAACCCAGGGTTATGGCGGCTCCAATCGCACCGAGCATCAAAGCCAGAGGCATCGCAGGTATCCTGGCTATTGTTTTCTCTTCCATAGTAATGCACCCTGTAATTTCAAGAGCAGTTACATTCTGCTGTTCATACAAGGATTTGGAATACGGAAACCCCAAGTCCAAGACCTTAGACTGCGAAGAACCTCAAACAAAAACGTCAGCGCAGCCTAGGTTAACGAAGTGCTCAGACGTCATTTGCTTGGCGTCGCCACAATTAACATGCCTGACGTTGACACATTGTCCCTGTCTTGAGGCGGGACGTCAAGCAACGTCAGAAAATAAAGCAGAGGATACACAAGAGCAAACAATGAACGAACATGGGTTTTCAGGAATCTCTCTGCCCTTTCGACCCTTTGGCCGATCTTACCAGAAAGAAATTCCATTCTCTGTATTCTGAAGCCTGCCTGTGTCAGCAGTCGTTCCATATCAGCTGGTCTGTAGCCCTGTCGAAAATGACTCTGAATTTTCACATGTTTTCGCAACTTGCGGGCACTTTCGCTCTTGAGATTAAGGTTCGGCACGGTAATCACCAGGATGCCCGCATTTCTGAGAACACGATGAACATTCCGCAAAGCAGCCAAGTCATCAACTAAGTGTTCCATGACTTGAAGCAACAGCACAACATCATAGCTTCCTGTGGCCTGCAAAGAGCAAACGTCTTCTTTTTCAAAACTGAGGTTCTTCAGTCCGAAAATGTTCCTAACTGATTCGCCTTCCAAGACGCTTTCGCCATCAATATCAATTCCTTTCACTTCGACGTTAGGATGCAGCCTGGCGATTCTTATGGCATAATGCCCTTGTCGGCAGCCTACGTCCAGTAGGCTTGAAAATGATCGTCCCTCAAGAACATTTAGAACTGAACGTGCTTGCTGCTGCTCAATCGTGTCAGGAAGACCAAAAACTCGAATGTAGAATCTTTCCAAACCCGTCAATTTCACGCGATCTGAGCCATCTGGATCGCTCAAATTGCGCGGTTTGGTGAGTTTATCTGAGTATGATAGTTCATAGCCCAGCCGTGAATGAGAAAATCTCAATGTTCATCTGTTGAGAAATATGGGAAGGTATGAGATAAAATGTATGCATGAAACCCACAACTCGTCACTGTTTTCGACATGCAACAAGCGATGTGGGGTTTCTAATTCTTCTTGAGAAAATAAAGTCAGGGCAAGAGATCCGACAGCTTTGTCGTTACAGGTCGCCTCTTTCAATGTGCATCAACTCGTGCATCAAAATCTCATCAAGCTGATGATAAGAGTGCTTCCTCACTAAGACCACGTAATCAACATCAACATACTCGTCAACATTGAACACGCAACCATCTGTTCCCCCTGCTGAAAGCACTCTTCCCCACTCTAACATTTCTCGCCTTTCATCCTCACGACAACTCCTAAGCTTTAGAAGACGATCAAAATCAAGGTCTTCAAGCTGAAACGCAACCACCATCGGAAACGGTTTGTTTGTCAGTTCATTCCAAATCGAAACCAACTTCATTTTTGGAATGGTCTTGCCTCTGACTCGGACCCCTCGAACCATAAACGAAGTAACCATCTCTGACCACTTGGCTCTTCAAAAACGACGCCACTATTTAATTCTCACCCGCGAACCACACCAGAAGACCGCATGCATTACGTCCAAAAGCGATAAATAACATGCAAGCATGATTTTGGACAATGTGATAGCATGTCCAAGCTTGAGAAAAATGTGGCTATAATAATTTGTGAACGCTACAAGACCTGTGCAGGTGGCAAATGCCTTAGAGCTTTGAAAAATAGAGAAGGCGCTTTCAGTTTATACAAGGATCAAGACGTTAAGCTCGTCGGATACACTACATGTGGAGGTTGTCCAGGCGGTAATGTTGAATACTGTGTGGAGGAAATGAAGAAGAACGGTGTAGAGACCGTTCACTTTGCTACCGGCATGGTCGTTGGCTATCCGCCGTGCCCCTATATCGACCAGCTTCGCGATTTCGTAAAGCAGAAGTACAACGTAGATGTGGTTGTAGGTACGCATCCTATCCCGCAGAAGTATTACTTGACCCATCAGACTCTAGGCAGTTGGAACTCGCCTACATGGAAAGAGAAAATCAAACATGTTCTGACAGATGAGCAAACACGACTCAGATACAACTAGCGAGGATGTTCATCAGCGCAGGCAGCGGAATGTCCCATGGTCGAGTACGATGCTGTCATCGTTGGAGCTGGCATCCTTGGTCTCTCGACAGCATATCATATCAAAAGTAGCAATCCACGTGCACAGATTCTCGTCATAGACAAGCTGAGTTCTTCGGGTCAAGGCAATACTGCTAGGAGTGCAGCTGCCTTTCGTTGCATTTTTTCCTCAGCCACGAATTACACTCTTGCAGATTCTTCTGTGGAGTTCTATCGTCATCTTCAAGAAGACCTGGGCATAGACCTCAAGTTGCAGTGGCTTGGTTATCTTTGGCTTCTTGATGAAGGCGACTACAGACAGACAGGCCAGATCTTCAAGAGCCTGGAAAGGAAATTGAATCTGAAATATCAAGAATATGATGAAGAATACCTGGCACAGAAGCTGTCAATACGAACGGACTTGACGAAAGACGAAGATGCACAAACCATTGGGTTAAAGAACATTTTCGGTGGAATCCTGATTCCAAAGGCGGGCGTGATTAACGATGTGGATTGCCTGGTGAAATTCTATGAGAACGAATTCCTGAAGCTCGGTGGCAAAATCGAGTATGGCGTGAATGCCGAGAAAATCATTGTTGAACCCAATACTCCCCTGGGAGTGACAGGTGAACCCTATTTCTGGCAAAGCGCGAGAGTTGCCGGCGTGAACACAAATAGGGGTCTTATCAGAGCCAAGAAAACGATTCTTGTGGCCGGTGCTTGGGTGGCTCAGCTACTGGACCCTATAGGAATAGAGTGCTACGTTAAACCTAAGAAAAGGCAGTTTTTCACTTTGCCGGCCAGCAATCTTGGTTTAAGACAATTGATATCATGCAGGGGATTCAATTCTGTTGAAAGCATGCCTTTCACGATTCTGCCAGGCATCAGAATCTACATTCGCCCGTTTCCAAAAGAGAAGTCATTCTGGATCGGATATGCGGATGAGTTTCCAAGAGCTTTTGCTCTCGAGGAGAATCCTCAACCTGAGAAGAACTTCTACGAATACGGCATCTACCAAGTCTTGACCAAGTATTTTCCCCAGTTCAAGGACGTGCGAACATCCTCAGCTTCTGCTGGACTATATGAAGTCAACACTCTGGATGGTCATCCAGTGATATTCGAAGAGAATGACTTGATTGTGGTCGGCGGCGCCAGTGGCAGTGGCATATCGAAGGCAGATTCGATAGGAAGGATTTCAGCGGCCCTGTATAATGGAGAAGAATACGCGTGTTTCTACGGAGAAAGGAAGTTCCGAGTGAGTGATTTGGGACTGCGGAAAAGAAACACAGAACCCGAAAGACTAATTCTTTGAGCAGCCGCTACGAGAAGTTCATAACACTTCAGAATACGATTAGTGTGGCTCATGATTTCTGATTCATAATCCTTTAGAACAAAGAGACTAAACCAAGAAACCAAGGGCTGACAACACGTGACCCCAAAGAAACCAAAAAACTCAAGCCTCATAATCAACGTCCCTCTCGAACTTGCCCGCGATATATTCAACGAAAGCGGAGATCTACCGACTGCAAGGTTTCCAGCCATAATGATCCTAGCCGACACTATGGGTAAAGCATTAAACAAAGACCACGAAGAAACCAAGAAAAGACCAAAACCAACAATCATATCACGAGCAAGAAAAACAACAACACACAGAAAAACCCTTGAATATCCACTGTTGACCCGATGAAGCAAGAATTAACGAGTTCGCGTCAAATGAGAAACGATGGAGAGCGTAATGATAAGCAATATCATTGCTCGATCTGCGGAAGAGAAATCAGCGAAGAAGACTAAGAAGACTTCGACGGCATGTGCTGGGAATGCTGGGACGACCAACTCACAGAAGAATCTGAAGACATGTTCGGAGACGTAATGTGAAAAAATTGGTGCACGAGGTTTTCTGTCTTATTGCTGTACACCGTATGAGATATGTTTATTAAGTCTTAATATACATGTTGAGAAATACTCTTGACGGTGTGACTATGACGAAAAGAAGATTGTACTCGAAAAATAATACAACAAGGCACGACAAGCGGAACGTAGAGGTTGACGCAACCGCGGTGAAAGCTCTGAGAACGGTAGGAGACCAGGAAGCCTTCTACTTCTACGAGGCCATCGGAAAACCAACCGGCGAAACCGCGAAAAACCTCACGGATTTTCTTGACAAAGTGAAGAGTGTTAAAACAGAAAGCCTGAAGTTCCATCTTCAGAGAAACGATTTCCGAAACTGGGTCGAGAAAATACTCGGTGACTCTAAACTCGCAAGAGCACTCGCAAGAGTCTCCGCTTCAGGCAGCGACGACGTCAGAACAACAGTCTGCGAAGCCGTCGAAAGCCGCATCAACGAGCTAAGAGAGTCATCTACAGGACTCACCGTTGCTGAGAACACGCTTGTTCTCTTGCCAGCTTCCTAACACCCACGTTTCTTTCTCAATTGCACGTGCGAAACGCGTGCAACCGAATATTGATTCAGAATTCATACACCTAATAAAGGTATGACTCGACTCAACCAGGATTGAAGGAAAAGATATGAAAGCCAAAGTCCTTGCAGCAATGTTAGTGATAATAGCTTCAGCGAGCATTGTGTTGCCGATCGCAAGCGCAGACGCTTTGCTCAAAGAGGACTTCTTGCTTGAGAGTTTCTCAAAAACGGTCGATTTCATGGATTACGCAAGAGGTTACGCCACACTAAACGGACTTCAACGTCCACCAGACAGTTACCACGCCTATTTGTACATGAACTACATCAACACAAGCGGGCTACACATGTTCTACGCTGGATTAGACAATATCACGTATGGAGGAGGAGCCGCATACAGAATACCGATGCAATCCTTCATAATGCATTACAAAACAAACAACCGCACACGAGACGTGCTCTTGGCCTCAACTTTTCTCATGCTTCTAGCCTTCAACGAAACCAGCAGCTCAACAATTCCAGACTCACCAGACATTCACGACACACTCTGGGCATCCTTCAGCATGGGGTTCGACCTCACCGCCTTAAACGCCACGCTGCCAGTCCTTAACAGCAAAACCGAAACGATTCCACTGACACACTCTGATGACAAACTAGAATGGTCATGGGGCATGAAATACACAAACCTGACCGCCTTATGGTGGAGAACATGGATCGACCCCATAAACCCGCACTTCGAAAACAGCTGGCCGGTAGCCGTCACAGTCTACGACGAACTAACCTTCACTTATAAATTGACAATAAACCCAGACGCCCATACGGCAACACTGACAGAAAACCACATAATCGGAAGAATGCGCGACCTTCTGCTCCAGGTGATACCGCGCTGGGTACACTATAATAGCACCGGAACTTACTGGTTAGGCACGAAAATCCACAACGACACAATCTACGACTTCATACAAAACAACCAAATCAAAATGAGCATCGTGAACTTCCAGACGTCAATCCTTGCCGATCATGAAACCTATAGCACAACAGCCAACGGTCAAAACGTGACAGACACGGAAACTCCAGTGACAGATACGTCAGTCACTACATATGCAGATGATGGCGAAAAAATCAGCAACGCAGACTTCGCCACGAAAAAAACCTACAAACTCTTCAACTACACATCTGATCCAACGGAACAAAACTACACTATCAATAACGCAACAGCCAGAACAGCCAAAGCAGCAGGCTTCGAAAAAAACACAGGCCTCTTCGTTTACCACATGAGCTTGATGAAGTTTCTCCCACTCGTCGTGGTTCACATGTACCCAGGTCTCTACGCAAGAGCTGTAGCAACTATAACTAATATGAGCCGCGCCAACTACTTCTACATCACAGGCTACGGAAACTACAGCGGCTACCGAGTTGAACACGACCCAACTCTGACCGTTTACCTATCAACTTCAGCAACAAGCACGCCCGCACCACCTAATGGAGGAGTCATCATAGTCGTTGGCATAACTGCAGCTGTAATAATCATCGCCGCAGCCATCATCGTACGAAGAAAACCAAAGACACCAAACACAACGACTTTGCCTCCACCGCCGACAAACTGAAAATTACATCACAGATTCAGCTAGCATTCATCCTTCTTTTTGTCAAGTCTTGCGTTTCGGTTCCTTCTTCCGCGTCTTCTCCCAAGCTAGACAACGTTCTATGACCACCTTGGGATCAGGGTTTTTACCCTTTGCCTTCTCCCTCACCCAAGACTCTGTGCCAATCTTCTTTCGGTAAACCAATTGCCCTGCTTTATAATAGACCCGCCAAGGTCCCAACTGCTTACTATACTGATTGAGAAAGAGCTTACATGGAAAATCTCTGCAGTGCCCACAATGTTCAACACCTTTCTCTACAGTACAGGCGTATGTTTCACATTTGCCCCAGGATGGCTGACCACCTGAGGGAACGCAACCCTTGCACGGCTTATTGAAATACAAACATTCGCCACAGTAAAGACCACAAGGCGAAGCCAAGCCATTATCCACATTAGCGACCGTCCAAACCGCTCCATCACAAACGGTGCGATGTTTCAGACAAGCTCAATCACAAAACAACCATCTCAATTCATTTAAGCTTGTCACTTTCTGCCAATCAACAAAATGAATTCCCTCTCAATCCTTCCATTGGCTACGCAAGTCTTCAAACGCCTCCAAAGACTCTGATTCACTTCCTTGAGTCTCTGAAACTCAGCACGAGACCTCACATAACGCTCGAGTCTGAATTCGGCATCAAACCGTATATACCTGAGCCCATCGACACTAAAACCAACATTCTCAAGCTTCTCAGAAAGCTCTTTGTCACCCTCTATATGAATATCACAACTATCTCCCAAGGCTGGTTGAACCTCCCTCCTCAAGATCCAATGCTCATCCTCGGGAGAGTAATCAGCATAAAGAAACACTCCTTCAGTTTCAACCACTCGAAAAGCCTCCCTCAAAATACTCGCCTTTGCAGCGTAATCCGATGCCATGAAAAAACAAGTGACAACCCCGAAGACCTCATTCTGGAAAGGAAGACCCAACGAATCGCCCAAAATCACCTCGCGAAGCCGTCTCTTCGCTCGCTTCAACATCAACAAAGAAAAGTCCAGACCAATCACATCAGCCTTTTTAGGATAAAGACCAGCAACGATCCCCGGACCGCAGCCAAGCTCAAGCACGACTTTGCCATCTATAAACGTTGCCGTCTCCTTGACCAGCTTGAAAATGCCCTTCTGCCGCATTCCATAATCCTTTTCAAAAGAGGCGCTTCTGCCTTCCCAAAAATCCCGAAGCAACTCAATAGAGCCCTTGTACGTAGGATTCATGGTTCACTCAAATCTCAAGCCGAGCGCGAGGGATCAGAATACAGTTACACGTGAAGTTATATAAGAGCCTTAAACCTTCAGACGTTGCCTGCCCCGGCAAGACCCCTCACAAATCTGAAGTCGATGGATCCTTCAAATCTAATATTTGCGTGTACTAGCGCGCGTTTAGGACACAATCAATGATCAGAAAGGCTGAAGACTTTTCCCAAACTCGTCTAAACCGGCGATTTTGTCTAGATTCTTCTTTCTTCGCACGAGATGCAAGAGCCTGCCTGATAGGTCAACTTTATCCCGTGGATAGCCTAAAGCCAACAGAGCTACAACTCTGAAGTTGTCAGGTATTTTCAGCAGTCTTTTCACGCGCCCTTCATTGAAACTGCCGATCCAACATGTGCCCAGACCTTCTGCCGTCGCTGTTAAAACCATGTTCTGCATGGCCAAAGCAACATCGACAACGTGCCATTTGGGCGACGCCTTTTCGTCCCCACAGCCAACGATGACGACTGGCGACTCTCTGAGAAACCGTGCATACCTACCGCTTTTGGCCAACGAATCTCTTTTTTCACGATCCTTGACCACAACAAAAAACCATGGCTGTATGTTCCCAGCTGACGGAGCCAACCTCGCAGCCTCCAAGATTTTCCTGAGCATATCATCAGGTACTGGTGTCGGCTCGTATGCTCTGGTCGAATGTCTTTTCTTGACAGCTTCGAAGACATCCATAGTAATCACATTGTATAGGCGTACTCTCCTGAAAAAGGCACTCAGTACACTGTCAAGATCCTTCCAAAATACAGAGTGTGATAATCACCCTTGGGATAGAACAACTTCTTAACATCAGTCGGAATCAGATTACGTTTGACCCTAAGCTTATGCACGACTTTGCATTCATAATGTATCTTGCACTCCTCGATAACAGGAACGCGAACCTTCTTGCCCGACACCAACGTGAACTTACACTTCTTAAACTTGTCATGCCTGCGCCCGCTGACCTCACCACAATAGGCAACAGCCTTATCCATGCCTTCACCCGGAACGTTGACCGTAAACTCGCCCGCGTGCTCAATAAACTCATGCGTGAAACGAGAAGGCCGAACAACCACAACAAAAACGGGCTTACGCCACAAAACGCCAACAAAACCCCAACCAATGGTCATCACATTACATTTCCCACTCTTGTTCGCCCCGACCAACAACAACCCAGGCTTCTCAAGCTTCCGCAAAGTCTCAGCTGAAAACTTTTCAAACTTGACCATCAGTCCAATCACACCCCCAAAATAAGACAACACTCTTCTAAAATGATTTTCTGTGAACCCACTCCAAACATACCATGAAGTCAACCCACCAATTCCATTGCACTTATCAACATGCAAAACGCAAAAAAGCCACGCACAGAGCCACCCCCAAAGCCAGCCACAGACCCTAATGCAATACTGCCTACGAAAAAAACTAGGGGGAGGGGGGTAGGGTGTTTTTGGCTTGAAAAACGCGAAAAACAATGTTGAACAGTCCGCATTGCGGGCCTACAGTGCAAGTCAGCCAGTGTAAAGCCTGTCTGACAGCCTATACAGCCGCTGTGCGACACAACCGTGAGACCACGCAAATGTAGTGGTAGCCCGGGAGAGATTCGAACTCTCGTCAGCGGCTCCAGAGGCCGCCATGTTTGACCACTGCACCACCGGGCTCCAGCACAACAGAGTAGAAACCAGAGTTTGAAATAAATACTTTAGTGCAAAAATCTTGAAAACCAGCAAACGCTATTTCTGCTTCTTCAACGTCTCCTCGATACAATGACATTCCTGTGCACTGGGATACCAATCGTCGCAACACCACAGCGTCGAAACCACAGCATTCTGGTTCTTCAAAAACCTTTTCGTACAGAAAACCTGATCTGGAAAGCTGTAGGCATTATGACTTGTGCAGTTGCCGCAGAACATGTGCTTGCTAGGCGTCTTCTTCATCCAGCGTATCACTCCTCAGGATTGACGTTCTCATACTTCACGTTTCGAACCCGCCTGAAAGCCCTGCCAAGCCGCTCCTTGAGCGAAGCCACCATGATCGGAAAAACAATCGTGGCATCACCTATGACCATCGTCTTGTCTGCCTGACCCTTCAGCTTCCCCCAACTCACCGTTTCCTCAAGCGTCGACCCGGAAAGCCCACCAGTCTCCGGACGATCCATCGTTATGACAACGGCATAGTCAATTCCGGACTTCGTTGCCAAG